>JAAUYD010171585.1_pt1 | contig 60076 bp, 51 predicted proteins | sample 7278101 | NCBI WGS metagenome assembly JAAUYD01 (sample SAMN14350128, study PRJNA611818) | marine sediment metagenome | isolation source: surface marine sediment (0.6m) | place: French Polynesia: Moorea | collected 2018-08
CGATTGGACGTGTCAAAATCCCCCTAACCCCCTTTTTCAAGGGGGAGATCCTTTACCCGGCATAAAAATAGCAAAAATCGCGACATTTGCCCTTAACCGAATGCCATTGGGCAAAGGGGGCCGGGGGGATTTCATCTTTTCCCCTGGCATTGCGAGGTGACAAAATCCCCCTTCTAACCCCCTTTTTCAAGGGGGAATTTGCTAACTTTACCCGACAAATTTCGTTTGACATGACATTAGGATAAGTCATACAAATTCCGGATAATCAACAATAGTAATGTGGTTAAAAGGAATCGAGAAACGTGAATACCCTCCGCCTGTAGCGAATCATGACAGACCAATACAGGCCGGTAAATAGAGCACATACAAAGTTAAACGGTTGGTATGCATCAAAGTAGGCAGCCATTAATCCGTACAGATTTATAAAGAGATCAGACCACTGCCACCCCTCCCCGCTGTACGTGTAGTCGATCGGAATGGCGGCAATGCCGTTCAGAATCATGGTGGTGCCGAACAACGCGACAATGGAAATTAGGAGCAGATTGGGGACAGTGAAAGGAACCTCACCTTCGATCATGAGCAAAATACCCAGAAACGCAAAGAACGATCCAATCGCAAGGGGAAATGTCAGCAGGAACATGCGCCAGTAGGTTTGGCCCCGCTTATCGTACAAGTCCATCATTTCGGCGAGGCTCATGCCGCCCCAATTGGCGAGTATGGTAATGCCGACAAAGATCACCAAGAAGATGGTGAGGGCTTTTTTCCAATTAGCAACCTCGTCTTCCAACCATTTCATCCCGTCCTCTTTCGTCGGTTTGATATCGGTAACCCGGGGTGTATGATAACATGCGAAGCCGCAAATCGGGGCATGCGGTACCGCGCTGACGTAAAGCGCAATGTCGCCTATGGAGGAACCCTCTTCACATGACATCACCCAAACACGGTCGCTTTTCTAGGGGTTTACAAAACGCATTGACCCACCGCTGGACTCTACCAGGGCTGTTCATTCTTTTAGGCGGGGCGTTGCTCATCGTCTATGCCGATCTCCCCATTGTCCGAAACGCGGTATTGTACGGGCGCATCACCTACGCGATGATCGATTTTGGTTCTGAGTTCTCGGTGGCTGACCATGCGTTCAACAAGGCAATCGGCTATCCTACCCTGTCGGTTCCGTTCGTTGCGCTCCTGGGGGCAAATATCGGGCTGAAGGTCTCGTCGTTTGTCTGGACCTCCCTTTGGGTCGTCTTTGCCGCGTACTTCCTGGGCCGCTTCCGGTCAGAACCCGCGACCGACGCCTCTGAGAAGCAGCTCAACCCCAGTCTTGTCGCGCTCATCTTTCTCCTCAACCCACTGGTTCTCTACCAGTTCGTATCGGCCTATCCAGACACGCTCAACGCTCTTACATTCTTGATAGCGCTCTATTGCATCGACCGCATGACCTCCCCGAGCGGCAAGTGGTACGCCGGTATTCTGTTTGCCGTGGTCACCCTATTCGCCATCTGGATCAAGCACCACGGGTTCGTCATCCTCGCCATGCTGCCGGTGTTCATGGTCAGTCGGTGGCGGGCCATCGCGCGGGAATGGTCGAGCCAACGAATCAAATTGATCGTCAGCGCCCTGTCCATCGCGGTCATGGGCATCGTGATCCTCACCGCCCAGAGCGGGCTCATCCCGCTATTCAACCTCTCCCAGAACACCGACAACTACAGCGGGGGCTTCGACAGTTTCGACGCCATGCTTGCGCGCAACGTGAAGAATTTGTTCGACTACGGCTGGCTCTCGTTCTCGGTCCTGCTGCCCCTCTTGCTCAGATGGCCGATGTTTATGAAATACAAGGAGTGGTACATCTCAATCCTCGTCTTCATCGGAACGATTTTGGTGTTCCACGGCGCCGATTATAATATCCGCTACTACCTCCCCATCGCGCCGCTGCTGGCCTGGATAGCCTGCAAAAACCTCATGGCCTTGAAACGACAGTATCGACTGGTGTGGATCGGCCTCTTTATCGCCTGCAATCTCTTCTTGACCGCCTATTTCAACATCATACCGTTTAACCGCGCGGTGAGGGAGGTCTACAAGCTGGAAAACCACGACAACCTCCGCCTCGTGGGCTCCCAATACTACGCTAGGGAGAGAATCGAGGCGGTCAATCGCAACGTCAGAGAGGATCGAAGGACCCTATTTTTCGTCTACTCCTATTATAAAAAAGGAATGTGGTATGTGTGGGAGCGGGATGGGTTGTTCCATGAAGACCTAGAGATGATCTACATGTTGAAGCCTGACTGGAAGAAGATAGTGCGGCAAGCCGAGCAACGCGGCATCGGGAAAGCGCTGCTCTTTTCAAAAAAGAGGCTGTCAAGCAAAGTCCAGCCGGCTGGCCTGAAGCTGCGGAAGATCCGCTCCAGAGTCTACAAGCTTGATTTTGATATGTGACACCCCACTAGAGCGGCGACCGGTTTGAACAATCAATGATCCCGATAAGTTGCATTTCATCACCATCCCCTCAGCTTTTGAAAACGCTTTTTTTGTTTACCCTGCCTTGATTGACGCTTGTCCTGCTTCGCCAAGGCTACGCAGGATAGCACGTCTTCAAATTCCTTTATCAAAATGGTGCCACCTTCGTAGCTCCATAAGGAGCGAAGCAGGGCAGACAACTAGTTGAAATCACGTCCATTTCAAACCGGTTGGCGCTCTAGGCTTTATGGATCGACGTGAATAGAATAGCCCCGCCGGCAACCGCTGCAGGCCAAACAATCACGAAGGCCAGGGGGATCATCAACGACAGCAGGACAGCCGAGCCAAAACCAGCCAGCGCAAACCGATGGCGCTTGGCAAAGGCGAACCGCTCCTTCCAGGTCCATCCGCGTCGAGCTGCGCACCAATCGATGTAATCCATGCCGGTGAACTTGCTGAGCAGGTATCCACCGAGCCCGATATAGAGGGCTTGGCCGACCACGGGCACCAGGAGGCTCAAAAGAAAAAGAGGGGCTAGCCAGGCGAGCTTGATCCCGGCGCGGGTAAGCTCGAACCGAAGGGTTTGACCCAAGTCGGCAATGAGGAACTTGACCGAAAACGGCCTCGGCTCCCAGGTTCCCAAGATGCCCTCTACCCGCTCTGAAATGAGGTCTGAAAATGGTGCGGCAAACACTGTGAAGAGAATAGCGGTTAAAACAGCAGCGCCGATCGCCAGAATGATCCACAGGAGCACCGAAACCGCCTGCCAAAGAAAGCTGAGGATGCCCCACCACGCCTCTGGATCTGGTTCAGACCAAATATAGGCCACCATCCTGCCCGCATAGGTGGCAAAGAGAATCCATCCGGCGATGAGAAAAAGGAACGAAAAAATCATCGGCGGCACGTAAAACCGGGCGAGTTCGCGGTGCTCGATGTAGACACATCGAAGTCCCTTAAACAGGCAAGCAAACCCCTGCGCAAAACCGATGGCCGTTGTTTTTGCCTCGTTTAAACGGCCCTTGAATCCCGGGGACCCGTGTTTGACGAGCGCGTTGCTCATGGGGATGGTGCAAAGGGCAGCATGGTCTTTAAGTCTTCGTCATTGAATCTCAACATCATGCCGATGAAGTAGTCCCGATTGTCGTTCAGGACGTCGTTAACGCCGCCAATCACGTACAAATGCTTGAGAAATTCAATGGCCACAAGCTCTTTGAGGCGGGGGTAGACGTCCTCGCCAAAGCGATAGAGATCGGTGGTGAACTCGATGCGATCCCGGAGGAGGTGAAAATCCAGTCCGAGCCCGCCAGAGCTCTCCTTGATACCAAATCGAAACGTGGCAAATCTGAGGCGCCTCGCAAACATAAACGAAAACAGCAGGGCGTCCTTTCGCATGCGGATGACCTCGCGGTACTGGGCCGGCTCATTGGGGTTGGTCGATTCAATGGTCTTCTCCATGTACGAGGTTGCCCCCCTGGGATCGTATATGGCCTCGATGAGGTAGTATTTGTCTTCCCTCGGCTGGAGGCGAAGCTGCAACGCGGTTTTCATGGAGTTGTCGTAGAAATTGAACTCGCCAGACAGGCCCACTATCGTCTTTAGGTCCGTGAGTCCTTTGACGAATTCTCCGGCCCCGTCGACCACTTCTTCGACATCATCGATGAGCTTTTCATCCTTGAGCAATCGACCGGCCGTACCCTCGCCCCTCTTGAGCCCGTCGGTCACCTCCGCCAAATTATCCAGGGTGCGGTCGAGCTTTGTTACGGCCTCTCGTATGTCCTTGACCGTTTCGTCAGCCGTGCTGACCATGGTGCCTGCCTTGCCGCTGCTGGTCTCGATAAAAACGCGCACTTCTGCCGTGATTTTCCTGATGTCCTCCAAAATCTCTCGAATGTTGGGCCGCGCATCTGCAGTAATGCCATCGATGTTCTTCATCGCCCGATGGACACTCTCGGCGTTTTTCTTGAGCAGCTCTTTCATCGAGGCCGAGATGTCTCGCAAGTTGGCCAGCACCTCGCCCATACTGCGTTCGCCTTCGCTGGTCCCAAAAACATTGCGCATATTTCGGGTGACCTCGCTGATGTCCGCGGTAATCTCGTCCAAGTTGCCCAGCAGTCCGGCATCGCCCACGTTTTTTATCTCCTCGCCGTCCGTTAGGCGATCAAACCGCATGTCTCCAGGTGCGATCACTACGAATTGATTGCCGAGCAACCCACTGGCACTGCGGAGGGCCCGGCCGTTTTCGTAGATGGCGACATCGCCGTTGATGATAAAGTCGACGCGCGCGCCCACGCGGATCTCCTGGGCACCCATGCCGGCGTCAGCGGTAGGGTCGACTTCAACTTTGTATTCGTGTAACCGAATCGAATCGATGCGGCCGACCGGAATACCAGCGATTTCGATCCGGGATTTTTCCACGAGACCACTGGCGTCTGGAAAGATGGCAAAGAGCCGGTATTCCCCTTCTGTCGAAGCCGCGTCTGCCACAAACCGAATGGCGTAGTAGAGTCCGAAGGCCATGACCACGGTCACAAATCCAACGGCAATGGCATTTCGCGTGGCTCTCATTTTCTTTTTGGGGAAGCTTGGTTAATCAACGTTTCTATCTTCTCGCACCTCATCATAATCTTAAGCTATCGTACGGGCTGGCCCCTTCAAGCGCAAGTTTGTGTTGATTTTTTGGCGCCGTACAATTGCCTCGGGCGCGCCTTATCTATAGAATTAGCATTTAGGAAGAGCGTTCGGCTGCGCCAGGGTGTTTCTGCTCCATCCGCCTCAAGCAGTCGGAAACTGTCCCTCACGTGGGGGGGTAAAGGCGCTTTGATGGTTCGAATTGATGACGTAATCGACGCATACTTGATGAAGCGCCCTGGAAGCGATATTTCCCGCATCCAACGCGCCTACATCTACAGTGCGAAACAGCACGAGGGTCAGCTTCGAAAATCCGGCGAACCGTACATGATCCACCCCCTGGCCGTGGCACAGATCATCGCAGAGATGGGACTCGATGAAACGTCCATTTGCGCGGCCCTGTTGCACGATACCATTGAGGATACCGACACGACCAAGGAGGTTGTGGCGCGTTTGTTCGGGTCAGATGTGGCCCTGGTGGTCGACGGGGTGACCAAACTCTCGAAGATTAACTTTACCAGAAGAGAAGAGCGGCAGGCCGAAAGCTTTCGGAAACTCCTGGTGGCCATGTCAAACGATATTCGGGTGCTCATCGTCAAATTGGCTGACCGACTGCACAACATGCGCACCCTACACCATATGAAACCCGAGGCCCGAGAATCCATTGCACAGGAAACGCGGGATATCTACGCACCCCTTTCGGATCGACTGGGCATATCCTGGCTACGCTCAGAGCTGGACAATCTCTCGCTAAAGTATCTCGAACCTGCCAAATATGAAGAACTTGCCAAGAAGGTGGACAAAAATAGAAAGACACGCCAGGCCTTCATCCAAAAAACAATCAAGGAACTTCAGGCAACCCTTAACGCGGCAGGGTACAGCGCACGGGTGACCGGCCGGCTTAAAAACCTGTTTTCCATATACGAAAAAATGCAGGCCAAGGGCTTGGATTACGCCGACGTTCAGGATGCACTTGCATTTCGGGTCATTTGCAAGACAATGTCGGATTGCTATGCCATCTTGGGCCTGATTCACTCCCACTGGGTACCTGTGCCAGGGCGGTTCAAGGATTACATCGCCATGCCCAAGCCCAACCATTACCAATCGCTGCACACCACAGTGGTGGGCAAGGGCGGCGAGCGGGTTGAAATCCAGATCCGCACTGAGGATATGCACCAGATTGCCGAATACGGGGTTGCAGCCCATTGGACCTACAAGGAAGGTCGCCCCTCAGGACCGTCGACCGACGCGTTTAATTGGCTTCGGGAACTGATTGAAAACCAGAGCGAGGTCGGGGACTCTGACGAGTTCCTCGACTCGGTGCGGGTCGATTTATTTCGGGACGAGGTGTTTGTTTTCACGCCCAAAGGAGATGTCAAATCCCTGAGAAAGGGCGCCACCCCTATCGACTTTGCCTATGCTATCCACTCTGAAGTCGGAGACCAATGTGCAGGTGCCCGGGTTAACGGGGTGCAGGTTCCCTTGCGCACGACACTCAAGAACGGCGATATGGTGGATATTGTCACGTCCAAGAATCAACGACCGTCGCCCCATTGGCTCGATTTGGTCAAAACGAGCCGCGCCCGGACGAAAATCCGCGCGTACTTGAGAGCTGAGCAACGCACCCAATCGCGGCAGGTAGGCCAGGAGCTGATCGAAAAAGGACTGCGACGATACGGATGCTCGTTCAACAAAATGATGAAGACCGGCAAACTCGCATCTGCGGCGTCTGCTTTAAAATTCGGCAACGTGGAAGATCTCCTCGCTTCTGTAGGATACGGCAAGGTCGAAGCCAACGAAGTGATTGACAACATACTGCCGGACGATAAGCGAGATAACCCTCCGGATGCGGTAAAAGAAGGGCCGATCGAAAAGGTCATTCGCAAGGTTAAGCGCCCCGAGGGGGGCATTGTTCTCGACGGCCTCGATAACTTGCTGGTGCAGTTCGCCAGGTGCTGCAGCCCGCTGCCAGGTGAAGATATCATTGGATACGTGAGCCACGGGCGAGGCATTGTGATCCACCGCCGATCTTGCTCCAAGGCCGCGATGCTCGATCCAGAGCGCCGGGCGCAGGTACAGTGGTCTTCCAAAGCCGTCTCCCTCAGACCTGTCAATCTAAAGCTCACCACGTCCCATCAAACCGGGGTCCTGGCCAACGTCAGCAACATTTTTAAGGCACTTAACATCAATATCAACGCTGCCCAATGTGAGCCCAACGGACACTCTCAAGGCGTCTGCCACTTCAGCTTCATGGTAAAGGACCTGACCCAGCTCAATCAGCTTGTCCGAGCGCTGAAGCAATCAAAGGACGTCCTCTCCATCGAGCGCCTCCCAGGGTAATATGGGATAAGCGGTCGGTTCGCGAACCGTCCCTACGACGCCGACGTTTCACATCTCATTTTTCATTATTTTCGTTCTTGTCGTAGGGGCGCATCGGGATGCGCCCGTTCGGAATGTAAGGAACCAAGGGATAAGCGGTCGGTTCGCGAACCGCCCCAGCGGCTAGCTGTGCCGTTTTCTGGACAAGCCAGGCGCAACCTCCCATTCTAAGGAGAACCAGGACCAGGGAAGAGAGATGCCACGGCGCAAGAACAAAAAAAGAAAGCCAAAGCGCAAGAAAAAAGGTGCGCTCCTCGTTAAATTGAAGACCTTTTTCATATCGAGCGTGCTGGGGATGGTCGCAGCCCTGGGTCTATGGCGATGTTGGGATGACGAAGCCGACCCCGAGAAAAAAGTGGATGTGGGCAAAGACAGGACACCGGATCCCACGCTGGTGAATGAGCACCGCCTTTTAAAAGAGGAGATGCCAAGGGAGGCTCCCCTGCCAGAAGTTACTATAAAACCAGAGGATGTGCAGGCCGGCAAAAAAGAAGCGTCGCCCTTAGTAACAGAGGAAGCTCAAGAAAAAGAAGCGTTGGCGCCTCGGTTTCCCATGTACGCTGTGGCCTTTCACTTCCACACCCAGATTCGAAATGCACCGAGCTCAGATGCGCGGGTCATCGGCTATGCGCGCCGGGGCGCCACCTTTCGGGTCAGCCAGCGCGTGTCAAAGCGAAACTGTAAAAAAGGATGGCACGAGATCGACCCTGGAGGGCTCTTTATCTGCAATGGGCAAGGGGTTATCATATCGGATCAACCCGTAACGTTCGCGCCGTCTCCACCGCCGCCGAACCCGGATGAACCGCTCCCCTATGATTATGCCTATATCACCCAAGACAATATTCCCCAATATTGGCGTGTACCCACTGCTGATGAGACCGCTGCCGTTGCCGAGCTTCTCGAAGAGATAGCAGCGCGCGATGCCGGTGCTGATCCACCTGAGGCAACCGCCACAGACACTGATGATGGTGGCGTGTCAGATCCGTATGCCCTGCCCCCGTTTGTTCACCAGCGAATGAAGCGCGGATACTATGTCAGCGTCGATAACCGCGTTTACGACGAGCAACATGCTTACGCGCAAACAGTGCGCGGTCGATACATCCCAGCAGACAAGCTCGGCCCGGCCAAGCCGTCGACCTACGAAGGCTTGCTTGTGAATGGGACCATGACCCTGCCGCGGGTATTTGTGGTGGGCGGTGGTGTGAGGATGCTTCGCCGAGACACACCAGATGGACCGCTAACATCGGACAAAAAAATTGAGCGGTTTCTCAATCTGCCGTTTTACGAGGAAATCATCCGCCGCAATCGCCGGTATATCCGGGTTGGGGAAAACCTGTTTGTCTCCTCACGGGTCGCCGCAGCGCTCCAGGTGTCGGCCCCGCCTTTTGACGTGCAGCCGGACGAGCGATGGATAGATATCGATCTGTCCGAGCAGACCCTGGTTGCGTACGAAGGGGTCCGGCCCGTATTCGCAACATTGATTTCCAGTGGAAAACCGGGATTTGAAACGCCCGAGGGTACGTTCAGAATCTACGCCAAGCACATCTCGATTACGATGGACGATCCAGACGCCGGTGAAGAGGCCTATTCCATCGAAGATGTGCCGTGGACCCAGTACTTTAAAGACAGCTTTGCCCTACACGCCGCCTTTTGGCACAATCGATTTGGGCGGGTGCGGTCCCACGGCTGCGTCAATCTTTCGCCCCGTGATGCGCGCCGCCTCTTCTCCTGGACCGGGCCGGCAATACCGAGTGGGTTGCACGGCATTATCGCGACACCTGAAAACCCAGGCACACGGGTTGTCGTTCACAATTAACAATTTGGATGGTATAAGGGCTTAACAACTTGTAAAGAGGAGGTCGCGATGTACGGTCGATCGCTAAAAATGATTCTGTTCATCGTCCTTTGCACAGCCGCACTGGCTATTGGATGCGGCGGCGCGCAAAAAGGATCGAAATCCAAAAAGTCGACATCCAGCAGTGGCCCGCCAACGGATACAAATGACTACAAGACGGTCGAGGAGGCTGACCACTACATGGGCCTTGCCGGCATGGCATTATCTGAAGATGATATCGAGAGCGCGCTGGAATACTATCTCGAAGCTGCCCATGTCTACGACAATGCGGGTAAAATTACAGTCGAGCGTGCTGAGGCCCATTTTTTAGCCGCGGATCTCGCCTACAAAATTGGAAATCCCACTCAAGCCCTGGACGAGTACGACCAGGCGGTGCAGATTTACTTGAGGTTTTCCGGCAATTCCAAAATCAAAGGGGCTGTTGCCCTGAACAATATGGGCTCAATTTACAAAGAGATGGAAAAGTACGACAAGGCTCGGAATTGCTGGGAAAATGCTCTCCAAATCTATCGGGATGCGCCCAAGGAACTACAGAGTCAAAGCCACATGGAGACCATCGAGCAGAATCTGAGTGACCTGGCCGAGGGGTTTTAATCAATCCCTCGGCTCCAGCAAGGTGACGACCTGGCCGTCCCCATCTGCAAAGGCCCGGCCGACTGCAAAGGCCCGGCCGTTTATCACTTCGTACCACTCACACATGGCGCCCCGGAGGAGCTCTGTGCCCGCCTCTCCTGCGAACGGGACAAGGTCGAGCGCAAGTCTCGCGATAAACGGAATAGGGAGGGTTATTTCTCGCACTGTCTCGTCCACATCGGTGACAAAAAGCGACCGCCACGCAAAGCCACTCTTTGCCGGAGACTCGACAGTGAGGCGATAATCACCTTTGTCAATGCCGAGGGTAAAGCCTCCGTCTTCCTGGACGCGGGTGCGACTCGATCGCGCGTGGGGTGGTGCTGAGGTGAGCGGTTCTGCTGTGACCAATCCAGCAGGTACCTCTGTTTCTAGTCCCTCCGCAGTTACAATACCTCTCAATATCGGTCTTTCCTTTAAGATGAAACTCTGTCCGCTACTGGCGCTTAAAATCTGGTAGTCATGCCAGGTGAGAATATCGTAATCGACCGGACTTGTTTCCTCTGGGTGCGGCGGTATCACAGAGATACGATATACTGCCGGAAATAGAAAGATACCGTTGGCGCCGATCTCATTTTCGATTTCACCACTGGCATTGGTGCGGGCCGTGCGCAGGGATATGCCGCCGGCTACGTCGTTGGATTCGAAAATGACGAGACAATTTTCCAATCCATAGCGCTCTTCTATGCCATCTTGCCATTCAATGGTCGCTTTTACATCAGCAGCGTAGTGAACCGGCGATGGCAGGGGATCCAGGGCAGGGACATCCAAGCGTACACTGCCAGCGTCAGACTCTTTTTCAATACTGATATTCGGGATGACGGCGTTGGGGTACCAGGTGCTGTCTGGATTGGATACCAAAAGGGATACTTCCTCGGCATTGGGTGCTAGCCAAATCTCAAACTCCCCACAGACTTCATTTTCTGCCGAGCCCTCAGGACAGCCCGTAATGGCCCGCGTGGAGATGCGCACCCCTGTTTGAGGGTCTAAAGCGACTACTTCGAGGTCATCGACCGGTTGATTGCCGCGCCTGATCCTGCCGCTCACGGCCTGTTCGGCCTGGGGAACGACCAAGGCATTTAAGGCGTTTCCATTGCTGTCCCTGAGCTCCCCAGCAGCCGTAACTGTTACACCTGTGTAGGTCACGGGAGCAAAGGAACGGGCTGTGTCGCCCCGGGGCGCAATTTTTATCGTATAAGTCCTATTTGGCCCGGATAAAAGATTCACTTGAAAGTTGCCGGCAATCTCTTCTGGCACCATGTAGGTGGCGCGGTGCCTTGGCGTACCAGGGAGATGGGTGCCCATATCGGTGATGTCGACTTGAAAATCGGTCTTTACCGCGGCTCCAGTTGCACTTTGTGCGCTGATGTTTAGGCTGACGACCTGGAACTTGCGTACTTCGATCCGCTGCGGTGGTGTGACAGGGGACATGTCAGACATGGTCACTTCGAATGTCTGCTCTGGAATGCCTGTCTCAGGTCTTGGCACGACTCTGACAAAATAGCTCCTTTCACTGGGGCCGCCACTTTTGACGCAGTGTTTAAAGACCGCTTCACACACGGATGCCGGTGGGCAGTCGCTGTCTTGCGCGCAATCGTTGATAGGCCCACGATACTCCCCGAAATTGCTCGATTCGTCCGGACCTGCTCTATCGAGACAGCTCCCGGTCGCTAATAGGAGTGCGGAAAAAGCACTTTGCCAGAGGCATTGGTAAAGCCATTTCATTCCATAACTCGAAAGAACCACGTCACCGAGGTCGTGAACGCGTCCTCTTTGGGTTCGAAGCCCACATATCCCAAGTCAGAAATTTCTAGTCTTAGCGCAATGTAGGCATCTACCGGCGTTGTTCCGACAATATTGAAATAGGTTTCATCACAGGTCACCAAGGCCAATGTGCCGGAGGCGAGGTATTTCGGGTCAATACCCTCCACTGACAGGGGTTCGGACGCAACTGGCGCCGTACACCGTTCAGGCTCTATCGTGGCGTTCGCTGGGTCGGATTCTCGCCGCACAATGATTTGCGCGTTGATCTGGGATAGATCAGTCTCGTCCGGATCCCAAATGAGGACGGTAAAGTAGGCTTTTCCAGCTTCATTTTTCACCGTTTGAATGGGATCGGCTGGATCAAAGCGAAGCATCGTCGGGGGGTGATTGCGCGCTTCGACAAATTCGATCTCATCCGTCACAATGCAAGAGGAAACAAGGCACACTAACAGGACGCATAGAACTTGCACCGACCAAACACGCTGGTCAAGAATGGGTCTATGCTTTTTCGAGGTATCGAAAAATCGTCCGCGGATCGACATTTAAATCTCTGGCAGTTTTGGATCGGTTGCCGTTGTTATGGGCCAGTACTTGCCTTACGTATTCCTGCTGGAACTTTTCTTTTGCCTCGGCCAGGGGCAGGATTTCGGGGAGCGTTTCTTCCCCCAAATCGAGATCCCCTGGTCCGATCATCGTTCCGTCGCACAAAATGACGGCTTTTTTAAGTCGATTCTCCAGTTCTCGAACATTGCCAGGCCAGTGGTACCGGCGGATGGCGCGAATAGCCCCGGGGGTAAATCCCTTGGCGCTGCTATCGAATTCTTCTACATATCGCTTGAGAAGAAAACGGGCGATCAGGACGATGTCATCGTCCCGATCTCGCACAGCCGGTAGGTCGATATGCACCACATTGAGCCTGTAAAACAGGTCCTCGCGAAATCGTTTGGCAGCCACCTCATCGGATAGATTGCGATTAGAAGCGGCGATAATACGAATGTCGAGGGGTTCTGGTTTTGTAGCGCCCACTTTTACAACTTGCCGCTCTTGAATGACCCTGAGCAGTTTTACCTGTAGCGACAGGGGCATCTCTCCGATTTCGTCCAGGAAAATGGTGCCCTTATCCGCTGCCTGGAACTTGCCCGCCCGGGTACTAACAGCGCCGGTAAAGGCCCCCCGCACATGGCCGAAAAATTCGCTCTCCATGAGACTTTCAGGGATGGCGCCACAGTTGACTGTGACAATCGGCCCGCCAAATCGCTGGCTGCGCCGATGGATTTCCCGGGCGATGAGCTCCTTGCCAGTACCGGTCTCTCCTGTGATGAGTACAGATACATCAGCAGTAGCCACCTTTTCGACCTTGCGAAATACCTCCAACATTGGCTTTGAGTTGCCAATAATCTCGCCAAACCGCTGCTTTTTAAGCTCCTCGCTGAGGGACTTGTTCTTGAGCCTCAAGTCGTCGAGCAACAGGGCGTTTTGAACCACCATGGAAGCCTGGGCTGCAAAAACGCTCAGCAAGTCAAGGGAACGGGCTTCGAACAGGCCCTTGATGGAGTCGTTGCCGACGTAGATGACCCCGAGCAGCCGGCCGCGTTCGAGGAGTGGGACACACATAACCGAATTCAGCTTGAGATTTATGACCGATTCAGCAGTTCTGAATTGGGTGTCGTTCATCGCGTCAGAGACGATGATCGGTGTCTTGGTTTCCAAGACCTGCGAGACAATACTATCGGACATCTGGGAGATGGCGTCCTCCACGTTTTCCCGATGCAAGTTGCGTGCGACCTTAATCTCTGGTCGCCCGTCCTCGCACAGGACCAGAAAGCCCTTGGAGGCGCCCATGAGCGAGATAACCGAATCCATTAGTTCGTCTAGAATGTCCGAGAGCTTCTCGTGGGCCATCAATTTTGCAGAAAAGGTCTGCAGTTGCCGCAGCCCTTCGATCGCGCTTTGGGTAATCGGATCGCTGGTCTGCCGGCCCAATGTGGACAAGATGCGAAAAAGCATCTCCACATCCCCGATATTAATTCTATCATCGTGGGAAAGCTTGCTTTTTCGGCGTTGTTTGCCATTGACGGCTATAGGGCATTTGTTATCAACCTCGGAAATGGAAAACATGCGGCCGTCAAAGACGATTTGGGCGTGGCGGCGACCGACAACACCTTTGTTCGAGAGCACGACGTCATTCGAGGCATCGCTGCCGATAGTCGTGATGCTTTTGGAGATCGCATGGCTCTCGCGATCCTCTCCGTTTGGTCTCCAGGTCAGCGTCGGCATTTTTTTTCAAGAATCCTTCTTTGATACACAAAAAGATCTTAGCTCGTTTTCCTTGTCTGGTAAACCTGACACTGCCATGACCCCATACCCACAGGAACATGTCAAATCTTTTGAAGTAAATTGAGGCGGCAGGTGGATTTGAAGATCAGTTGTTCAGTAGATGTGTTGCACACCCGTGCGAGTTGGGCAGCCCGGCAATGGGCTTTTTCTCGCGCTTGCCTTCGTTTATCCCGATCTTCCACAAAGACACTGAGTATCCTATCAAAGTCGGCGATGGTTCGCTCCAGGTAGTAAAACGCTTCCTTGACGTCTATTAAACCGTATGGCGCACAGTTTTTGATACACTGGTAGGCCCGGTGTTGTATATCGGTCTCATCTTCCACATACTGCACCAACTCAAAGTAGGATTTTTCTTCGGCAACCGGTTCGACAATAAAAACCCATCCACCCGGACGCAGGCTATTTGCTGCTTGGCCCAGTGCATCTCCCATGTCTTCTTTTGGAATATGGTGAAAGCTGGCGATATAGAGAAATATATCTACACTGGTCTCTGCAAAAGGCATGCATTGTGCGGTTCCAACTAGATATTTGGCTTTGCCGTGCTTCTGTTTTTCGATGGTTTTTGCCTTATCAAGCATGGCTTTCGAATCGATTCCAATAGCCAATGCAGCGTCTTGGGACAAGGTATCGACCAAGTCACCAGTGCCACAGCCGATGTCGACGATAATCTTTTGAGTGACCGACACGGTTTGGAAGACCAAGGCGTCGTCACTGGTTATCTTTTTGTATTTATCCAACGGCACAACCCATTATTAAAAGGCACCCCATTGTTGTCAAAGAATGGGGGCTTTTATTGGGTGCATTTTAGTTTGCGGGGATAATTAGGCAGCCGAACACGTTACGTTTGGAGGGTACTATAAGAACTTCAGGGATGCCCCGGCTTGGACAAACCAGCCCGACAGGTTGATGTGGCCCCAAGACGGTCCGGCGACCAGCGGCAAGGCCAGCTCTCCCTGGTCTTGCAGCTCGGGCGAAAATTCAAGATTACCGCGGCGCAGATAACCGCCCGACAGTTCAGCGCCAAACCCTAGCCGCTTGAAGCCAGGAATGTTGAGACAGGCTTGAAAAATCCGCACTTCTAATCCGGCCGAGCCTTCGGCTTCCCAGGTCAATCCGCGATCCGTGTACTTGCTTCTGTCGCTCGATTGGTCCAGCAGATATGCGTCGTTATTCTGAACGCGACCGGCTAAGTTGGCCATGAGCAGCCCCCCGCTCGCTTGAACAAAGACCGCAAGCCAGGAGACCAGATCCCGACGAATGCGGAGGCCGGCTTGAAAATCGTGGGTCAATAGCTCAGTTTCGAGGATGCCGTAAGGCTCACCCTCGTCAATGGCAAACCGGTATCCGATGAGCGGAAGGATGTCAAACCCACCCCGGGTAGCGAGCTTGAGCCGCAGATCTGCGCCAAACCGCAGTGCAACGGTATTGTCCACCGAGAATGCCTCGTAAGTGTCGTCCTGCAATACAGTCGGCGTTACTGCCAGTAGGGCTTCCAGGCGCTGGGCCTCAGCATTGCGTTGGATAAAGACGAGCGCACCAAGGGCGATCAAAACAATGAGACGGCGGTTCATTGGGACACCTCCTCTTCGTCGAGCATGCTGCCGAGCCAAAGTCCGTCGACCACCTTTGCCGCTTCCCGCGTGGGATTGTCGAGGGGGAAAACCGTCATGCGCCCAGTGGGTGAGGTGCTGAGCACAACACCGAGATTGGACCCGGCGAGCAAATGAAGGGACGACACTGCATCGTCGAGCAGCAGTGCATCAGGGTGACCTGTAACGAGATCGAGGGTGAGGATACGGTCATTGTTGGCCGAGACAAAAAAGAGTTTCTCTCCTTGCAGCTTTGCGTCGGTCCATATGGATGGCGTATGTGAAGATAAGCGAATGGTCTGCCGGTTCCGAAGGTCGAAAAGGATCAGGCCTGAATGATCCTGCGGCACGATGAGCAAGCGATCCTGGTCAAGCGCTACAACTTCGGCAATTGCTCCAGGAATGGGTACTTCGCTAAGGTTACTGTCCTCCTCTGCCACCAGTCCTGGGACCATTAAAAAATGAATGGCCCTGGTGTTCGGACCAAAAAATACGACCTCCTGTTGCCCAGGTAAGCCGCGGAGCATGGCTGAGGTCGGCCGATCCTCGAGGTCGACAGAAAAGAGCACATCAGTGGTATCCACATTCACCGTGCGCAACACCGAAGTGCCAGGTGCGCTGCTCACCGCTGAGATCAACAGCTGACCACTGTCGTCGATGATCGCCATATCGAGGGGCTGACCGCCAGTCTCGATCAGGTTCATGGCCGCGCCAAATCCCGACGCCCCGACCCCATTTGGAATCAGGGAAACCGCGTAGATATCTTGGGAGCCAGTTGCGCGCACAAACACCACGGGATCTCGCAGCCCATCCCCGTCTCGGGCCAGGATCTGTACGGGGTGGATCTGTCGCGGGTCAGCGGGTGTTTTTAGATTGACCTTTACGCCGGCGAGGGTTGGATCTGCCACGTCGACCAATCGGATTTTACCTTCACTCAAAAACACGGCGATTTGCTTTGGCGCGCCGTTCAGGGTTAACGTCGAAATGAACGCAGCGCCTTGGATGCGGGCGCCATCCATATCGATGGAGTGGACCCTGGGATTGGTCGCACTCGGCGGCAGGGTGAGGTCGAGCACGGCAATTTCGTTGGGGTTCGACAGGTCAGCGCCTTGATCCCCGTTCTCAGAATCGTGGTACAAAATTGCGAATCGCCCGGCATCGTCAAAGACCAGCGTGTCAAAAGGTGCGCCAATGACATAGGTCGTCGCTGGACTGCCATCTATGGGCAGGCGCAGTAAGCGCTCTACTTGGCTCGGATCCCGCTGATTGGTGGGGAGGCTCGTTACAAACAAGGAGCTGGCAGCCGTGCCACCTGGGCCTGTGACAAGCCCCCTGAGGCGTTCACTGCTTCTGGCCCGATACAACTCCTGGGGCGTCACACCCTGTAGCTGCACAGCGAAATAGACGACCCGGTCATATCCGGTTTCGTGGACTGCCACGCCATTGTCGAGGGTGAGCACCGCGCCTGCGGAGACCAGCGTCTCATAGCGACCCTCAGCCTCGCACCCGGTTAAGGCGGCCAGGGTCATGACCAAAAGGATGTTATTGAAGAGGTATCTCATGGTGCCCTTCTTTCAGTTCATTTGACGATCGTTGAGGTTATATCCGGTCACTGTCTTGACTGAGCCGTCGTGAGCACCCACAAACGTCATGCGTCCGGCTGGGTGATCCTGGGCGATGAACACGCGGTCCGTGGTTGCGGCATATCCGGCAGCCACCGGTGGAGAGCCGAGCATCAACGCGTCCGCGATAAAGGAGCGTAAGTTAAAGACATCGATCCGCTGGGCCTGGGTTAACAGCAAAAAGCCCATATCTCCCTCTGGGGTCAACAGCAACTGCCCCGGTTTCACAGGGATTTGCTGGAATTTGACCTTGAGATCAGGCAGTGTCACCAGGGAGTAGGAAAACGGCTGCTGACCCACATCTGGCTCTATTTGTTGGTGTAGGATGACTGCGGTCGTGGCGTCAGCTCCAGGGGCGACAGCGCGGATCTTGCGCTCCAGGAACGTAGATTGTGACTGCCACCCTTGCTCAGGCGCCGTTGATCGTCCACTCCACCGCCAGTAGTGGTGTGGAGCAACACGTGTTGTCCGTTTGGGGTCAGGCTCGCCACGCCCACGATGGCGTCTGCCAAGCTGACGTAGGTAAAGGGATCGGCTGTTTCATCCTCGGGCAGGGGCAAATTGAAAAATGCCACTTGGCTTGACGCGCGCAGCACAAAAAGACCAAACGTCCCGTCGGCTGAGATGTCCAGATCCGTCGGCATATCGGGCAAACTGTATTGCCGCGAACTGGCGCCTAACAAATCGAGGCGAACCGCGACCATACTTGCCGCGTCGTTCCTTCGCCCAATGGCCCAGGTCCCGTTCGGCACCACTAGAATATCCACGTCTTCGGGCTTAAACGTGCCGCTTTGGAACAGCTCAACGGTTTCGGGAATGCCGCTGGATTCGAGCGCATCCAATTTGATCACTGCAATGCCCCCTTCGGTGATCACGAACGCTCGGGTGGCCGTTTCGTTAAAAACCACTTGCCACGGGTGCATCCCAACGGTCATATGAACGACCAATGACGCGCCCATATCGGTTTGAATGACCGAAATCTCTTGATCCGTGTTGGGCGGTCCGGATTCGTCCACGAACTTGGGATCCCAATATGCGATCACGTACCTGCCATCTGGGGAAGCGGCAAGGGCGTTGGTGTCGGGTCGGACCGGGATGTCCTGGGTCGTGGCCATGCCCCCATCGTCCACGCGAATCAACGTCACTTCGTCCGAGTCCAGGCTGAGCACTGCGGCCGCGTTGTCGTCTGCCAGGGGCACCAGATGGGTCGGCCGCCGGCCAACGTCGACAACCGAAATGGCCAGGGTCAGGGAATCCACGACAACGACGGCGTTGTTTGCTTCATCGGCGATAAACACGTACCGACCCGACCCCTGGGGGATCCGATAACTCGCCTCTTCTTCATCCTCATCTGGATCAACATCAGAGTCCGTGTCTGCATCCGCATCGCTATCGGCATCGCTATCACTATCGCCATCAACATCAGCATCTGCTGCCCCATCGTCTTCATCCCAATCCACGTTGCTCGAGTCGTTTGAATCCATAGTCGCTTCGCAATGCAATAAAAGCAGGCTGCAGAGCACCATTCCAATGTGTTGCACCTGCGGTGCACATGGCGTTTTTCTCGTCATGTCAAAACTTCCCTTCTTTGTTTGCCTTAAAAAATCGTTAACAAACCGAGTCCCAGCTCACAATTCTGATAGGTATCTCAAAAGCAAGATTTATACCACCGGGTCAAGCTCTGCGATGAATGTATGTTTACCTAATGAATCTAGATAGATAGCTGCTGTTAAGGGGCAACCCGCAGTCGTGACACACTGTCGTCCCATCTTGACACACCGGCTGCGTACATCGGACGTTATTTGAGCCGATCCCGGCAGAGCCGGAACAGAAATTCTCAACGGGGCTTCTGGGAGCGCTCCATTTTCGCCGTGCAGGTCGCGCAGATCGGTCCACCTGGCTCACCGCAGATTGAGCAGCTGGGTTGCGGCGGTGCTTCGGGGATGTCGTCGAGTCCGCTGCCAGTGCGGATATGGCGACCGCGATGAAACAGCACCGCCACCCGGTCGGCGATGATATCCGCAATGGGTCGGGCCAAGGGAAAGTAAAGCAATGGGAAAATACACAGGAGGACGACGCTGCCGCCGATCAGGGGGATCCATCCCTGAAAAATTTCGGTCAGGTTGGTGAACACCATCCACGACGCAGCGCCAGCCACGCCCAGACAGATGAGCTTTGCCAAGAGGCGAAACATGGTCTTTTCAACAAGCTAATTATATCACTCAGGATCATCGCTGTGCAATGTAACTGTGGCGCGACTGACGTCGACAACCATGGGTGTTTGGTTACCTTCCACTGTTAACAGGAGGAACACCCATGAACAATCAGCTGACTGTTAGAAAGGCCTTGGAAGTTGCCGTTCGCACCGAACGGCTGGGCGCTGTCTTTTACAACAAATTAGCAGAAAAGTTTAAGGACGACGGCGAGATTAGGGATATCTTTGCCACCCTGGCACAGGATGAGATCGGCCATTTTAAACAATTCAATCAGCTCCTGGCATCTATCCCAGAAGACGAGGATGCTGCGAGAAATGAAGCACTTGCCTTTGCAACGCTGCTCGCCCAGTCTGCTTTTTTCATTGGAGAAGATGGATTGGACAGGAACCTGGGCGAGATAAAAACCCGGGAGGACGCGTTGGAAAAGGCGCTTCAATTCGAAAAGGACACCTGGGGATTTTACGTTGCTGCTAAAGATGCCATCGGCAGGAGCACGGCCCTGGAGGCCATCATCGAGGCGGAACAGCGCCACATGGCCAAACTAATATCCTACCTCATAACGGGCGCCAAAATGAGAGGCCTAGATGACGAAGTACCACCTTCCAACGCCAGCGGCTCCTAGTAAAATGAAGCTAAAAGGTCGTGAAACGCTGGCCTGAAGTGCCGTATTTTTAGATTATTTCGACCGAAATGAACCCGATTGGTGCTCAGGGCAATTGAGAGGCGGCGTTCTGGATCCACCCAAAGGGAGCAGCCTGTAAATCCCAGATGTCCAAAGGCCTGGCCACTCAAGTTGCTCCCAGCCGACGATCCGACCGGGCTTTTTGTATCCCATCCCAACCCTCGACCAGAAGCACGGGAGCGGACCGCCTTCTGGGCCAAGTGCTGAGATAACCACTGACTGCCAGAAAGTGCCTGTAGCCACGCTGCACCAAAGTGCGCCACATCTGAAGCCGTTGCAAACAGACCGGCATGACCGGATACGCCCCCCATGGACCATGCGTTGTCGTCGTGTACCTCCCCTTGAAGGGTCTTCTTACGCCAAGGACAGTATTCAGTTGCGGCGATATCTAAGGGGATGGGGCTGTCGATCTTCGATCCGCCATCATGGGGTCGAAACTGCACGGATGAAAGCCCAAGGGGGCCGGTCACGTCTTCTCGCACCAGCTGATCGAGCGGACACTGGGATACCGCCTCCAAAAGTCTGGTCAGGGCAATGTAGCCGAGATCCGAGTAAACAGCTGTGTTTGTGGGAGCGGCATTGGCTTCGGCCGATAGTGCCCTCGCGATTATTTTATCTCTCGCCGAAGCAGTCCCGCGCTCAGATACAGCAATCTGTTCGAACAGCGGTAACCAGGCCTGAAACCTCGCTTCATGGGCCAACAGCTCAGCCAGTGTTGCACCTCCTTGGGCGCTGCCCAGTGGCAGCAGGGTGTGAAGACGCGCTGAGAGGTCAAAGGCTCCCTTATCCACCAGTCTCAGAAGAGCAGATGCAACAAATAGCTTTGTCAAAGAAGAAATATCAAATAGTGTTTTTGATGAGATTGTAAATTTTTTTATTTTCGAAGTATATCCAACGTTCACCATTTTTGTTGTGATATCCGCCTCACCACACCAAGCCGCTTGAGCCCCGGAAAAAACCCCATCTCGCACACCGCGCAAGAGAAATGCTTGGATTTTTACAGTGGGATCGGTCATATTCACTTCACATCAAATGAAACAGTAGCATGTCAACGGGTGCGTCGTCCGACCAAAAAGAACTTGGCACGTTGGCATATCTACTCTAAAAATGTGCGAGCATGCATCAATTTCCCAGGTTCGATAGGGCGGTGCGCTGCTTGCGCTGGATGTTGACCACCGCTTTTGTCTGGTGCGCATCGATTGATGCCCATGCAGATGACGCGCCTGCGAATAACACTGTCGGCAAGTCAGTCCTGATCACTGTAAAGACATCTTCTTCAATTTGGGCCAAATCCCTGGACAACCGATTTATCCAAGAGCTGGAATTGACCCTCGATCAATTTTCAATTCGGTCGATTGCAGCGCAGGCTGATTTTCGGGCATTGCCCTTTTCAAAACAGCTCAACCTGTTGAAGCGCCGTGCTGAGCGCATGGGGGCTGTGGCAGCCGTTTGGATCGACCACGATGGTCCGGATCATATCGAAGCCCGGTTATTGACATTTGGCAATAACGCCGTTGTGCTTCGAACGATTCGGGTTAACAAAAGCGCCACCGCATTAAGGGAGCTGGCACTTACCACGTTGGAGCTCCTCGATCCAACCCAGCTGTCTGGTCTGAGCAATGGCAAGATCCACACGACAGAGATAAAGATTGCCGAATCCCTACCCCTACACGTGCCGTCAGATACACTGGGACGGTCGAGGAAATCCTTTGACGCGGCCCTGCTCGTATCCACATCTGGGGGTAGTGCGCTTTACGGACACGTCGGACCTTCCATGAAGTTTGGCTTCGGCGTGGGTGGGGAGATACAGTTGCCAAGCGGCCTGTTTTTCAGCGGGTTGATTTGGGCCGGCTCAGGGCCGTATGAGGTAAGTCGCGATACGCGACTGTTCCTTTGGGGGTTCCTCCCGGAATTGGCAGCGGGATATCGCCTTCAGCTCAATGCCTTCTCCATCGGTGCAATGGTTGGTGCCGGTGCTTCCTGGACCCTTGCTCGCATCACCTTCAACGACTTCGGTCCAGAGCGCGTCTCGTTTTTCCGGTTTGCGGCTTCAGCCGGGCTGGATCTGCGGTATGCCGTCACTAACTGCGTGAGGCTGAGCCTGGGGTTTCGGACCGGGGTGTACGCGCATCGAGAACAATTCAAGCGCACGTCATCTGATGAAATTTTTTTGCGCACACCGTTTGTGGATTGGTGTATAATCGCTGGTTGTGTCTTCTTATTATGAAGACACTACATTAAACAAAACAGGGTTGTGTTTTGATATTAAAGGATGGTGGGCAACAAATGAAGGGGTATCTGATAATTTGGGCATGGTGTATCAGTGGCCTCATTGCCGCGGCATGCACAAATACGACCTATGTGCGGGATGGGGATGAGTGGGAAATCGATGATGATGTAGATGATACCGACGATCCTGACGATCCTGACGATCCTGAAGACACTGACGATCCTGACGATACCGACGATCCTGACGATACTGAAGAAGGGCGTATTACTGTCAGCGGCTGGGCATCTCGGGCGCTTGGTTTACTAACTGAAACCAGCGACGGCATCGGCGATTTTTGCGTTATGGTCATGACCGACTGCCCCCCGTTCGAGCAGTGGGAACCAGAGATGATCGTCGCTGTTGGAAATGCAGGACCGATTGATCTCAGGGCTTTGCTGGATCCGAAGTCTTTTTCAGTCGAAATGGATTTATCCGGATTGCTGGAAAGAGATCAAACCTATTATATCGCCGCATTTTTGTCTGAAAACGAACGGGCTTGTCATAATACAGGGCCTGTAGAGGGGGATCTGGTAAATGTTGATGAAGATGGATTCGAAATAATCGACGAAGATATATGCTGTCGCCGCTTTAAATATCCAACAGTAGACCACCATATCACTGATGTAAATCTGGTCATGATATCCATCTATGATGATTGACGCCTCGTAAAAATGCGAGAATTTATCATCTAAATTAGAATCCCCACATATTCTGGGAACATTTCGATAAGAAAGGGCGATATCTTTTTGCGTAGAGATATCGCGTCTGAGCGAGGAAACGTTGGCGCCGACTACGGATGATGAGTTGATGTCTTGTTTGGCAGCAGGAGACGCGGGGGCATTAGGAGAACTGTATCGTCGGTATGATCGCATGGTTAAAGCAGCGCTATGCCAATTTTCACCTGAAATGTCTGTTGCTGACGTAGAAGAGATCGCACAAGACGTGTTTATCGCGGTATTTGAGATGGCCCACCGCTATCGAAAGCAGGCCAAGTTTCGAGGTTGGCTGTACGGCATCGCCGCCAGGAAAGCGCGGGACTGGCGCCGCAAAACATGGGTGAGACGCAGGCTATTGAGCGAGAATACCGCAAATACCAGCCCGGCAATGGCGTGGCAAAAGTCGACCTCACCTTCCAAAAAGACGCAACTCAGACAGGTGCTGCGGCAGATGCTTTCCTCACTATCCCAGCGGCAGCGGGAAGTACTTGTCTTGCACGTGGTTGAAGGGCTAAAAGGCCATGAAATAGCAGCCTTGCTCGGCATTCGACCCCAAACCGTGCGCACCAGCTTGCACAGAGCGAAAAAGCGTTTGCTCGAAAGCGAACAGGCCAAAGCATGGAGAGCCTTAATAAGCGAGAAACTACCATGACACCCTGTGGATGGCTTCAAAAATACCGAGATCAAGCGCTCAATCCAGTTGAGCAGCGGGATTTCGAAACCCACCTCGCCACGTGTCGTTCGTGCCGCGTCGAAGTCGCCCTGTGGGAGGACATGACCCGGGAAATAAGCGCGTATGCCATGGAGGTAACGCAAGATCAGACAGAATGGCATGAGGCGACGCGTCTTGCACTAGTGGCCCGGGCGCAACACCATCGCCCCGGCCGCGTCCATTGGTTCGGTGGTTCCGTTCGATGGGCCGCTGCTGCTGCGCTTGGCCTCAGCATTTTGGCGATGGGCTATCTTACATTTCGCACCGCTGACCCAGACCAGGACACGCCCCCCCGGTCTGCTGAAACCGGACAGGTCCAGTACACCGTGTTTTCAAAAGAGGGGAGCACCAGGTCATATGTGCCCGCAACCAAAGATAGCGCCATCAGTGCGGCAGAAAACCAGCGGGTTTTCGCCCGTATCCACCGGGATAGCATGGGGTTGCTGGGCGGATCAACGGTCAATATTGTTCATATTTCACCTGATATCTGCCGATTTCGACTGGTGCGTGGCACTGCGGCATGGTCAGTCGATCCAAGCCGAAAAAATCGGGAATTTATCGTGGAAACCCAGGGCGGCACCGTTCGCGTCAAGGGAACCCGATTTTTAACCACTGCGCCAAGTGAACATCGCCTGGAAGTGGCAGTTACAGAGGGCGTTGTCGAAGTGTCGACCCCGTTGGGAGACACCCGACAGGGGACCGCAGGAAAGCGATTAATAATCCAAGGAGACCAGATCACCATCGAGGCGGTGAGTCCCAAAAATCGCAGGATGCTGGATCGTCTCTTGACGGAGAGACAGGAGAAAGAACAGCCTGGCTTAGCTGATCAGGCAGAAAAGACAGATACCCCTGAAGTCCGCCCGGCTGAAGATGCGGGACCACCAGATCAACGCCAACAGCCCGATGATCAGGTGCCAGAAAAAGAGATCCGCCAAATCCAGTCCACGCCTACTGGATCCATTCGATTGTGGCGAAAGTGGATCATCGACGGCCACTTTACAAAAGCAGCATCTGACCTCAAAAGACACTTGAAAAAACACCCCCGCGATGCTGAGGCATGGTCCCTGCTCGCAGATTGCCAAAGAAAAGCAGGAAATTGGAAAGAAGCGGTGACAGCCCTTAATCGAGTGATTGGGCTGGTACCGCCCAAGGCGGCAAATCCAGCGCGCTATCGCGCCGGGGTCATTCTGCAGGACAACGTCGGAGATCACCGCCGTGCGATCGAGATGTTTGAGAAATATCTCAGATCGGAGAACACAAGTCTTACCCTTCGGGGCAAAGCAATGATGCGGCTGGCCCTATCCCAACGGGCGCTGGGCGAGTTGAACGCTGCCAGAAAGACCTTGCGGACCATTGCGCAGGAATACAAGGGCACTGACTTATCCAATAAGGCGACCCAACTCCTATCTGAGATGAATTAAGCGGTTCTTTAACTTTTGATACTTGGGGGGTATCTGTCATAGGTATTGCCAAGGAATGACGAATGATTCTCCCCCTTTGAAAAAGGGGGGCGGGGGGATTTCGTCAATATTCCCGCAGTCTTTGAAAATCCCCCTAAACCCCTTTTTTCAAAGGGGGAATTTAATATTCCAGGTTGTCAACGATTTGGATAACGCCTGTTGGGTTTCACTGGTACTTGCGCCAGGAACGGACCTTGAGGTCTTGCATGGGGATGCGGCACAGCGCCTCAGACAGCCGCTGGGCCAGCTGGAGATTGGTCAACAGGGGTACGTCAAAGTCCACGGCTGCCCGGCGGATCAGATAGTCGTTGGTCAACTCTTCCTTTTGATAGTGTTTTGGAATGTTGATCACCAGGTCCACCTGGTGGTTTTTGATCACGTCGATGGCGCTGTTGGGCTTTTCGTCCAGGGGCCAGGACAGCACCTCGGATGCAATGCCGTTGCGCTCCAGGAATTCGGCTGTGCCGCCGGTAGCGTAAAAGTCAATGCCCAAGGACTTGAGGCGCTTTGCCCCGTCCAGAAACGCGGCCTTTGATTCGATGGGCCCGGTGGATAGGAGGACGCGCTTCAAGGGAAAGCGAAATCCCACTGAGATCAGGGCCTTTAGAAATGCCTCGTCAAAGTCAAACCCCAGGCACGCCACCTCGCCCGTGGAGGCCATCTCCACGCCCAGGGTCGGATCTGCCCCCTCCAGTCGGGTAAACGAAAACTGGGGCGCCTTTACACCCACGTAATCCAAATCCAAAAACGACCGGTCCAGCCCGTTAAACGGCCGCCCCATAATGACCCGGGTCGCAGTCTCGATGAAGTTCCGCTTGAGCACCTTGGAGACGAACGGAAAGCTGCGGGATGCCCGCAGGTTGCACTCGATCACCATCACATGATTGTTCTTGGCCAGGAACTGGATATTGAACGGGCCGTTGATGGAGAGGGACGCTGCCACCTGATCGGTGATCTTGCGAATGCGGCGCATGGTCTCGAGGTACGTGCGCTGGGGTGGCAATACCAGGGTCGCGTCCCCAGAGTGCACCCCGGCGTTTTCCACATGCTCGGACACGGCCCAGCAGACCAGGTTGCCATCCTGGGCCACCGCGTCCACGTCGATCTCCTTGGCGTTCTCGACGAACTTGCTGATCACCACGGGATGATCCGGCGATATCTCCACGGCCTTGTTCATAAACTCGGCCAGCTGGGTCTCGTCCACGGCCACGGCCATGGCCGCGCCAGACAGCACGTACGACGGCCGGATCAACACGGGATAGCCCACCTGATTGGCAAATGCGCGGGTCTCTGCGTGGGAGGTCAGCTCCCGCCACGGGGGTTGGGGAACCCCGAGGGACTCGAGCAAGCTGGAGAAGGTGTTTCTATTTTCAGCCCGGTCCACGTCCCTGGGGGAGGTGCCTAACACGCGCAACCCTTCGTTGTGGCAGCGCATGGCCAGGTTGTTGGGGATTTGACCACCTACTGACAGGATCAGGCCGAGCGGCTTTTCCAGGGCGTAGATCTCGCGGATCGCCTCAAAGGACAGCTCTTCAAAGTACAGCCGATCGCACTCGTCGTAGTCCGTGCTCACGGTCTCTGGATTGTGATTCACCATCAACGTGCGGTAGTTGAGCTTGCGCAGGGTCTTGGCCGTGCTGACGCAGCACCAGTCGAACTCGACCGAGCTGCCGATGCGGTACGCCCCTGGTCCGAGGATACCCACGCCCCCCTGCTCGAAGTCAATATCGTGCTCTGAACCGTTGTAAGTGAGGTAGAGGTAGTTGGTGGCTGCCGGGTATTCTGCCGCCAGGGTGTCGATCTGCTTGACCCACGGCCTTAGGCCCAAGTCCCAGCGCAGCTGTTGCACGTCATCCTCGTCCTGATCGGTGGCCAGGGCGATTTGGGCATCGGAAAAGCCGTGCATCTTCGCCTCGAGCAGCAGGGCCTTGGGGATTTCCTGGTCCTTGAACCGGGCGAGCTGCTTTTCCGTATCCACGAGATAGGCGATCTTGTCGACAAACCACTTGTCGATCCGCGTGATCTCGCAGACTTGCGCCACAGACGTGCCTTGCCGCAGCGCCTCGGCCACGGCAAAGATGTGCTGATCCGTGGGTTTTGCCAGGGCCGTGTCCAGGTCCTTGAAGGCGATGCCCTGGTTGCACACCGCACCTTTGGCCCCGATTTCCAGCATCCTAAGGGCCTTTTGCAATGCCTCTTCGAAGGTGCGGCCAATGGCCATGACCTCGCCCACGGATTTCATGGCCGAGCCGATCTGCTCGGACACGCCCTGAAATTTTTTGAGATCCCACCGGGGTGCCTTGACCACCACGTAGTCCAGGGCTGGCTCGAAACAGGCACACGTGGCCTTGGTCACCGAGTTTTTGATCTCGGTGAGGGATTTTCCCAGGGCCAACTTGGCAGCTACAAAAGCCAGGGGATAGCCGGTGGCCTTTGATGCGAGGGCTGACGATCGAGACAGCCGGGCATTGACCTCAATGACCCGGTACCCACTCCCTTTTGGATCCAGGGCGTATTGGATATTGCACTCACCCACCACCCCCAGGTGGCGCACTACCCGGATGGCCAGTTCCCTGAGCTGGTGATACTCGAAATCGCTAAGGGTCTGGCTGGGCGCCACAACAATGCTCTCGCCCGTGTGAATTCCCATGGGGTTGATGTTCTCCATGTTACACACGGTGATGCAGTTGTCGTAGGCATCGCGGACGATTTCGTATTCGAGCTCTTTCCACCCCTCCAGATACTCCTCGACGAGCAATTGGTCCGTGTGGGCAAACGCCCGGGTGGCCAGCTCCTCCAGGGCTGCCCTGTCCCGGCAGATGCCCGATCCCAGACCGCCCAAGGCATAGGCCACGCGGGCCATGCACGGGTATCCGATCCGATCGGCCGCGTCGAGTGCCTGGGCCACTGTGGCTGTAGGCTCGCTACGTGGGGTCATCACATCGATTTCGTCCAGCCGGGCCACGAACCGCTCCCGGTCCTCGGTGTCGATGATCGTCTCGATGGGCGCGCCGAGCACCTGCACCCCGTGGCGATCCAGCACCCCTTGTCGGGCCAGGGCCACGCCGCAGTTGAGGGCGGTCTGTCCACCAAACCCGAGCAGAATCGCGTCGGGCGCCTCCTTTTCGATAACTTGCTCGACAAACTCGGGTTTGACCGGAATGAAGTAGATCTCGTCGGCCAAGTCTTCGGAGGTTTGGATCGTGGCCACGTTGGGGTTGATCAAGACCGTGCGGATGCCCTCTTCCTTGAGCGCCTTGATGGCCTGGCTACCAGAGTAATCAAACTCCCCTGCTTCGCCGATTTTGAGGGCTGAGCTGCCCAGCACCAAAGCGGTTTCGATCGCCTTCATCAGCCCCGTCCTTTCACTGCGTCGGCAAATGCATCGAATATCCAAGCCGTATCTGTTGGTCCAGGGGTGGCTTCTGGGTGAAATTGCACGCCCATGAACGGCTTGGTCCGATGCCGAATCCCTTCGACCGTGTTGTCGTTGGCGTTCTTGAACCAAATCTGCCAGCTGTCCGACAACCGGTCTGGCCGCACGGCATAGCCGTGGTTTTGGGATGTGATGACACAGCGCTTTGAGGTGGAGTCGGTCTGGTCTATATCGTCTGCAAATTCAATACAGGGCTGGTTCTGTCCGCGGTGGCCGAACTTTAGCTTGTAGGTTTCAGCGCCAGCAGCAAGGGCCAGGATCTGATTGCCCAGGCAGATGCCCAGAATCGGCTTGCCCACAGCCAGGGCGTGCTCCACGTGTCTAATGGTGGCGGTATAAATCCCCGGATCCCCTGGTCCGTTAGAGATGAGCAGGCCGTCGTAGTCCAGGTCGAGAAAATAGTGGTCATAGGGCACCTGCACTACCCTGAGCCCTCGGGTTATCAGAGATCGAACGATGCTCGCCTTGCACCCGCAGTCGAGCAGCACGATGGTGCGGCCGCTGCTTTTGACATCGTTCAATACGGCAGTCTCCTTGAGGCTGACCTTTGAGACCAGGTCGCAGGCCATGGGATCGTAGAACTGCATCTCCTCATCGGTAAATGCGATTTTGCCGAGCATGCTCCCCTTTTCCCGCAGGCGGCGGGTGAGCGCGCGGGTGTCCACCCCTGAAATGCCTGGAACTGCGGCACGTTTCATCCAGTTCCCGAGGCTCTGGGCCGCGTCAAAGTGGCTGTGGGTGGGGGAGTATTCAGATACCACGAGTCCGGCGATCTGTATCTTGTGGGATTCGAACCCCAGGGGCAGGCCGTGCTCATCCACGCTAACCGCGGGCACGCCGTAGTTGCCGATGAGGGGGTAGGTCAGCACGAGGATCTGACCGCAGTATGAGGGATCGGTCAGGGTCTCTGGATACCCCACCATCCCCGTGTTGAAAACCACCTCTCCGGCCACGGCACTGTGGGCGCCAAAGCTCACACCGTCGTAGACGGTCCCGTCTTCCAGCACTAGTTTTGCTTGTTTCTCAATCATGTTAATGCGTTTTTGCATATTTGTTTACTGGCATGCAAGTATATACAGACTGCTGTGGGAATTTGAGCTACGGTTGGGATCGGGTGGGCTTTAGTGGACGGTGGACTTGGTGGACGGTGTGGACAGAGTGGACTTTAGTGGACGGGGTGGACTCTAGTGGACGGGGTGGACCTTAAGTGGACAGAGAACTGTCCACCTCGTCCACAGGTCTACCTCGTCCACACAGTCCACTAGAGTCCACCGTCCACATCAATCAGGCCGAAGTCTTAGACAGGCGTTGCTGTTGGCTCTTTTTTTGGTTGCTCGATTGGAGCTTCTTCTCCAGGTCTTTGATGCGCGTTTCCAACTCTCTGATGCGCTTCTCCAGCACCTTTTCCTTTTCGCGAAATTTCTCGAGCTTTTTAAGATGTTTTTGTACGTTTGGCGCGCTTAAGGCTTTTTCAACATGTGCTTCGAGACCTTCCAGTGACTTTCCCAACGAATGGAGATTAATGTCAATATCTGCATCGTAGTCACAGTCTTCTTCACAGCCTGGGAAATCGTCGCAAAAATAATGACCCAAGTCAGCGTGTCGCCTTTCTCGTTGCTGGATTTTTGCCTTGATGGTTTTGGTCGATTTATTGCGCAAGATCTTTAAGGTAACGATTTCTTTGTCTTCTTTTTCAGCAACGATGTTTTGCAGGTTCCGCACGTGGTGGATTTCTGCTCCATCGGCTGCCACGATAATATCGGCAATTGCCAACCCTGCCTTTGCCGCCGGACTCTTTGGCACCACCTTGGACACCATTACCCCGGCCTTTTTCGGCGCGCCAAAATGGGCGCGAAGCTCGGGCGTCAATTCGGTAAGATGCACGCCGAGGTATCCCCGCTTTAGGGTGATGGCCTGGGCCGTGAGAAATGGTGTGTCGCTCTTGTTGTACGTGGCAGCATCGACTGGTTTGACCGTGGGCGGTGCCTTGGGGGGTGGCGGCGCAGGTGCCTGGCCAAAAGCGGCGCAGTTTGCTCCGCTCATTAACACCAACGCATAAATACCCGATAAATGCGCCTTGAAACTTACTTTCGTCCTCATATAGGACCTCCTTGATACACCACCGGTCGAAACCGCTGTGACCACTCGGGATGGCCTTGTGTCTGTTGGAATTTTTCTTTTGAACCAGGGTTAGCTCGCACTGCACGGGCTTTTTCGGACTGGAGTTTTAAAAGATCGACGACGTAATCTGTGCGTGCGTCACTTCCCACATAGTAAACCGGTGGGCGAGGTGCAGTGCTGCCCAGGGCGGTCACCTGGCGCGCAATGGCCTGATGTTCCCGCTGGATGGACGCGAGCTCCTGTTGCAGTGCGTCGCGTCGGGATTCAGTCTGCACATTGTAGGCCAATGGAACCACAATCGCAATGACTGCCACAATTGTCCCGCCTGCCCACACCAATTTGGAAAATGAAACCGATCTGCGCTGCGGGGCGTTTACAAGGCCCAACACTCGGGTCGTAAAATATGCATCTGCGTGCGCCCTGGGCAGGGATCTGAGTAATTTGTCGAGTTGTTGATCCCGGTCTGTCATGCCGTGCCTCCGTTAAAATAGGGCGTTAGTTTTTGTTTCAGCCGCTGGCGTCCGCGGCTGATGCGGGACTTGACCGTCCCTTCGTTGCAGTTGAGAATCTGCGCGACCTCTGCATAGGGCAGCTCCTCTATCTCGTGCAACACGAGCGGTGCTCGAAACGCCAATGGCAAGTCTGCAATAGCCGCTGTCAACTTCTTCTGCGCTTCTGAGAGCAGGACTTGAGATTGGGGGGACGGCCCTGGCGAATCCCCATTTCTGCTCGAGCGCGAAATCAGTTCAAAGATCCGCCAGCGGCGATCTTTGCGGTGTGCGTTGATAGCCAAGTTGGTCGCGATTCTATACAAATAACTGCGTAGCTTGCCGTCCTCGATATATGTGTTTTTGTGTAGGTAGAGTTTCAAAAACGTCTCTTGAGCCAGATCTTCAGCGCGCGAGCGAGAACCGCAAAAGCGGGTGAGGTAGTTGAGCAGGGCGTCCTTATGCTGGTCGACAATCTCCCCAAAGGCGGTGTTATCCCCGCTTCGTACCCGCTCCATCATATCGACATCACGCGTCACAACCATTGGTCTCCACAGGACATAACAATCAAGGCGATATAAAGTTCCCGATCATTATAATATAAAGACCTAAACAGAGACGCCTTGGTCGGGATGAATGTGGCGAGATCCTATGTATCCAACATCTCTGGAAGTCTTTCATAATTCTCAGGAGTGACAATGAGAGCCGTTGCTTCTCTGAATTTTTCCTTGAACTTCAAAAGCCCCCTCGAGCGTTTGGACCGTCCTGATTTAACTTCTACAGCAAAGAGCTTCTTTCCAAGCCGGTACACAAAATCCACCTCAAAATTCCGCTCTCGCCAGTAATAGAGCTGCCCTGGCAGACGGGATAGGGCGGCTCCGACGGTTAGCTCAAATGATCGACCCCGCTCTTCCTCATTCAAGTCAGCGTCCAGGCCGGCCGAGTACAAGGCAGGACATAACGGCAGGAGCTTGGGTGAAGAGCTCCGCCTGATCACTTTGTTCTCAGCGTATTTGAAGAGCTGCTTTACGAGAAATGCCCCCTCAAACAGCTCGAGATAGTATTTAACCAGATCGGTATTTCCCCTGTCCTGTAGCTGACCGAGTAGTTTTGTGTAACTGATCTCTTGGGCCGGGTAGGAACAGATAATGTCGAAACACTGTTTGAATAATGCGGGTGACTTTACACGTGTGTTGCTAAGAATGTCTTTACCGATCACCGGCTCGATAATGGATTGCTTTATGTAATCAAGCCAGCCATGTGTATTTCCAATAAGGGGATAACTGCCAGGATAGCCGCCATAAACCAAGTAATCCTCCAGGGAAAGCCCATATGCTGAATTGCTCTCTGCCACGTTCCAGTGAGATACCCGATGCAACTGATAGCGCCCGGCCAAGCTTTCAGTGAGCCCTCGCTGTATCGTTAGGGAGCCCGACCCCAAGAGTACCAGTTGTAGATCAGTTCTCGCTGCTTCCTCGGCATCCCACAACTGCTTCACCACCTCTGACCAGTTTTCCACCTTTTGTACTTCGTCAATGACGAGCAAATGCTTTGCAGAGGATTTGGCGAGCGTCCACTGATCGTAAAGCCAATCCGGAGCATGAGATAATATGCCATCCGCAGAGCAATAAGCGTGCGAAATATCCGGACGCTTTGCGAGCAGTTGTCGGATTCCCGTTGTTTTGCCCACCTGTCTCGGGCCAATCACCACCTGGATATATTTTTTGGATGATGAGGCGAGCGCCTGCTCCACGTTGCAAACAAAGTCTAATTCAATATTTTTCATATTGATAGGTTAATCTATTATTTTCACTAGGTCAATCTAGTATTTTTACTAGATATGCCTAGTAATTTGTGTTTCACTGGCTTCGACAGAGTGCGCGCCTACGTGTATTTGCCAATAATTTGCCCTTAACCGACAGAGCCGGATAATGAAGTGGATGGGGCTTCCATTTGGCAAAGAGCGGCGCGATCCCGCGTCGGGCATATTAAAGCTTGGACAGATCCTTAGTTGTGCCCGAAGAGGTGGCCACACAGGTAGCGTTGAGGTCAGGGACCAGGGCCGCACCCATACCATCCATCTCAACTGTGGCCTCATTGCAGATATCGACCTCACCCATACCCAAAGAACACGCGATACAATAACAGCACAGCACATTGAGCAGCGCGCGATTGACCTCTTTTCCCTTAAAAGACCGCATGTACTATGGCAGGAAGCACAGCAAGAAGACAACCATTCAGCCTGGATCGATCCGGAGATGGTGGTCATAAGCGGTGTCCTCAGGCGGCAAGACCTTTTTGATCCAGTTCTGCTCATCGATCGTATCCCCTCTGCGGTTTTGCGCATTAACCCTTTGAAATTAAAAGATATTCAAACCATGCCACTCAGTCGCGAAGAGCGCTGTTTTGCGAACCACCTACGGGTTTCCACGCCTGTCCCCATGATCCTCTGGAAGCGCGGACTAGCGCCCGGACATGCGGCTGCTGTGCTCGTGGCCTTGAATTTGACCGGTTGTTTTGAAGAAACGTGGGAGCCTGGAGATCTACCCAGGCATACGGAGATCGCTCGGGTGCGGCGTCAGCTAAGGGCCGGGGTCGATGACGCCCGTATTCTCGGCTTGCATGGGGATGCATCCCCCAAAGCAGTGGACCGGGCATTTCGGCGCCTGTCATTTGAGTTGCATCCAGATCGTTTGCCCTATCTTTCAGATGGGGAACGGGCCGCGGCCTTGGAGGCGTTTATCGGGGCCAGCCAGGCCTATGACCGGCTCAAGAGATCCCGCAGGTCTCGGCCGGTCACTACCTCTTTTCCCAGGACTGCTAGAGATGCCTGCCGTGGGGATGCACTGCGCACAGTGCTCGGTGAGGCACGCACTTCTAAGGCGTCCGGCAGGCATCAACGCGCTCGCGCCTTTGCCCTAAAAGCCCTGGCCATGAACCCTACTGAAGCCATCAAATCCGAATTGTTGGACATACTGAAAACGAGAGAGTCTTCTCCAGCTGTTGCCTGACGTTGACATGCATGCATACAATGAATACAATGTAGGCATGAAATCAATGCAATATACCATACGAGGGGTACCGGAAAGATTGGACAACGCGGCTCGGGAGCAGGCCCACAAGTATCGAAAGAGTCTAAATACCATTCTTTTAGAGACATTAGCAAAGGGGCTTGGCACTGCAGGTGATGAGGTGGTTTTTGACGATATGGATGATCTCGCCGGCACTTGGGTAGAAGACGACGCGTTCGATGCGGCCATAGCGATGTTCGATGTTGTGGATGAGAAGCTTTGGAAATGAGAATCGCCCTGGATACCAATCGATACGTTGATTTTTGTCGGGGCGAAGAGACGATTTTTGAGGCGTTGAAGCGCGCCCACGAAGTTGTTTTGCCGTTCGTGGTTATCGCTGAACTGCGAGCTGGCTTTGCCTGTGGCACCAAAGCAAAAAAGAACGCGAGCACCCTCACTAGGTTTCTAGGTAAACCCCGGGTGCGCACTTTGTTTCCGGATGATAGTACCACCCACCACTACGCCTATTTGTTTAAACAACTCAGAAAACAGGGAACGCCTATTCCCACCAATGATCTCTGGATCGCCGCACTATGCGTGCAGCACGAACTGTTGCTCGCGTCTAGCGATGCACATTTTCACCACCTCCCCCAGATTCCAACGATCTAGAGGCGTAAAAATGCAAATGGAGCGATCAAAAAGATGCATTGGCTTGCAAGAAGATCAATGAGGCGCCAGCTGCGTCTTGGGCGAATTTTGATTCGGGATGACCGAAGAGAAAGTAACCGCCCAAAGTAAGGGCCAGCCCATCCATAGGCTTTAGCGTCGCCTGGGGAAAAACCACATACGAGGCAATGGTACCGTCGTTCGTAGCACCTAGGGCTGGAGAATCCACCTTTCCGTCCCCGTCGTCGTCCAAGGTCAGATCATCGTCCTCGTGGGGCAACTCGCCCAATACAAATAGCCGCAGCAACAACCGCTCCTTGAGCAATTTCACATCCAGCCCGCCGACCCAGTAGTTATTGATGTTGTGCGCGCCGAGCTCGTCGATGAATCCGTGTATAAACTGGCCAGTGATAAAAAGGTGTTCGTTTATCGTATAGTCCATGCCGGCGGTGTACTTAAAGAACGGTTCCTGCGTGACTGTCTCTCCCCGAATAACGCGAGATCCAGGGGCGACTTCAGTGACGTCAAAGGTCATCTCCACGCGCTCGGGAAAGACAAAGGCGCCCTCAAACCAGAACCCAGCATCGTCGAGAAAGGGTAGTTGCCCTGCAAAATCAAATCCAACGACCTGTTTTTTGGGAAAGGTAAGGGTCGCGTCTGTCTGGACCCCAATTTTGGGCACTCCGCTCGGCGAAGTCTCATCGCTGGGATAGGTGGCAGACATGCTCTTGATCGCCACGGGCACGGAGTTGATGCCCTGATAATAAGACAGGGACATATCAAATAGACCCGCGGTCCAGAGCACCCTGAAAGCAAATTGGGAGTTGGCCAGGCTAAATGCCGGCATGATCGCGTGGACGCTGGGTAGATCGATACTGTAGCTATCTGGATTTCTCAGCCAGACATTGCGCAATCGCTCTGCCTCGATCCGGGTGTCGGGGCTAACAAAAGGGAACTCAGCCATTCGATCCCCCAGTGCACGTCTCGCCGACGGCGGGAGCAGCGTTGGCTGAAAAACAGGGACCCAGACCCCAGTAAAGACGAAGTTTTCGTCGGCCATCCAATCGAAACGAACCATCTCGTTGGCAATCGTCTTGCCAAAATTCAGGGGATCTTCCAAATCCAATGGGTTGAGATTGTTCGTGGGATTGAACATGTCCGCAGTACCGAAGTGCACGATCTGGCGCCCAATGCGCACATCGAGACCTGGCACAAGGGAGCGCACTTCCACGTAGGCTGCTTGGCTTTCGATATAAAACGGCGATACCCGTGCCAAGTCGGTGAGCCCTTCAAATTCCGTATCCCGGGTGAATCCTGTCCACACAAAGCGCAGATCAGCCACCAGTCGCAGCTTGGACGGTACGAGGTCGACCGTCAGGTCAGTGCCTAAGGTAGTGCGATTGCGGTCAATCCCCACTTTCTCCACCCGATCCACTGCTATCCTGATGTCATTATCGATAAAGCCGCCGTACTCGATTTCGACATCACCGCGAGTGGGTGTGGCAACGTACAAAACAAGGGTGGCAATAACCGCGACCGTCTTAAAATGCTTCATCTGATATCACATCGCCTGCTCTTGAGGGTTGCGGCTCAGAATATGTCATCGCCCGGTAAGAACGTCAATTGACGTTGAAGTTCGTAAAAAAATTGTCAGGGGGTGAATATTGTACGAAAATTAAAATAAAGAATGATAAGCGAGCCCGTAGCGCGCCCAATGGGCATCTTTTTGGTCAAGCAGGTGCTCGTCATCATTTATGAGATATAGTGTATAGTTGAGTTGATAAATCAGCGCGCCATGTACTGACAGTGCTGATGCTGACAATCTCCGAAGGATACACCGAGACGGACTAATGGAAAGCGTTCCCACACAAATTGCCGATACTCTGCTCGCCGCTGGCACCATCACAAAGGAAAAGTATCAAGCCGCCCTAAACCACTTTAAAAAATACGGGGAGGCCATTGAAGAATCCCTGATCGAAACCCGAGCCATCGACGAGGAAACACTCCTCAAGCAGCTCGCAAAATTGTATCGGACACGATATGTATCCACTGAAAAACTGAAACGCGCCGAAATCCCGTCGGATGTGCTTAAGATGATCCCGCTTAAGCTCGCCTCCCAACACAACATATTCCCCATTCTGTTCGATAAAAAGATGGGTGAACTGTTCATCGTAAGTGCGAATCCAACCAACGTGGTGATCCGCGAAGATGTTCTAAAGCACGCCAGTGTTCCCCGCGTGCGATCTTTTATGGCCAGGCCCGCGGCGATCAAGGCAGCCATTGCCAAGTTTTACAGGGGAGACATCCACGCGTTTTCAAATCTCGATAAAGACGGCTACGCAGCCTACACCAACATGATGGATGTCTATGAACGGCAACTGCTCGATGAAGAAAGCATGGTGCTCTCCCTCGCCACAGTTGGCAATCGATCCGAACGGATGATCTCTGAAGCGGATATTGAGCGGGGATCAGCCCGGAGCGACGCTGAGTCTGGCATTCGATCCGGGACAGGCCTGAGTACCACCATCGAGATGCTGCGGGTAATGGTTTCCCTCTTGGAGAGCAGCCGTGGGGAGCTCGCTGGTCACTCGGTACAGACCTCACACCACGCAGAGCTGATGTGCCGGCGCATTGGGCTTTCTGATCGAGAGATAGGCGCCATCACCATAGCAGCCCTGCTCCACGACTTGGGAAAGGGGAGCCCGTATCACCTCACCCCGCTCAACGTGGCAGAATGGGATGGCCACAGGACCGCTGCCCTCAAGCGATTTGAAAACCCGATTCGCCTGTTTCAGTCCATCGATCTTCCCGATGAGACCATGCAGACCCTAAAACACATGTACGAGCGTGCAGACGGCAATGGGTTGCCAGACGGACTCAAGGGAAAGGATATCCCGCTTGGGGCACGGATCCTCGCGGTAGCAGACACGTTTACAGATCTCATGTCCAATCCGCGCAATCCCTATCGCCGCACCTTGAGCAATGAAGAGGCCCTGCAAGTGATTGGCAAGGTGAAAAACCAGGTCTTTGACGCCAACCTCGTCGACCTATTCTGCATCGTGGTTGCAGGGGATGACATTAAACGCCAACTGCTCACCGGCGCCCAGACGGTCTTATTGGTGGACGCGGACGCAGAGCAATCTACCATCATGGATCTGCAGCTGACGAGTCGCGGGTTTCAGGTCCGTACGGCCCGGACCGCCGATAAGGCGTTAAAGATGCTGATCGGATCGCCGACGAGTATCGTGATATCCGAAGTGGAGTTGGAGCCGTTCGACGGTTTCAAGCTGAAAGAGCAACTGAATGCAGACAAGCACACCCGAGGGGTTCCCTTTTTCTTTTTCACATCGCGGGCCGCGTCAAAAGATGTGGAAAAGGGGTTTGGATTGGGCGCCCAGGACTATCTCGTCAAGCCTTCGACCATCGATGTGATTGTTGCGAAAATCAATAAGCACCTGGGTGAGAAATCCGGTGATACATCGGTCGGCGTCTCTGGATCTCTCAAGGAAATGTCTCTTCCCGATTTGGTTCAGATTCTCTCCCACGGTCGAAAGAGCGGCTGCCTCAAGCTCGCTAAGGGTGAACATCGCGGGGAAATTCATTTCTTGAACGGAGATATCATCAATGCCCTGCTCGGTCAGTTGCGGGGCGAAGAGGCCTTCTTTGAGATGCTGCGCTTCCAGGAGGGGACCTTCACCCTCAATCCCAACTTCAAAGCAGAATCCCGGGTTATCACCATGACCGCTGAGATGCTCCTCCTAGAGGGCATGCGTCGCTTTGACGAAGATATGCGGTAGCGACCGAGGGCCATTGGGATCTATTTTTCCTGTCATTTCTTGACCTAAAACCCCACACTGTCGCAGACTTTCAGTAGAGCTATGTCAAACGAAATTTGTCAGTTTAAGTTAGCAAATTCCCCCTTGAAAAGGGGGGTAGGGGGATTTTCAAATGCAGCAGGGATATTGACGAAATCCCCCCAACCCCCTTTTCAAGGGGGAGTTTATTACCCGACAATGATCACTTGGCGAGACTCTAAAAGGAGGCTTCTGATGAAGTGTATGTGGGGGTTGCTGTTGTTGATCTGTATCTTTGGGTGTAGCGCTGCGACAGCGCGTGCGCCTGTCACCGAGCAGGACGGGGCATCTAAACGAGCCCTGCCAGCAGGTGCTAACGGCGCGCCTACCACCCTGGAGGCGACCGAATCATCGACCAGCTCCGCACCAAGCCCTATCGGGGTTTGGGAAAACGCCTCTTGCGGAGACAGAAAGTTCAACCGCCAGATTACATTTTTGACCAACGGCAGGTTTGCAGCAATCGACCAAGTAGCGCCGTGTCCACCCGATGAAACATGCGTTTGGTCGGGCATCATTGAGTGGCACGGCACCTGGAAAATAAACGGCCGATTGATTTTAATTGACGTGGCCACAACCAAAGCGGGCAAGATGCCGGAGCAACTGCCAGATGGGTTTGTCGTGCTCACCGAGAGCCCCCTATCCATTGGTGAAAGGAATGGACCACTCGTCTGTCCTTATCAGCAGAGATGAGACCCATCTTACACGCCATCTGGGTCGTCTCAATGCTGGCCTGTACGGAATTGAGAGAGCACGCAGGCGTTGAACATACCACCGTTGTGGCTAAGAATGTCCGGGTTGATATCGGACTGCCCCATCAACCGCTGGTGTTAAAAGGAGATAGGCTTTACCTGGATACAAAACACGGGATCCTGCGTCTCGATGGCAATGCTTCCCTTGCCATGACCAAGGATGAGATGATAACCGCCACCGCTGCTCAGATCACAGTGCACCCCCAGGCACAGCAGATCTCCCTGACCGGAGGAGTGAGCGCGCGATTTGGGGTTGGGAAAAGGTAGCATATCCATGAGCATCTGTAGGACAATCATTGCGTCGACACTGGCGCTGTTGATGTCGAGCCACCTCAAAGCTCAGGATACAGTGCCGGAAACGGCAGAGGTGCAGTCAGATAGACTCGCGGTCCTACACGCTGAACGACGCGCCCGTTTCGAGGGCCATGTTCGCGCCAAGTATGGCCATTTGACCCTTCACTGCGACGAGATGGTTGTGCTTTACGACACATCCGGCAATATTACATCACTTCATGCCCAGGGGAATGTCACCGTGCTTAGCAAGGAGAACCGGGCCCTTGCCACATCAGCCAAGCTCAATGTACAGCGGCAGGTACTCGTCTTAGAGGGCAATTGCTCCCTTGAGCGAGGGCCCCATCGACTCGAGGGATCCCGTATCGACATCTTCCTGCTGACCGGTAAGCTCGATATCGCAGATGCCCGGGGCAGCTTTAAAATCGATCTAAAGAACGGGCCACAATGAAATCATTAGAGGCCATCGGACTGACAAAGGCATTCCGGGGTCGCACTGTTGTCTCTGACGTGCATCTCAGTATTGCTCCGGGCGAGGTTGTGGGATTGCTCGGGCCCAATGGCGCTGGAAAGACAACCACCTTTCAGATGTTGCTCGGCCTGACCCGTCAGGATAGGGGGCGGGTTTGTTTTGGCGACCCCATCGACCATCTGCCGCTGCACCAGCGGGCACGCCTCGGCATTGGCTACCTTCCCCAGGGACCTTCTGTGCTTCGCGGGCTCAGCGTGCGCAACAACCTGCTCGCCCTGCTCGAAGCGCAGCACAAGCAAGACCCGGAGGCCAGAGCCGACGCCCTGCTTACCCGTCTGGGATTGCTAAGGCTAAGCAGTAATAAAGCGCGTACCCTGTCCGGTGGAGAGCGCAGGCGATTGGAGTTCTGCCGCGCCCTCTGTTCAGACCCCAGCATCATTCTCTGCGATGAGCCGTTTGCCGGGATCGATCCCCTGGCATCCCAAGAAATATCAAATATCATTCTAGACCTGAAACAAGAGGACGTGGGTGTGCTGCTGACGGATCACAACGCCCATGCGGCGTTCTCGGTGTGCGACCGGGTCTATCTCATTGTCGAGGGGAGTATCTTAGCATCTGGAACGCCAGAGGAAATCAGCGCTAGTGACAGCGCCCGCCGTCTCTACTTGGGAGATGGGTTTATGGTCACTGAGCACTCCGCCCCTTAATTTGTCTCGCAATCCAAAGTCCAGCCAGGCCGAGGAGCAGCAACCATGGCACGCCGTGCAACAGGGTATCGAACCAATCCAGCGGCTGCATCCCCTTGGCGCCGCCGGCGATCCACCTAACTTTGCCGACGATGTGGGGTTCTGGAAAGAACGGCGCCAGACCGAGGGTCAAGCACAGCAGCGCAGCCAAGCCAAAGTGCTTCGGAGTTGGTGTAAGCATGGCCTAATTCAGTTAAATACAACCACTGCCATTTTCGCCGATGATTATTTCGCCCTCGCCCTGGGTGAGATCCAGCATCCCTTGCCATAATTGATGGGGATAGGTGGGCGAGCTGTCAGGTGATGCGTCTGTAATGTCTAATACCAGCTCCACAGTGATCTTGGTCGCGGTTACACCGGGAAGCTCGACTGAATAATCATAAAGGCAATCGCACAAACACCTATCGTACTGGCCGTCCGAGGTTAACAGCGGTGCATCGCTCTCCTGAATGGAATACAGGTCGCTTTGTTCGTTATAAAAGATCTTTACACCGTGCTCGCCACAGCAATTCAGACAAAGGTTTTGATGCAGGAAGGCAACCGTATACCCTTGATTGTCCGGCAGTTCGGTGGCCATCCAACTCAGCTTCTGTGTTAGATCTGACGGGTCGTCCTTGCGGGATTGGGCGTCAAACCCGCCGCATTCACTGACGCCTTCATGTTGACCGATTCCAGGATCTTCAGCCTTACCCTGGCAGGCACCATCCAAAATACAGATCAGCATCAGGGTCGCTATGGTAAAGTTGGGTTTCATTCTTTCCTCCTCAGAGCACTGTTATCTGCTGCCCTAAATATAGCAAGCAAAATCCGTGCCTGGTCAAAGGATTTGCTGATCAAGTAGGTTCCGAGCATACGAAGGTTCCGAGCATACGAGCGAAAATCTGCAATTCTGTCGTATTTTTCTGTGGTTATTGTGGTCAAAGTGTTCTATTGTCCATGGATTCGCTTGGATAATTCAGGCGATACGCTGGACGGATGAGGCGCAATCCGAGCATTCGTGACGGCTTAACTCTTTTGCTCGGACTAGGGAAACAAAAATCATGAAAATCTATGTTGGAAACATGCCGTTCAGTATGGACGAAAATAAGACGCGCGAACTCTTCACCGACTTTGGCGACGTTGACTCAGTGAACGTGATCACCGATCGGCAGACCGGTCGACCGCGCGGTTTCGCCTTTGTTGAGATGGATGACGAAGACGCGCGCAAGGCCATCAGTTCACTCAACGACCGCGAGGTGGAAGGTCGCAGACTCAATGTCAACGAAGCGCGTCCTCGCGAAAACCGTGGTGGCTACGGGGGCCGTAAGTACTAACCCCACCCCAAGATCCTCCTAGACCTCCGGAGTGCCGAAAAGATTTTCCGTAGATGGTTGCCCTACTTGCTGGACATGCTTTTTAGGGTTAATCCGCCCGTCGTGGGGCCCTCAGGTTGGGCTTCATGATAACGCCGATGCCGCTTCGGCTGTCCACTGCGATATCTAGGGGGTGCTCAAATCTGAGGTGCCGGACGTGGTCAGTTTCGGTTTTAGCGTCTTGGCTGTCGAGCCATTGCATGTCCAGGACACCGGCGGACTCGCCGAAATTGACGGTAAAATAACCCACACCAAAAGAGGTGATGTTCTGAAAGAAATGAGACCCCTGGGATGGGCTCACCCTCAGGTCCTTGAGGTCGGTCTCGACGATACAAGAAACATGGGATATCTGACTCCACAGCACTGGAATGCCCAGGCTGCGGTCTGCGCTACCCCACCGACCCGGTCCGATGAGCACGTAGGGGCGCTCGGCTTGGCGGAGCACCTCGTTGACAGTGCCTATTTCATCGGCGATCTCCTGTGTCAATGCGCGATTAAAGGTGTCCTGCCGAACATAGACCAGATCTTGTACCCGCTGAAATTCCCCATGTCCCAGTGCCTGGCGCGAAATGCAGATCGCATTTTCAGGTGCCAAGTTCGAGATATCAATGTCTTCCCCACCAGAATCGATAACCATCGGGCGTATCTGGAGGAATGCCAGTTCTAATAGCGGATCTCGATCCTTTCGAATATTGGCGGCAAATTCAATCTCGACCGGACATGAGAGACTGGCACTGCCTATTTTGAGCAAGAAGTCTATGCCAGCTGCAAGATTGAATTGATCGTCCTTTAACAAGCCCGCCATGGTGATGAGCTTGACCCCCGGTCCAGTAGATCCGTGGTGTAGCTGGCTCTCCTTAGGTGAAAACACAGATCCGACAATGTCGAAAATACCGTGCTTGGCAGCCATGTCGAGTCCTAGGGACACCAAATTCGGGCTCGTTTCAGCACAATCCCGCCAGTTGGGGCCAGGATCGTACAAATTGAGGGCAAAGAATTCCCGTTGCGCGTTGTTTAAATAATCTCTGGGCGTCCATAGATCACTCATGGCCATTGGTCTTCTGGGCGAGAATCGCAGGGCCCGTCCCCCATCCACGACTGTCTTGCCAAGGCCGAGCGCAATCGAGACAATACCGTCCTCGGGTTTGAGGCCTGCCACGGAATAGGCGTTGTGAGATCGGGCCACACCAGCCACATCTGGATAGACATATTCCTCGCGACGGCGACCCACGATCTGTTGAATCACCACAGCCATTTTTTCTTCTTCGAGCCGATTGGGTGTGTGCTCCAAGTAACTCTTTGCCTGGGCCATAAACGTCGATGCGTACACCAGCTTGACCGCACTTAAGAGTTCCTGCAGCCTCCTTTCCGGACTCTCGTGGTTATTGGGTATCATGTAGGTACGGTAGATGCCCGCAAAGGGCTGGTAGGACGCATCCTCGAGAAGGGATGAGGACCGCACGGCCAGTGGATAGCGAACCCGGCTTAGGAAAACACGCAACTGCTCTATCACTTCTGCCGGGAGGCGCGCGTCTAGCACAGCGCCGACCATCTCCTTGTCGCTGGACTCTCCGAGCACCACTGATGCCAGTCCAGAGGCCTTTACAAATTGATCAAAGACGCCAGTGGCGAGCACGGCCGTTGGGGGCACGAAGATCCGGGTTTTGGGGATATGCGTATCGATGCGATAGGTCTCCAGCATGGTGTTGATAAAGGCGAGCCCGCGCCCCTTCCCCCCAAGGGAGCCAGATCCGATCCTGACAAACCCGCTTTCTCCCTCAAAGGTGCCGCTGGAAAACTCTGACACAATGCCCGCCCGGGTTCGATTTCGATGCACGTTGAGCGCAGAGATCAGATGCTTGCGAAAGTCACCAGGGCTGTCGAATTCGGTCATCCTCTTGGACCGGATTGCCTTGGCCAGGTTGAACTCAGTCCGTGCCAGCAGCCAAGTGGAAAAATCCTTGCGCCTGCCGTGGTACAGGAGCGATTCGTCCGGGATGATTTTGAGCCCTTCGACAAAGCTGCGCAAATCATTGGCCGTTGTCACGATGCTGCTGTCAGGGCGCCGAAAGATAAAGTCTCCAAAACCGAGCTCTGCTTTCATGAACGCGCGCACATCCTGGAGCAGGCTCGGGGATCTCTTGTTGATGAAGGCCGCGCCGATTCCATGGGCCAGCAATTCATTGTCCTGGTCAGAAGATTGCACCAGAACAGCGAGATCAGGTTGTTCTTTCTTTACTTGTGTCGCAAAGTCAATGCCGGCCTGCGCATCGACCTTGCCATCCCTTGGAAATGCCGCGTCTATGATGACGCCCATGAGAAATTCCCGGTATCGCGAGTAGTATTCGAGTCCTTCTTTGTAGTTTGTGGCGAGCAGGATCTTTGGCCGGGCGTGCTGGCGTACGAGCTTTTGCATTTGGTTGAGACCATCGCTCATCAGGGAGTGGGTCTGCTCCATGATTTCGGTGTACAGCATGGGCAGGTAGGCGGAATAGAAGCGAATGGAATCCTCGATCAGGATCACCGTTTGAACCCCGGCTGCCTGAGCATCGTGCAAGACATTGAGCCGGTCCTCGATGTATTTGACGATCGCCAAGAACAGGCGTGCATCTCCGCTCCAAACGAATATTTGGTCGATGCCTGGCAGGTGTCCCATTTCTTCGAGCAGGCTGAGCTCCCGGTTGTTAAACGCCAGGAGGATGACTGGCAGGCCCGGGTGAATCCGCCGCACGCGCAGACCAAATTCTCGGACGTTCATATCGCCGACCCGAAGCATCGAGATAACCAAGTCGTAGTTATCGGATTCAAGCTTGCGCAGGGCCTTTTGCGCAGTGGAAACCCGGTCGACATGGGGGGCATACCTGAGATTGAGATCCAGGTATTCGGAAAACAACAGATCGGTCAGTCGTCCATCCTGAACAAATGTATAGGAATCGTACAAGCTCGATACCAAGAGAATGTTCTGTATTCTCTTGGGCATGAGGGTGTCGAATTGGATGGGTTTGTGTTCCCGGTTTCCCAAAACAAGGTCGAGATCGTTGTGTTTCATTGGCAATCACCGCCTCATAAGATGTCTTATAGATCTATCTTACCAGGTAAGACTAACAATATTGGCGGCTTAGAACGAGTGAAATTAACGAAATCCCTAATCCCCTTTTCAAGCCCCCAGCCCGGCGCTCAAGCCCCCAGGCTGGGTCTAGCCCCCACCCCGGCGCTCAAGCCCCCAGGCTGGGTCTAGCCCCCACCCCGGCCCTCCCCCGGTGGACATTTGGACGTTGGGGGAGGGGGAAGCGGAATACAACTTTAAGGAGACCGTAAACGAACATGGCTTGGCTATGCATTTCACCCTCCCCCAGTGTCCAGGCGTCCACCGGGGGAGGGCCGGGGTGGGGGCTTGAGGGCCGGGGTGGGGGCTCCGGTAGTCCGCTTAGTCTATGGGCCCCCTTGGGAATGTCCCCCCCTACTTCGATAATAGGGAAACAGGCCACCTGCCATGATGATCTCCTTTGCCGCGCCCATTTCCTTGAGGTCGTAGCGCCTGCCACTTTCCAAATGAACGCATGTACATGCGTCCCAATCCAGGTGGATACTGTCGCCTGTGGCAATGGTCGATGTGAGATCTGCCTCTATTTCAAGGGGAGGGAAATACCCCCCATCTATTGCATTTCGATAAAATATGCGCGCATAGGAGCGAGCGATGATAGCGCGGACCCCAGCTTCGTAAAGGGCGACCGGCGCGTGTTCTCGCGAGGATCCGCAGCCAAAATTTTTTCCAGCGATAATAATCTTGTATTGAGAGCGATTCGATGTCGTGTTTGAAAATGGCATGTTCCCAGTGGGAAGGCCTGCTTGGGGCGCTGGCACGCCGCTCAGTGCCAATCCCCCGTAACGCGCCCGTTGGGAGGGGTCGCTCAGTGAAATAGCCAAATGGGCCGCAGGGATGATTTGATCGGTATCGATGTTGTCGCCCAGTACGTAAACAGTGGATTTTATGTCGGTGTTCATGGTGTGGCTACTCCTGCAAATAGGCGCTTGGATCTTGGATACTACCGGCAAGTGCAGAGGCTGCAACTGTGTAAGGGGAAGCCAAATACACGCTCGACGCCGGCGACCCCATGCGACCCGGGAAGTTGCGATTCGTCGTGGACAAACAGACTTCACCGCCATTGAGGCGGCCAAAGGTATCGCTTGGACCGCCCAAGCACGCGGCACAGGAAGGCGGACCCACGTGACTCCCCGCGGATACGAGAATGTCGCGAAGCGTCTGCCCCTCAATTTTAAATGTGTCGAGGTCTTTGTCGACGCTGGTGGTCGCTGGCACGCAATAGGTTTGCACGCGTACCTCTCGCCCTTTTAAAATCTGTGCGGCCCGCACAAAATCCTCTGTTTTACCCCCGGTACAGGAGCCGATATAGCAGCGGTCAATGGCAATGCCTGCCAGGTCCTTTGCAGGTACCACGTTGTCCGGACTGTGGGGTTTTGCCACTTGAGGTGCAATCTTTGAGACCTCAAAGCGATGTTCAGCCAAGAGATGGGCATCGGGATCCGTATGGGCCTCGACAAAGGCCTTGTCCGTTCTCGATCGGACAAATGTTCTCGTCTTTTCATCCGGCGCCACCATGCCGGTTTTGGCGCCCATTTCTATTGCCATATTGCAAAGGGTCATGCGCTCTGGCATTTCCATTTGGTCAACAGCAGATCCAGTGAATTCCAGAGCCGCGTAGGATGCCCCGTCGACCCCAATGGCGCCGGCGAGTGCCAGCACGAGGTCTTTGGCCGTGACAGCCGCTGGCAAAATGCCGTCAAAGGCGACCCTGATGGTCGGGGGAACCTTGAGCCACAACTTCCCCGTACCCATGACAAAAGCAGCATCTGTATTGCCGATACCGGTTGCAAACAGACCAAACGCGCCTGCTGTGCACGTATGGGAGTCGGTGCCGAGCAGGATTTCTCCAGGGCGTGTGTGGCCCTCTTCGGCAAGGGTGATATGGCACACCCCTCGATAGGTATCCGTGTCCGGGTTGTAGAAGTTGGGCAGCTGTTGCGCGGTTACAAATTCCCTGAGAATATTCACATTGTCTCTGCTGCTGGCATCTTTGGTGAAAATGTAGTGATCGGGAATGATCACCACCCGCTCCCTATCCCAAACCGGTGCAGTGTCGCCAAACTCCCTTTTAAAAATATCGATGGTGCCTGGGCCGCAGATATCGTGGGTCATCAAGATATCCACATCGACCCATAGGGTGTCGCCGGCAGTGGCGCGCGCCATTTCAGCGTGGCGGCTTAAAATTTTTTCAGCAATGGTCAACCCAGCCATGGCAGATCCTTTCGATGCGCTTGTTGTAACACAACCCCTGTTCGATACCGCTCGAGCACCGGCGTCAGTGTGCGACGAGGTGGTGACATTCGGCCCATGCGTTCCTCGATCTCGGATTGAGAGAGGCGCACATTGAGCGCCCGGTTTGGAATGTCTATTTCAATGATATCTCCGTCTTGAACCCCGAGTATGGGCCCTCCCAAATAGGCCTCGGGTGAGACATGACCGATGCACGGCCCGCGCGTGCCCCCGGAAAACCGTCCGTCGGTGATCAGGGCCACCCGGCGAAACCCGGCGCCCATTATCGCAGATGTGGGGGTGAGCATCTCTGGCATGCCCGGCCCGCCAGCGGCCCCTTGGAATGGCAGGACAATCACATCTCCTTCGGATATATTGCCCTGTTCGATGGCGGTGAGCACATCCTGTTCAGCATAGAAAACCCGGGCCGGGCCCCAGTGGGTCAACATCGCTGGATCGACAGCTGATTGCTTCACCACTGCCTGGTCAGCGAGATTGCCGCTGAGTACGGCCAGGCCCCCTTCCCGGCCATAGGGGTTGCTCAGGGGGCGTATCACATCATCATCTCCAGAGCGGGTCTGGGCTGCGATGTGATCGATACCCTGACCGCTTACCGTGGTGGCTGCCTCCAACAGATGGGTCAGTCGATGGAGCAGGGCCGGAACCCCACCTGCCCTATCCAGATCTTCTAAAAAGTAGGGGCCACTTGGGCGCAAGTGGCAAAGGGTCGGCACGTCCCTGGAACGGGTGTTTAAGTAATGGAGATCCAAGTCAATGCCGCGTTCTTCAGCAATGGCAGGCAGGTGAAGGGTGGTGTTGGTGCTGCCGCCAATGGCCAAATCAACGGTCCAGGCATTGTTAAAGGCCTGATGGGTCATGATCTGGCTGGGACATAGGTTGCTTTCGACAATCTCCACGGCGCGGCGACCCGTGGCATATGCGATTTCTTTTCGCCGCTCGGAGATAGCCGGTGGTGTGGCACTGCCGCTGAGGCTCATGCCCATGGCCTCGGTAAGTATGGCCATGGTATTGGCTGTGAAAAGGCCGGCACACGCCCCAGGTCCTGGACAGGCGCAGTGGGCCAGGCGTTCGGCCTGATCGCTTCCTTCATTGCCGCGCTTCACCTCTCCGACAGCTTCAAAACACGAGATAAGGTCGTATTTTTTACCGTCCATTTTGCCGGCCATCATGGGGCCACCGGTGAGCAGGATGGCTGGGAGATCCAGTCGAAGCGCGGCCATCAGCATGCCCGGTGTGATCTTATCGCAGTTGGTAACGCCGACCCACCCGTCAAGGGAGTGACTGAGGGCCATGATCTCGATGTTGTCGGCAATGTGGTCGCGGCTCGGCAAACTGAGGCGCATCTCCACGTGCATGGCCAATCCATCGCACACGCCAGGAACCCCCCAAGAAATCGGCATCCCGCCCCCATCCCGAATGCCCTGCTTGACCAGTTCGGTGAGGGCGTTCAAGTGGACATGTCCCGGTACAATATCGCTGTAGGCGTTGGCCACGCCGATGAGGGGTTTGTCGTAATCCTTAGCCGTGATACCCACCGCTGAGAGCAAGGCCCGATGGGGCAGGGTGTCGACGCCCATTTTCATCACATCTGACTTCATGGCCGGCCTCATTTTTTCTGAAATAACTTTCGAACCTTGCGGCCCACAACCTCGATGGGATGCTCGGCCTCCTCTCTTCTGAGGCGGCTCAACGCCGGCAGGCCGGCATCGTACTCAGCCATCCAGTTCTCTGCAAACGACCCGTCGTGGATCCCCTGCAGCAGATCTGCCATCCCCTGCCTGGCCGAGGGACCGATGACTGTTGCGCCCAATGTTCTCCCCCCGTATTCAGCGGTGTTGGAGACCACATCCCACATGTGGGTGAGGCCGCCTTCGTAAATGAGATCGACGATCAGCTTGAGCTCGTGCAGGCATTCGAAATAGGCCATCTCTGGGGGATAGCCAGCGTTGACCAGGGTTTCGAAGCCCGCTTTGATCAGCTCGGCTGTGCCGCCGCACAGGACAGCCTGCTCACCAAACAGATCTTCGAACACCTCCTGTTCAAAGGTGCACTCGAGAACCCCGGCACGGTTCAGACCGAGCGCGTGGGCCAAGGCCAGGGCGCGGTCTCGTCCAAGGCCGGAGGGGTCCTGCGCCACCGCAACCAGCCCTGGCACACCAAACCCCTCTAAAAAGGCCTTTCGCTCCTCTGTGCCCGGGGACTTTGGCGCGACCAGGATGACATCCACGTCTTCAGGGGGCACAATGCGCTTGTAGACAATGCTGAACCCGTGGGAAAAAGAAAGGACTTGCCCGGGTTTAAGCCGAGGTCCTATTTCCTCGTCGTACACTTCTTTGTGGCATTCATCTGGAATCAGCATGTGGACCACTGTTGCGGTTGCCACGGCTTCGGCAATGGTTGTGGCGGTGAGGCCGTCCTCAGCCACCTGCTTTGCAGTGGGGCTTTCCCGACGCAGCCCCACAGTGACATCCAACCCTGAATCCCGGAGACAAAGGGCCTGGGCACGCCCCTGGGCGCCATAGCCGATCACGGCGATGGACAACCCCTCAAGGGGCGCTAAAGAGGTATCGGCAGTGGTTATCACCTTCATTGCTGGCTCCTTTTTCAAAGGGATGCATCCTGTTCCGCGAGCGGTAGCACAGGCCCGAGGGCGGTCATTCCGGAACGTGAGACATCGAGGATCTGATATTTTTTCATATCGTCGACAAACATATCGATGAGGTCGGGCTGTTTTGTCACTTCGATTGTTATTGAGCGAGCGCTCATTTGCCGAATCAGGGGTTGAAAGGATTTTGCCGTGTCCATGATCTCCCGGCGCTCTCTGGTATTGTCGTAGGCCAGGCAGATCAAGCATATTTCCATCATGATGGATTGATCTTGGTCGAGCAGCTTGGCTCCTTGAATATCCACCAGGTTCTCAATTTGTCTTAGCAAGAGTTCGATATTGCGCTCGTCCACAGGAAGGGAGATGACAATCTTGGATATCCCTGGGAATTGGGTTTTTCCAACTGTTATCGATTCAATGTTGTAATCCTGGCGATAGAAGATGCCCGCGATTTTTGTGAGCACGCCGGGTTGATTGCGCACCATTATCGACAGCGTGTGTTCCCGTTTCATTTTTGGTCTCCAGGAGGTGTATCCGCGAGCCCTTCATTGGCAGAGAAAAACTGGCCAGGTACATCGATGCAATGGCCGTAGAACTCGGTTAGTTTTCCACCAGGGGGGATCATGGGCATGATGTTGCTCTCTTTTTCCACAGCAACATGTACCAATACACTTTCGTCCGTATCCTTGGCCATGGCCAGCGCTGCCTTCAAGCCCGCCGGATCGGTCGCGCGCACTGCTTTGATGCCATAGGCCTGGGCGAGTTTGACAAAATCCGGATTGCCAGTGAGCTCAACGGCGCTGTACCGGCGTTCAACGTACAGCTCCTGCCATTGTCGCACCATGCCCAAGTAGCCGTTATCGATGGCGATCACGTTGACCTTTGCACCGCACGCTGCCAAGGTTCCCAATTCTTGAACCGTCATTTGCAGACTGCCGTCCCCGTCCAGTGCCCAGACAGTGGCATCTGGGCGGCCAAGGGCCGCACCAATGGCCGCGGGCAGTCCAAACCCCATGGTGCCGGCACCGCCGCTCGTGATGAATGTCCGCGGGCGACTGCGATAGAGGTAGTGCGCGGCAAACATCTGATGTTGCCCCACTCCTGTGGTGACGATATCCTCCTCGGCGATCACGTGGCCGAGCGCGTCCATAACTTGCCGGGGCAGCAGGGCCGTTGTTTTTTTCTCTTCAACGCAGCGATTACAGACGCGCCGATAGTGTGTGACGCGCCGGGTCCAGTCCTCCCAATCCCCCAGGGTGCCGTTGAGCTCTTGGCTAAGGGCCCTTGCCGCGTCGAGCGCATCGCAATTGAGGGCCACATGAGCGGGAACATTTTTCCCAAGTTCGCATGGGTCAATGTCCACGTGGATTATTTTCTTTCCATGGGCAAAGGATTTTGTTTCACCTGTGATGCGATCGCTGAACCGACACCCAACGGCGATCATCACATCGCAATTGGCCACGGCATAGTTGGCCACCCTGCGGCCGTGCATGCCCACACAGCCAACGCTTAAGGGATCCCTTTCATCAAAGGCACCCTTGGCCAAAATAGTGGTCGCCACGGGGATTTTCAGGGCCCTGGCCAGGGCGCCCAGGGGTTCCCATGCCTGCGCGTGAACAGCACCTTGGCCGATGATCATCAACGGCCGCGCGGCGTTTCGAATGAGCACTGCTGCCCGCTGCACCGCATGGGACACAACCGGCCTCGCGTGTTCGTAAAAAGGAAGCACCATATCCCCGCTCAAACTGGGGTCTGCTGGCTGCAATTGAACGTCTTTGGGCAGATCGATATAGACCGGGCCTGGACGCCCTGTGCAGGCGATGTAAAAGGCTTCGTTCATTACAGACGCGAGTCGATTCACATCGCGCACTTGAAAATTGTGCTTGGTCACGGGGTTGGTCATGCTCATCATGTCGCATTCTTGAAAGGCGTCATAGCCGATCAGGTCTGTGTTGACCTGTCCTGCAATGACCACCATGGGCGTCGAATCCATGTAGGCGTCCATCATGCCCGTGATCAGGTTGCTCGCGCCAGGACCGCTCGTTGCTATGGCCACGCCAGGGCGGCCAGTAACGCGGGCATAAGCACAGGCCGCGTGCACGGCGCCTTGCTCGTGTCTGACAAGCACGTGGCGCAGCTGGTCTCGATGGGCGCGGAGTTGATCATAAAGTGGGATCACAGTGCCACCGGGAAAACCAAAGGTCGTGTCCACGCCGTGACTGAGGAGTGATGCAACGACAATTTGGGCGCCGTTTTGTTCGTAAATGGTGTTAATGTCGCAGCGCTTTTCTATTTCACATGCTTCGTTGTAATCGGGCATCATCGCTTCGCCCCTTTCTCCCCCTCATATGCGACTGGCCACTGCATCTCCCATCTGCCAGGTGGTGAGCCCTTGGGTGTCGGTTGCAATATCGGCGGTGCGGCAGCCATCGGCAAGTGCAAGTGCCACAGCGCTCTCCACTGTCTCGGCTTCCCTGCTCAATCCCAAAGAGTGGCGCAGCATCATCGCTGTGCTCAAGATCATGCCCACTGGATTGGCACGGCCCTGTCCTGCGATGTCCGGTGCTGAACCGTGGATCGGTTCGTATAACCCGAACCCGGTACCGTCTTCGCGAAGGTCACCCAGGCAGGCAGATGGCATCATCCCCAGGGAGCCCGCTATCACTGCTGCCTCGTCCGTAAGGATATCGCCGAACATATTGGTGGTGACGATGACGTCGAAGCGCGTGGGTTGATTGACAATGTGCATGGCACACGCGTCGACCAGAACGTGTTCCAATGTGATGTCTGGATACTGGGCAGCGGTTTCCTCTGCGATCTCGCGCCAGAGTCGACTGGTGTCGAGAACGTTCGCTTTGTCCACGCTGGTCACGCGCTTGCGCCGCTGGCTGGCGAACCGAAACGCCACGTGCATGATCCGCTGCACTTCAGGCTCGGTGTAGTGCATGGTATCGACAGCGGCGCGGCCGTCTTCGGAAAGCCAGCGGCGTTGGGGGCGGCCGAAATAAATACCGCCGGTCAGTTCTCGGATGACGATAAAGTCTGTGCCGGCCACCTTCTCGGGTTTGAGCGGGCTCGCATCAATGGTCGATTCCGATATTCTGACCGGTCGCAGATTGGCAAACAGGCCCAGGCCGCCGCGCAGCTTGAGCAGTGCCTGTTCCGGGCGCACCGTACCGGTCGGGTCGTCGTACCGCGGATCGCCCACGGCGCCGAACAGAATCGCATCGCTCCCTTTGGCGCGGCGCAGTGCTTCTTCGCGAAGCGCTGTGCCGTAGCGCTCGATGGCCACACCGCCCACTGGCTCCTCGGTGAACTGAAACCGATGGCCAAACCTGTCAGATACCTTGTGCAGTACTTTCACTGCCTGGGCAGTGACCTCTGGACCGATACCGTCCCCTGGGGCGAGCATGATATTAAATGCTGTCATCATTCACTCCATTTTTGTTCGTTCCCTAGTGATCCTCTGACGCTGCTACATTTTTTGTGCATCTCAAACGCGTTGCAACGAGCCGGTTCAACGCGTTGGTATACGCCGAAGCCCCTGCGACCACGATATCCGTATTCGAAGCGCGGCCCGTGAACGTCTGGTTGTTTTCTTGGATGCGGATGGTCACCTCTCCTTGGGCATCGATGCCTTCGGTGATACTCTTGATGCTGAACTCCGTGAGCATCGGAACGACACCTGTGATCCGATTCATCGTGCGATAGACAGCATCCATTGGTCCGGTACCCGTGGCAGCGTCTTCGACGATGTTGCCTTTGTCGTCCCGTAGTCGAATGGTTGCCGTGGCCGTGGTGTTGTTGCCGGCTGAAACTTGAATGTGATCCAGCGACCACGGGGGATTGTCCATTTCACCCTGTTGGTCCAGGATGATAGCTTCCAAATCCCGGTCGTCCACGGCTTCTTTTTTATCGGCCAGTTCTTTGAACGTATTAAAGGCACGTAAGAGCTCAGCCTCTGAAAGGCGATATCCCATGTCGTCGACTTTTTTGCGAAATGCGTGTTTGCCCGAGAGCTTGCCCATGACCAGCTGGGTTCCCTTGGGAATCCCTATCTCTTCTGGATCGAGAATTTCCCAGGTCTCGCGTCGTTTGAGGATGCCGTCCTGGTGGATCCCCGAGCCGTGGCGAAAGGAATTTCGTCCCACAATTGCCTTGTGCCATTGCAGCGGCATACCAGAGCGGCTCTCGACGAGCTTGCACGTGGGATATATCTCGCGAGTGTTGATGTCAGTGTGAAAATTAAGAAAATCCTTTCGGGTTCTAATCGCCATGACCACCTCTTCCAGGGCGGTGTTGCCGGATCGCTCTCCAATGCCGTTGACGGTGACTTCCACTTGACGCGCCCCGTTTTGGATAGCGGTTAGTGTGTTTGCCGTACACAATCCCAGGTCATTGTGGGCGTGGACGCTGACCCGAGCTTTGTGGATATTACTTACGTTTTCGAAGATGCCCTTAAAAAAAGGGCCGAACTCCTCTGGAACAGCATACCCCAAGGAGTCGGGCACGTTGATCGTCGTCGCCCCGGCAGCGATACAACGCTCGATAACGGTGTACAGGTATTGGGGATCGGAGCGGGTGGCATCCATGGGGCTGAATTCCACGTTGCTGGTAAATCTGGCTGCGTACTCGACCATGGCTGCAGCCTGTTCCAGGACCTCCTCGGGATGCTTTTGCAACTGGTGTACGATCTGAACCTCGCTGGTGTTGATAAATACATGGAGCGCAGGCGCTGCTGCCTCGCACACCCCCGCCCAGGCAGCGTCAATATCCTCTTTGACAGCGCGGGCCAGTGCGCAAATACGGGCCGATCGAACTTCCCGTGCAATGGCCTTAACAGCGGCCAGATCTCCAGGTGACGAGCGGGGAAATCCAGCCTCGATGATGTCAACGCCAAGTTTTTCGAGTTGTCTGGCGATTTCGAGCTTTTCTTCTAGGGTGAAGGCAATGCCAGCGGATTGCTCGCCGTCGCGCAACGTCGTATCGAAAACAACGATTTTTTCACTCATTTTTCCCTGCCTCAAAAAAAAAGCCCGCTCACGTTGTGAGCGGGCCTGCTTTCGGACCTTTTTTAGCTTGAGCTACGGTCCGCCGGGCAGGCCACAAGACAGGATAATAATCACGAGAAGACCAAGGCTCGCGATGATCCGGTGGGCACTGCTGGCGTTTGAATCCGTAGCAAACATGATGGCGAATATTTATACTTTGTAAAAAGGGATGTCAAATAAAAAAATCAAAAAACACAATCCGAATTGCTTTTTCTTATTTATTGTTGAATGATTGATTTTATTCAATAAAATCAATATTTTATAGTTAAAGTGGAGCAAAACCAAAAGGCCTTATATAGGAGACAGTTTAAATCGGTGGCAATTTGTGGTGATATTTTGTGTTAATGGTAGTTATATTTATACATCCTTATACTAGATCTAAGAATATACTACACCCCAAGCCCCATCCGGCTGCTGCCAAATAGTGCAGATTCCTTTTCGCGACGTGGGATTTTGATGTACCGTGTCTCACTATGAAACCCAAACCATCTACAGATATACAATCTCAAAAAACCAAGCCAATCCCACCCCTGTGGATGGCCCTATTGCCAGTACTGATACTCCTGGGCGCACTGTGGCTTTTTGTCGTGCATTTCCGAGATCTTGGACTCACAGCTCACATACCGCTTATTCTCGCTACTGTGGTTGCATCTCTTTTTGCGCTCAAGCTGGGGTATACCTGGTCCCATATTCAACAAAGCATGGTTCGAGGTATTAGTATTGGGCTCGCCGCGATCCTCATTTTGAGTATTATCGGCATCCTCGTTGCCACCTGGATTCAAGCTGGCATTGTGCCTGCCATGATCGCATACGGTCTTTCCACCCTGTCTCCCTCAATTTTTCTGGGGGCAGCCTGTGTTATCTGTGCACTGGTGTCTCTAGCAACAGGCTCCTCATGGTCCACTGCAGCCACGGTGGGTGTCGCTCTTATCGGCGTGGGCGAAAGTCTCGGTCTGCCTCGCCCCTTGGTGGCCGGAGCCATTATTTCAGGTGCCTATTTCGGCGACAAAATGTCCCCTTTGTCAGATACGACCAATCTGGCGCCGGCTGTTGCCGGGACAGACCTTTTCGACCATGTGCGCCACATGATCTACACCGCAGGGCCCGCGCTTCTCGTTTCGCTCGTCGCGTTTGTCATCATCGGTTGGAACCGGGATGGCGCAGTGAACGCGGCTCAGGTTGAAGCGATTCAAACGACAATCGCGACGGCCTACGTCATTCACCCGTTACTCCTGGCCGGCCCGCTGCTCGTTGTCTTCATGGTCATCCTTCGGATCCCCGCCCTTCCTGCGTTGGTCGGTGGCTGCTTTTTAGGGGGGATCGTCGCCTGGGCTGTCCAAGGGGTGCCACTTGGAGAGATACTGGGGAGTGCCTTTTCAGGCGTTACCACGAACACCGGCAATTCCCTCGTAGATGAGCTGCTATCCCGGGGTGGCTTGTCCTCGATGTTTGAAACCATCATGCTCATCATTTGTGCATTGTCGTTTGGCGGGGTAATGGAGAGCGCCCGCATGCTGGAATCGATAGCCCGAGCCGTGCTCGGATTGGCTAAAGGCACAGGCGGCCTGGTCCTTTCAACCCTGGCGACCTGCATGGGCATGAACGTCCTGGCCGCTGATCAATATCTCTCTATCGTCGTTCCCGGTCGAATGTACCGGGAAGCCTATGAAAAAAAGGGACTGGCCCCCAAGAATCTCTCACGCGCCCTAGAAAGTTCAGGCACCCTGACCTCACCCCTCATACCTTGGAACACCTGCGGCGCATTTATGATCGCCACCCTCGGCCTTGCACCTTGGTCATACGTACCTTATTGCTTTGTCAACCTGCTTACACCTGTTATTTCGGCAGTTTACGGGTTTACCGGTATCACCATGGCATTGAAGAAAAGAGAATCAGACGAGTAAGGGTAGCTTGGTCTTTATTCCACCAGGTTGCAGCCAAGGGCACGGGCATGGGCCACACAGGCGGTTTCCCACTCAGGGTCAATAACCGACGTCCCCGGGCAGTTCCTCGAAAAGTCACTCGTGGGCGAGCAATTCTTACCATCTTCGGTAGCAACGACATCGAGGGGGCAGCAGTGGGGATCGGCAAAGTGATCCTCTTCCTCAATACAGTCGTAGACTCCGTTGCCATCGTTGTCTTCGCCGTCAGTGCAGGATGCCTTGGTGTTTTCCTGGCAATTTTCATCCTCAAACACAAACTGCTGCAGGCACTGAACCGAGACCATTTGGCCGCTCACCTCTTTCTTGGCCGGCTGCGTGAGCTGGACCGAGTATGGGCAGGTGGATTTACAATCGACGCCTGTGCCATTGGGGCAGACCTCGCAGTCCGTGCATTCGTCGTCGTCGCAATCAATCGCCCCGTCGCCGTCGTTATCCCACCCGTCGCTACACGCGATACTGTTATTCTCCTCGTTGGCCTCGCAGTAAAACCAGCCGACTTTTTCTGTATTCAGATACAGGCTACCTGCTGCGCCGCAGTCGACCGGTGCCGCAAGCTTGGGCAAGGGGCAATAGTATCGAATGACCGTGCCAGATCCGCCCGGGTCTGACACGGTTTCGGTCACCACGTCTTCGGGCGATACGTTCAATTCATCTGGGCAGCCTTTATTGCTATCTGGTTTTCGATCGTATACAGCCACCACATCGCACTTGGCCTTGCCGCAATCCTCGGTCTGGCAATCGTCTGAAGTTTCCCTGACCCACTCGAGTCGTTTGGGATAACACTGGGGCTGAATATTCTCTGCGATCACCTGGGCAATATCCCGCATGGCCGGGCTCCAGTCCGCATTGCAGATCGAGTAGACATACCCGTTGTTGGCAAAATCCTGGGCAACTTTCACATAGCGCCGGCCCGGTCTGGCCTCAGTTAGCAATTCACCTTCCGCGTCAGATCGGGTACAGGCAGGCCTAAAGTGCTTGACCAAATTGCCCTCGGATTCATACTCAATCACCTCGAGCTGCATATCGGCGTGGGCCAGGCAATTGTCGAGCGCGCTGCCCCGGCCTTCACATCCGGCATCCTCACCAGTGGGCACGCCTGCAATGGCCGCAAAGATCACAGCCCTGGGCTTGTCATCTTTAATAGCGACGAACTTATCCCAATACACACTGGGGTCGAAAAGATTCTCTTCCTCGTTTTCCTCTGGAAAGTTGCACGCGACGTTGCGACGGCCGCTCGCGGACTCGCCCGGTATGGGATTGGTGCCGGATTCCCACTCCGCTGTGCTAAACAATCCATCATTTTCAATGGAGCAATCCTCTTCGTCACTGACGATGAGGACGGCAAGGAGATGGGATTCAAGGAGAAATTCGCCATCGCCACTGCCCTGACCCTCTCTTGAAAGGGCGCGCACCGCTGCTTGGAGCTGCTGCTCGATGCCGCATCCCTCTTTGCCCAGTTTGCTCATACAGGCCACCTCTGTCGCGAGGTCGCCGTTGGGATCTTCCGCCGATGTCTCGGCAAATTCGTTGCCCGTATTGAGCTCTGTACAATTAACGGGATACAGCTCACCCGGCGTTGGGCTATCGCAGACTCCGTTGGCGCAGGTGAAATCTTCAGGACACTGGTCGCCGTCGTCTGCGCAGGCGATCACCCCGCTAGCGATATTCACTATGCCCTCCATATCTGTCTGAAATTCCCCGTCATTTCCTCTTTCTACACAGTTACCGATGTCGGTCGGAACATCGTCGATACTGCCCTCGTTGCCGTATTGCAGGCCCATGTCCGAGGAAACGATAGCCACCCGCATGTTCGCCACCGGTGGAAACGGCCAATCTGGGCCGATGATGGGCTTGGCAAGGGAGTTAACCAGCGTAAAAAAGCCTGTGGCCAGGATTTCTTGCTCCTGCTCCATGGAACGGGAATTGTCCACAACGACGAGCATGTCGACGCCGTCAAACCCTGTGACCAAATCCTCGTTAATGCTGACCTCAATCGGCACCGGGCACTGGGGGGCAGGGGGGCGATCAATGCAGCCCGGAACCAGGGCCACGTATAAAACCACACCAAAAAACGCGATTAGAGCGACTCGTCTCATTTTTTCCTCCAAATATGCAGAACAATCCGTCTACACTATATTTTTCGAAGACTTAGTCCATACCATATTACCTATAATATAGTTGCAAGGCAATACGCGGTTTAGCTGAAAATCCTCAAATAAAATTCAAATTTTTCATCTATCCCAGCCAAAGCAATGCTTCATCTGCTTGAAATGCACTGCGTTTGTCGCTCCGAGCAGCTCCGATGCTTTGGGAAGACTCTAGTGGATCATTTCGTTTTTTAAGTGGTTGCCTAATTAGTGTCCATCTCGGAAACCTCTCCCCCTGACCCCCTCTCTGATGCGGAAAGGGCGAACCGGAATAAATAATCCAATGGTTTAGGGGGGGCCTCCCCCTTCTCTCGCAGGGAAGGCAAAATGAAAAAGCAGCGTCCTTGTTGGTAAGATGTAGTTACCACACTAACCGCCAACAAAGGAGGCGCTGCAAATGAAGTTTATCGGAATGGACGCCCATAGTCGAACATGTACTTTCGTTGTTCGTGCAAACAACGGCAATATTCTCAGA
>JAAUYD010154797.1_pt1 | contig 59276 bp, 59 predicted proteins | sample 7278101 | NCBI WGS metagenome assembly JAAUYD01 (sample SAMN14350128, study PRJNA611818) | marine sediment metagenome | isolation source: surface marine sediment (0.6m) | place: French Polynesia: Moorea | collected 2018-08
CCTGGGTTTCCGAAATTGTCCGATCGATTTCCTTTTTCTTTCCCCCAAAAAATAAACATTTCATCGGCGTAGTCGCTGTGGTCAGTGTGGGTAACTGCGACGTCCATTCGAACAGTTATCCAAGTAGCTGTGGTCAAGTCAGACGTCATTTCGATGACTTGTCCAAGGGAGGGGTGGGCTGATTGTGGGCAGCTATCACAATACGTCCATTCATCTATAGCTGTCCACGGTCTGTCCACCCCTCCCGGCAGCTGCGTCACTGTCCACAGCGTCCCCACTGTCATGACGCCTCCTTCATCATCCGCTCAAGCTTCTCCTTGGCTCCCTTGGCCCACCCCTGCCACTTTGGTATCTGCGTTCTTGCTCCCTCGACATATACCTCAAACGGCGTGTGCGGTTCCCCTCCCACCTCGGGGATGAGCGCCCAGTGAGGACGCTTATTGTTGTATCTATCTTTAAATGACAACAGACTCTCTCGTGCATGACCTGGATTCAGGTACTCCCGAAAATACACCTCCTCCTGCTTTAACGTCCGATGAAACCGCTCCAATAATCCCAGTTGCGTCGGCGTCTGGTACCGTATCCGTACGTGCGAGAAATCTTCTGATACGTATTTCCGAAACCGCTTCGCCATAAACGACGTCCCGTTGTCCGTTACCAGAAATGGCGACTTCTTAACCGGACCGGTGAGCCGCTCCGCTACCTCTCGGGCTGCCTCCAACGCCTTGATCACCTCTGCAGCGCAGTAACTCCATGTCAATCGTAAGGCCAGTAAATACCGAGAGTAATAGTCGATGACTGTCACTGCATACCACCACCCAAAACCAGGTAGATGGATGTAGGTCACATCTGTCTGCCAAAGCTCATTCGGCCCCTGAGGCAGAAGCTCATACAACTTCTGCGCCTGGTGTAGCTCCGCTGGCTTCCCCTTCATACGCCTCTGTAACAGTCCATTGTTCTTCATCACTCGATACGCTTGTCTGTTCGTTACCTCCACGCCTGACCGCCGGCACATTACCCCTATCCGTTTGTAGCCGTACCAGGGATTGTCCTCAGCCATCTGGATAACTGCTGCAGTGATCTCGACCGGCACTGTCAGCGCCAACCTCTTTGGCGGCTTTCGCTCCGAGGGCGGCTTGGGTTTGTAGTACCAGCGGGATGTCCCAATATCCAAACCCGCTAGCACCCCCACTAACCGTGGCTTCTTTGCCTTGTGCTCGGTCATCCCCGTATCCACATCCATTCGCAGCTCCTCGGTCAAAGCAAGCAGTCCTCTATTTTTTTTAATATCCGATTGGCGATAGTCAGCTCGCCGATGACCTGATCCCGCTCCTCAATTTCCTTCTTGAGTAAACGGACCTCGCTGTCTCCACCGTTGGATTTCTTGCCAGACAACGCTGCTTTCCCACCCTGAATAAAATCATCCCGCCATCTATACAGCGATGCATCGCTGACCCCATACCGACGGGCGATTCGTGCCGCTGGTTCCTCTTTGCGCAGCAGCGCCATTACTGCCTGCATCTTCTTCTCTGCTGATGGTCCTTGTTTCTTGCCCATTACATTCCTCCCGTCGGTGCATCATACACCTGCCAAGCCCGAGAGGTCTCTCACTACTCCAATTCCAGTTTCTTGAGAGCAATACATTGTCAGAGGCGAGGAGGCCACCGAAATCGCCAAACCGGACCGACCGGCCTCAAATATGACCACCTCCGTCCCCCCCGGAGAGAGAGACCCAGCTGATCAATCTCGGCCCGGTGTTTTAATTATTTGTTTTCGTATGCTTGATCAATCGGGAGATCGAGCTGGTCTTTTGGTAATCCGGTCCACCAGGATATCTCAATGCCGATGGTCATGGTCACAGTCGTGAACATATCTCCAGCGCCCACCATTGCTGAGATAGTGGGCGTAATGCCAAAACCACCAGAACCTTGCCTGTAGAAGGGGAAAAAATCGTATCCCACGGCCAGGCCATATGCACCGCCGAATTGGCCTGTGATTTTTTTTGCATTTTTCTTTCGCCTGGATACGTCGGCAAATCCAAATCCAGTAGAAGCTCGGATGAAGAGAGGATCTAACGGGCGGAATTGGGCTTCCACTGCCAGATGCCCGATAATAGCTGAGTAATCCCTATTAAAGATGCCGCCTGTGCCCAGACCGATACCCAGGTCCAGCCAATCCAATATGGATTGACCGGTTCGCAGGGTTCCGATTGGACCAGCAAAGGGAGACAGCCACTCGTCCTCATCGCCATTAAAGCCCGCGGTAATAGCGCCCCCACCCCCCAGACTGAAGTAATATCCCTGCCGGGACGCGGGCGATTTTAACTGTTCGGCCGCGACATTGCCGAATGGTATGATCGTACAGGCGATCATCACAAATGCTGAAAAAAGTCTTCCTTTTGAGGGTTTTGGGAAATGGATGACGGCACGCATTCTAAAACGCTCTTTTCTTCTCCTTGTGACGATATTTTTACAGACGATAGCGTCTTCGTGGATAATCGTACGCATTTTAAAATTCTCCTTTGATGCCGAGGATCGGAATGATCGGTAGGGATTGCTGCACGCCTTTTTCGGTAAAGTCGTAGTTGTAGGTGGTGCCCACAGGGTTGGCCCGGTTGTAGGCGTTTTGCAAATCCAGGTAGGCGGTCAGCATAAAGGTGTCGAATATCCAACGCTTGTCGATGCGCAGGTCCAATTGGTGAAACCGCGGTAGGCGCGACGCGTTTGGTGTGCCACTGATGGCCTCGTAGGTGCCGTCGTCGACCACGTATACCGAGCCGACCCTCGCGGTTTGTGGGTTGCCGCTCACCAGACGCCATCGCAGGCCGATGCTCCAATTGCGGGGCAGGGCATAGGTACCCAACACCGAAAGAATGTGGGTTTGGTCAAAGTCGAAGAGGCGATAGTTCTTAGCGCCGTAATCCCTGCGCTCGGCCCGAGACAAGGTATAGCTTATCCAGCCAGATAAATTCTGATGGAAGTCGTGGCGCAGCAGCACTTCCAATCCATAGACACGGCCTCTTGCGCCGTTATTGAAATTCAAGGGCTGGGTCTCGCCATCTCGCTCGAGAGTCTGGGACGTGCGGCTTACGAGATTATCCAGGACTTTGTAAAAGCCGGTCACGTCCAGGGTCAAATGGCCAAAGGGGCGGTATTCAACACCTGCGGAATAGTGGATCGCCGATTCCAGACCCAGGTCCGGGTTGCCGAACACCTCGTCCACCTCATCAAAAGAGGGCTCCTGAAAGAATCGGCCAATACCCGCTTTTAACGTCCACTGATCACTGAGCATCAGTCGCGCAACCAAGCGGGGGGCATAGGCCACTTCGCCCACAAGAGAAAAGTAGTCAAAGCGAATCCCTGGGATGACCAGCAATCGATTAAAAAATAGCCCTTCGAGCTCGATAAACGCGGCCAAGGAGTGGAAGTCATCCCCGTCATTGGCAGTGAAGCGGATGGTATCCAGATCGGGCCGTCCCCCTAGCTCGCCCTCTTTGGGCGGTGGCGGGAACTTGATGCGTGTATCTGCCCGGTTGAACAGGTAATCAGCCCCTGCGGTAAGGGTGAACCTATCGGTGGGTTGCCAGGTGAAGGTGTCCCGGATCTGGGCGACGTACGAGTTGATGTCTAGGAAGAGCTGATCCCCAAGGCCGAAAAAGATCCAATTTCGGCCAGCCGAGGTCTTGAAGACATTTTTGATGGTGTCGTTCGGTACGAACGTATACTCGATGAGTGTACGATAGAATTCAGTTGATGTGGATGCATCCCGGGCGCGGAGCTCTGGGTTGATATCTGCTGGATTGTCGAACAGCACCTTTAGCTTATCGCTGGATCCAAAGAAAAACAGCTTGAGCTCGTGCGCAGCAGAGGGACGGGTGCTGAAAAGGAACTGGTAGTCGTAATACCTGGGTGCGGCGATCAGGTTCACCGGCGCGTCGCTTGGCACGAATGACTCGATAAACGTATCGATGTAGCTCCGGCGAGCAGCAACAGCAACGGCGGTTTTTTCAGTCAGTGGGACTGAAAGAAATGCACCGGCGTCGAATAGGTTTACATCGATGTACCCGGTGGCGCTCGGTGGATCGAGGCGGGCCAGTCCCACATCCACGATACCTCCGGTGGCTCGGCCATAGCGAACCGAGAAGTTTCCCGGGTAGAAATCGATGCGGTCCAGCATGCCCACTGGAATGACGCTGCGCGTGCCACCAAAGTGATAGATAATAGGAACACTGACCCCTTCGACAAAAATTTCCGAGTCTTCTGGAGAGGAGCCGCGCACAATGATGTTGCCGCTCAGCGGCCCAGAGCGGGCCACGCCAGGCAGGTTTTGCACTGCTTTGAGCACATCGCCAAACGTGCCGGGAATGCGCTCGGCTTCTTCCACGGTCAATGAGGTGCGGCTGACTTCCTTGCGGGTCGTCTCTCCCTCCACCAGAACATCGTAGGGGTTATAATCGGATCGCTCGACGTAATAGCGCGCTTGGGTCAGCTCGTTTGGCGCGATTGTCTCTTCGCTGCGCAAAGGAAAGTATCCCTCTGGACGGGCGAGCACTTTCCATTGGCCCAGGGCCAGGTCCTTAAACTCAAAGCGACCTGCTTTGTCAGTTGTGGCTTCAAAGCCCACTGCTTCATCCCCCTTGCTGCGAAAAACAGTGACGGTCACACCCACAAGCGGCAGGCGTGTGCCGCGTTCGCGCAACTCTCCAATAAAGTTGACGGTCGCTGGTGCCGCAACCTCGGGTGGTGTGGACGGGGTCGCTGTATCGCCGACAGGGGTGTCTGGCTCTGGGGCCTGCAGTGCTGCGGCAGTGAGCTCAAAGCGATAGCGATAGGTAATGCGCACCGGCACTGGTGTATCTCCATCAAGGCCAGGCTCAAACTCAAATTGCCACGCCGCTGCGACAGCTGCTTCATCAAAGCCATAGCCGGGCGGGTCTGCTGGCACCAGCACATTGACCGCTTCGACCTTTCCCTGTACGTCAATGTCTATCTCCATCACCACATCTGTCTCAATGCCGGCCTGAAGTGCTGCCTCAGGGTATGGGGCGCTCACTGCTTTTTTGAGCACAGGCAGAACAAACCCATCATTTGCGATGTCTGGGTCGTCCTCAGATACCACCGGCTCCGCTTGTGGCTCTGAGCTTGGCTGAACATCTTCAGCAATGGCCGGGGCGTCTTCTTGAACTTGTTTTGCCGCGAGTGATGCTGGGGTGACCCCTATCAAATAGATGCACAAGAGTGCGAACCTGCTGGTTTTGTTGAGCGGTTTCATTGGTCTTTCTCCGCGAGCGCAATCGTGCGTTCCTGCCAGTTCACACCGCCCCGTTCATCCTGGATGACCAGATATAGCCGTGCCGTGGGTTCAGAGAGATCATCCGCATCTGGAAGGTCCCACGTATTCTCTCCCAAGCGCGCCAGGGGGATTTCACCGTCGATAAAGGTGCTGCGCGTATCGGTCGTTTCACCAGCAGTGATAAACCAGGTCATAAACAGGCTCTCCCGTCTGGAGGGCGGGTCTGGATCCTCTTCGGTCGGTTCTGGATCGAACAGCTCGGCAGCGGTGTCTGGAATACTCACCTTGAGGTCATAGGACGCGCCTGGCGCGAGCATCGCCGGGCTGTCTTGGTGGAGGATCGTCACTTCTGTCGGAGATGCCCCCTGAAGCACCGCCTGGATCTGGCCGATGCTTGGGTTGGCATTGGGTGTTTCCGATGCATCGGCGACGAGATAAAGATCCTTGATTGCCACGGCAGTGACGTCAGTGGCGGTGGTGGTCAGCCTTATGGTGATGCGCAGGCCTGCGTCGCAGTCCGGGACATCCACAAAGGCGGGAATCTCTTCGGCAATGGCAGCATTGCAGATGGCTTGCACCAGAAGCGGACTGAACCCAAAATCAAACGCAGCGGTCGGTCCTGTGCCCAGATGGAACGGCGGTATCTCGGCTGCTGCAGCCGGATTTATCTCGGCGACTGCGTCCCTTAGCGCTGCCTCGGTTACGGCGCATTCAAATCCATCTGCGCGACCCTTTGTAATGGGGCACCAGCGCCAGTCAAAGCTCGGAGGCGCAGGGTCGGGTGTGAACACGAGCGGGGTAAGGGTGGCGGTCTCCCCTGGTGCGAGGGTCGGGGGATCTGCGCGTATGGCGAGGATGCGGGTCTTGGTGAGCAGGTTGAACGGGTCAAAGTCATCTGAGCAGCCGAACAGTAGGAACACGAGCACTGCACTGACTGTCGCATGTGCAATAGGCGTTGTCCCAATCGGTCGCTTAAATGGGTCGCGGGCGTGTCTGATGGGCATGACGAACCTTCCTTTCAAGTTGCTTTAATGCGAAAGCGGTAGGTGTATTTGAGGTCATAAGCCACGGGCGTGCCATTGCGCTTGGCCGGGGCAAAGCGCTCCAAACCAGCAGCCCGCCGGGCAGCCGCGTCAAACTCGGGGTATCCGGATCCCTTTACGATGCGCACGGCAGTGACAGTGCCTGTTTCATCGATACGGATGCGGACCACCACATTGGCTTCGATACCTCGGGCTTTGAGGGTCTTGGGGTAGTCCAGGGGTACCTGAATCAGCCGCCTGGGTTTTACGATGCGGACTGCATCGCCTGGAATGTCAGTTGCAATGCGATTGGCACTGCCCGACGTTCCCCTACCCAGGGGCTGCCGCGACCCACTTTTAGTCAGTTTATTTGACGTCCTGGGATCTTTGGCAGTGGCTGCGGTCTTGCCCATGCGCGTGTTGCCAACCGCAAAGCTCGGGCCAGATCCTGCCTTGACCGTGGACTCATAGCTAATACCCACCACCCGGCGCCTCGGGGCACTGTCTTTGGTTTGAGATTTTTCAGCAGGCAGATCTACCCAGTCCGCAGGTATAGGTGTTTCGGTACGGCTTGGCCGCTTGGATTTGCGCTGCTTTTTTTGCTTTGGTGTAGATTTTTCTTCCTGGGGTTCAACCTGTGGCGCGACTGGCTTGGATTTGGATAAAGGCTCGGTGTCGCGCACTGCGGGTTGTGGCCTCGGGTCTTTGGCCTGGGTCGTCAGCGTTGTGGTCATCTTTTGCACATACCGTTTGGGCAGGGGTGACTGGGGCAGGGCAGGATGGATCGTCATTGTCACTAAAACAATCCCAGCGTGAATGCCCAATGCGATGATTGTATATGCCAGTGATCTCGCCACTGGTCGGGGTTTTCCTGGGCCTGCTCCAGGCGTCTTGTTATTGTATGCGTGGCCTTGGGATACAGGACGACTGACCCGGGATGCCAACTGTTCCCTGGCCTGGCGCCGCTTTGCAGCGCGCCGCACTGCAATTCCCGGGGTGATACCCGACGTTGAGATGTGAGCGGGCGCAAGCTTGGATTTCCTGGTGCTGTGGGTGTGCATGGGGGGTTACTCCTCAAGCGCTGCGACCTGATCCCGCTCGATGTTCAGGGCGAACGTGCTGACACCACTGGTTTTTACGATGTCGATAACGCGGACGACCTCGCCATAGGACAGGGCCTTGTCAGCGGATATCACCGCCTGAACCTTTGGATTTGTTTGCACGCGCCGCCTGATCTCTGTAGCTGCCTCTGCGTAACCAAAGATCTCGCCGTCCAGTATGAGTTCCTTCTCTCGGGTGACGACCAGGTTCACCGTGGCCTCGACAGAGGCGCCAGCTGCTGCCGCCTGTGGCAGATCCACCTTAATCGCAGCTTTCACAATGGCCGTAGATGTGACCATGAAGATGATCAAAAGCACTAGGACAATGTCTACAAACGGGATGATGTTGATGGTTGCGATCACATCTTCTCGGTCGGTTTTTAAGGGGGATGCCATGATTACACCTCGTCGTCCTTGACAGGAACGGGTTGCGCAGTGTGGATGTCAGCCTTGAAATTGGCGAGCAAGGTACCGGCGAGAAGGTGCATGTTATCTGCCAAGGCGTTTACCCTCGACTTAAATGCGTTAAACGCAATGACCGCTGGAATGGCCACTAGCAGGCCTACGGCGGTTGCGATCAGGGCCTCGGCTATGCCTGCCATTACTGCGTCGCTCGTTTCGTTCATGTTGCCGGCAAGGTCTTTAAACGCGCGTATGATGCCCAGCACCGTGCCGAATAATCCGATAAACGGCGCGTTGCTCGCCACAGTAGCCAGGAAGTTGAGCCGTTTCTCAAAGCGTCCCCGCTCTTTGCGGGCAGCACTTGAGATCAGGTCTTCCACGGATTCAGGACCGAGGCGGTGATCCTTGAGTCCGTGCAACACTACATTTGTCTCCAAGGTATCGTACTGGGACAAATAGTCAGCAGCGCCCTGGAGGTCTCCTTGGTCCAAATGGCGCGTGAGCCCGGTTTGAACTTCGTCGATGTTGAGGCGATGGCGGCGATAAAAGACCAACCGTTCAATGATGACTGCCAAAGAGGCGATCGAGAGTCCGATCAGCAGCCAAAGGACCCACTCTGCCTGGAAAATGGGCAGATCGAGCAAGGTGCCGATTAAACCGTGTGATTCCTGATGCATTGATTCCTTCCTTTTTTAGGTCCTGATAGGACCGGCTTGGTTACCAACCTGACTAATAAATGATTAACTATTGACCAGGTAAATGTCAACATAAACTTGATCAAAAATATATCAGTGATTACATTTGACAAAGAATGAGGAAAGAAAATAAACAGAGAAGGCAGTAATACAATGAACAAGACAGACGAAAATGGACTCCTTAGTATAGGCGGACTGGCCATTGCCAGTGGCGTATCAGCAGAGACCTTGCGGAATTGGGAACGCCGCTATGGATTCCCCAGGCCTGAGCGGCGAATATCCGGTCATCGGCGGTATCCCCTGTCGATTGTATCGAGGCTGCGGTTGATCCGGCAAGTAACGGATCAGGGATACAAGCCTTCGTTTGCGGTCACAGCAGATGTTGATGAACTGGAGCGGATTCTCAGGGAAACAGAGCGCAAAAGCCGAGAAAAGAGCGCAGACGATCCGACTCAAAAGTGGCAACGGGAAGTGGATCAGTGGCTGGTTAGTATCTCCCGTTTTGACGCTGAGGAGATAGAGGTTGGCCTGAGGCGGGCTTGGTTTCGGTATGGGGCGTTTGATTTTCTGACAAAGCTGGCCGTGCCGTTTTTGCGCGCTGTGGGCGACCGCTGGTCCGTGCATGACCTTACGGTGGCAGAGGAGCATTTTGCGAGCGAGATCCTGCAGGGGTTTCTGATGCGTCAGTGGCGACCCCTTTCTGAGCAAGCCGGGAACACGCGGGTCGTGCTCGCCACCCTCGAAGGAGAACGCCACTGTCTGGGCCTGCACATGGCTGCGGTATTTCTGGTGTTAAGCAGAATAGAGGTGATCTATTTGGGACCCAGCACCCCGCGCCTAGATATCACCGGGGCGGCAAAAAAACACGGCGCTGCAGCGGTTGTAATCGGGGCCTCCACAGCCTCAAAACCGACAACTGTCGCTGCAGAGCTTGCAAAACTTCGAGATGCCCTTCCTTTAGAAGTGGCCGTGGTGGTCGGCGGCAACGAAGATCTGCCTGAAATGGAAGGTATTGTTTATGTAACGTCCCTTGAAGATTTTGCCGATTGGACAGGCACATTCGCCCGCACCCGGCGTTCCCCCTTTGAAAAAGGGGGGTAGGGGGATTTCCGGCCCCCTTTTTCAAAGGGGAGGCTTTTTACCCGACATCGAAGACGAGCACAAAGCACTACTATTTAATGATATCAATTAGAGAACCGATTAACTACGGCTTCTGCTTCGGAGGCTGTGCGATCGAACAATTCACTGAGGGTTGGAATGTCATGGGCCAGGCCAATGCCTTGGCCACATGCGAGAATGCCCTTATCCACATTCCCACCTTCGTACATCTCCTGGGCGTTTTCACCTTTAATGACGTCGTATATCTCCATGAAATCGGCTTCGTTTGCTTCCAGTTCTGCGCAATTTTTGGCAGCGTCATTGGACAGAACGCGGTGGGTGGCGTTTAAAGACCGCATGATAAGCATTGTATCGGTTTCCGAAGCATTGATGAGGGCTTGTTTGATATTTTCGTGGATTGGGGCTTCTTTTGTTAGCAGCAGGCGCGTTCCCATGATCACGGCTTGAGCGCCTAGCGCCAGTACAGCTGCCACACCGCGACCGTCAGACACACCACCACCTCCCACGACCGGAAGGTTCACCGCATCGACCACCAATGGAACGAGGACCAAGGTACCCAAATCGAGCTTTCCTGTTGCACCACCGTTTTCGTATCCCACGACCGTCACCACATCAGCGCCCATGGCTTCGACTTTTTTGGCGTATCTCACCCCAACGCATTTGTGGATCCAGGTCATGCCCAAGTCCTTGAACCGACCGACCAGGTCCTCAGGGGCATGGTGTCCAGATGTCTCGACGAACTTGAGGCCGTTATCGGCCATGACATCGATATACTCGTTATTATCGATTTGGGTCATGGCGGGAAAGAGATTGATGTTGACCGCGTAGGGGTTCGAAGTTTTCGATTTCATTCGGGAAATAGCTTCGGCAAACGCTTCTTTGGACTTATAGTTAGCAGAAGCCAAAACCCCGAGTCCGCCGGCTTCTGACATTGCAGCGACATAGTCTGCCGTTGAAATCCACATCATGGTGCCGCCGATAATCGGATATTTTATACCAAACATGTCTGTGATTTTTGTTTTGAGCACTGCGTCCTCCCGGAATTTTTGGATTCTTCTTTGTTTAATTATTTTTGATAGTTATACCAACTGGTCACATCTCGAAGAAACTTCAACGCCTTGAATAAAGCGCTGAAAAACTGATAGCAAAATTGGCAGATCTTAGAAAAACTGTCAAGCACCCGCGGATGGGTGGTGCATGTGACACCAATGCGTCGGCTATGGGCTTGGTTGGAGCGCCTGCTGTATTATGCAGACAAGAGAAATGCACTATGCGGGCAAAAATATTAAATACCACTTTAATTTTGTCTATTCTTATGGCAAAATCAGTAATACTTGAATTGTAAGGAGGTAATCCATTGAAATTGATGTTGACACATAATTGGCGGTTTTGGATTTGTCTTTCCATTTTTTCGCTTTGCTGTTCGGGGTATTTGGCATGCACTGATGATGGTCGGGACGCAAATGCAGATGGATCCGACTCCGACTCAGATTCCGATTCTGACTCAGATTCCGACTCTGATTCCGATTCTGACTCAGATTCCGACTCAGATTCCGACTCAGATTCCGATTCCGACTCAGACTCTGATACCGATACAGACGTGGACACGGACACGGACACGGATTCAGATACAGATACGGATTCAGATACGGATACGGACACGGATTCAGATACGGACACGGATACAGACGCAGATACAGATACTGATACGGATACTGATACAGATACTGACACGGACACTGATACGGACACGGATACAGACACTGAGGAATGCACGCCAACTGCAGAATGGGGGAGTGGTTGGAGCGTGGGTCAGAACGTAAAAAACCTCAATCTGACCGGCTATTTCGATCAGAACAACAATGGAAAGATTGATGAAGACGAAAAAACTGTCGCTTCGTTTACGTTAGAAGATATTTATTGCGCCACGCCGAGAAACAACTCAGTGGTGATCATCGTCTCAGACACCGGGTGACCGAGCTGCCCCCAAATGATGCAGTCACTAGTTAGTGGCGGCTTAGAAGAAGGACTCAACGAGAGAAACAGCACCATGCTCATGTGGGTAACTCAAAACTTTGGTGGTACATCGAGCATAGAGCAGACATTTGACTATTTTACAGGTTATTTTTCGAATGATTATGCGGGATACTATGCCAAAGGCCAGGCAGGTGACCATTTCAACTATACTTATTACGGTATGGTGGGCATCATCAACCTGAGGACTGGGGTGCTAAAGGCCTTTAGCGGCGCTCCTCCGACTTCGGTCAGCCAGCTCCTGAATTACGCAGATGAGGCCAATCAATAGCCCATTCACTGCTGAATGCCTGAAATGCGGCACCTCATCTGGGGGATGGGAAAAGCCTAAAACAGACAAAACATAGGTTGTGATCCAAAAGCGGATTGAAACGCACTTAACTTGCGTTATAGTAAAGGTACACATAGTACCGGATATAGATTCACAGAAAGGAACTCAAGATGAAATGCCTGCCGCTGATATTTGTGTTTGCTTTTTGGGGATGCCGTGGTGACCCTAACGATATCAATACCGAATGTACACCTGACGAGATTCGGAATTGTCCATGTGATGCCGGTCAACCCGAAGGTACGCAGACATGCTTAGAGGACGGCTCTGGATGGACCGAGTGCGATTGCTCAGGAGACACGGGTACGGACACGGACACGGACACGGACACGGGTACGGACACGGACACTGATACTGATACTGATACGGATACAGACACCGACACCGATACCGACACCGATACGGACACCGACACCGGGACCGACACCGACACTGGAACGGACACAGACACTGGAACGGATACGGACACTGGAACGGACACAGACACTGGAACGGATACGGACACTGGAACGGACACAGACACTGGAACGGATACAGACACTGGAACGGATACGGACACTGGAACGGATACAGACACTGGAACGGATACAGACACTGGAACGGATACAGACACTGGAACGGATACAGACACCGGGACCGACACAGACACTGGAACGGACACCGACACTGAAACAGATACAGACACAGGAACCGACACCGACACCGAAACAGATACAGACACAGGAACCGACACCGACACGGGAACGGACACCGACACTGAAACCAGCGGCGGAGAAGACTTGGTATGGGTTTCGATTTTAGGTGGTTCATTCCAGATGGGTTCAGATGCGGGTAATGCAGACGAGACACCAGTGCACGGCGTGACAGTGCCGGACTTTGAGATTACCCAAGCGGAAATTACCGTGGCCGAGTATGCGGAATGCGTGAACCTGGGACCGTGCGAGGCGCCAGGGACTGGCGGTAACTGCAACTGGGGTGAAACCGGATATGAAAACCATCCTACAAATTGCATTAGTTGGGTGGCTGCGGAACTGTATTGCGAATGGGTTGGCGGACGCCTACCTAGCGAGTCAGAGTGGGAGTACGCAGCTCGGTCCCAGGGGCAGGCCACATACACCTATCCCTGGGGAGCGACACCAGAGCCTAGCTGCGATTACGCGATCATGAACGACGGAACAGGAGAGGGGTGCGCCACAGGCAGAACATGGGAGGGCTGTTCTAAGCCGCTCGGAAATACCGATCAAGGGTTATGCGACATGGCTGGCAACTTGTACGAATGGATACAAGATATTTATCACGGAACCTACGATTGCACTGATTCAAGTGCTTATAATTGCTCTGGCGTCGGCGAGGCCCCTACAGACGGCAGCGCTTGGGAGGACGTAGTGGAAAACCCAAACTCACGGGTCTATCGCAATGGCGGGTTTGAAGACGGGAACACTGCGATGCGCACTGCAAATCGCTGGGGCAGGAACCAGAATTTTGGAGTGGAAACCGTTGGCTTCCGCTGCTCCCGGTAGAACTTGATTTTTAATGGGGAAGGCCATCACCCACTATTGAACCTGAAAAGCCCCCCAGATCTATTTTAAATTTCGATCTAATCTTGCCGTCACCAAATATGCGTGGAGGTGATAGTCTGCGAACGCCCCCAAAAGCGCATGCTGAAACTGTTATTGAAAAGAACTTGACTTGTATTGTATTATCGGAACATAGCAGCACCTACGTGAAGGTTCAAAGAAAGGAAAATATGATGAAGAGGCTGCCGTTGATTTTGTTGGTTGCACTTTATGGGTGTGGGGGTGATCCAGCTGGCGATGACATCGAATGTACACCCGGCGAGACACAGGGCTGTCCATGCGGTATCGGTGAACCCAATGGCACGCAGACGTGTCTTGATGATGGATCTGGATGGACCGATTGCGACTGCTCAGGAGATACAGATACCGGAACGGACCTGGATACGGATACTGATACCGATACTGACACTGATACCGATACTGACACTGATACCGATACGGATACTGACACTGATACCGATACGGATACTGATACCGATACGGATACAAACACGGACACCGACACTGGTACGGATACCGATACTGGCACGGATACGGACACCGGCACGGACACCGACACTGGTACGGATACCGATACTGGCACGGATACGGACACCGGTACCGGTACGGATACCGATACTGGCACGGATACCGACACCGGCACGGACACCGACACTGGCACGGATACCGACACCGGCACGGATACGGACACCGGCACGGATACGGACACCGGCACGGACACCGAAACCGGCACGGATACCGACACCAGCACGGACACCGAAACCGGCACGGATACGGACACCGGCACGGACACCGATACTGGCACGGACACCGATACGGACACGAACAGTGGCTCAGAATTGGTATGGATTCCGATATCAGGCGGCTCATTCCAAATGGGATCGAATGATTATAACCCTTATGATAACGAGGTGCCAGTACACGACGTGACAGTTCCGGATTTTGAGATGGCCCAGTCAGAAGTCACTGTTGCACAGTACAGGGCATGTGTGAATGCAGGGACTTGCTCAGAGCCGATCCTCTTGGAAAGCTCCAATTGCGACCCAGCAGACGTCGAAAGTTATGCAGGCAATTGGGGCGTAGCAGGTCGGGATGATCATCCTGTGAACTGCGTCAATTGGCATAGAGCCGTGGCGTTTTGCGAATGGGCCGGGGGCCGCCTGCCGAGCGAGTCAGAGTGGGAGTACGCAGCTCGGTCTCAAGGACAGGCCACGTATGAATATCCCTGGGGTGCGACACCAGGCCCCAGTTGCGACAATGCCATCATGGCCGATGGCAGCTCTTCTGCAGGGTGCGGTGCAGACGGTACATGGCCGGTTTGTTCCAGGCCAAATGGAGACACAGACCAACTGCTATGTGATATGGCCGGCAATCTGGCCGAGTGGGTACAGGATATCTACCACGGATCGTACAATTGCGACACACACCAAGCATTCAATTGTGGAGGATCAGGTGTCGCCCCGGATGATGGCAGCGCTTGGGAGGAGGGAAACCCGATTGATCGCGTTTATCGCAATGGCGCTTTTGATGAAGGTGACATGAATATGCGCACTGCCTACCGCTATGCCATTCACCCGGACACACCGAAATATAACCGAGGCTTCCGCTGTGCCCGATAAATTTTAAGTCCGCCCAATAAATAAAGCCCGTTACAGAAACCTACACAGACCTACAGTCGCCGTACTCAGTCATTTTTTGATCGTCTCGGTCGACAGGCAGGCCCGACCCAGACGGTCTTCAAGCACGCAGACCCCGATACCCGCTCCCTGGGGTAGGGGGATGTATCCATCCTCGTCGAGCACGACCGGCTGGTCGACCAGATCTTTATCAAAATACCTGGCTGTCTCTGACGTGTCTCCGGGCATGGTGAAATAGGGCAGGGCTTGTAGATGAAGGTTAAATGCCCTGCCAATGCCCATCTCCAACATGCCCCCAGACCAAACCCCAAGCCCGTGCACCACGCTGACATTGCTGATGCTTTTTGCTGTTAGCATGCCCCCCACGCGTCCCTGCTTGATATTGACGATGCTGCAGCTGTTGTATCTCACAGCGTTTTCTAGGTCCGTCAGCCCTGTTATCGACTCGTCCAGGCAGATGGGCGTTTGAAGGTGGGCCTGTAAAATCGAGTGGTCATGTAGCGCGGCTGCGACAAAGGGCTGTTCGATCATTGTCAAATTGTATTTGTCGAGCTCGATGAGGGTACTTAGATCATCTAGCGTATATGCCCCATTTGCATCTACCGCAAGCGGGATAGCTGGAAATGCTGCTCTTACAGCTTTGACCACGTCGATGTCTTTTCCCTTTGCGATTTTGATTTTAATGCGGTGGTAGTTTCTGGCTTGCGCTTCCTCAATGGCGCTGAGCAGGGCATCGATGGACCCTTTGAGGCCAATGCTAATGCCTGATTTTATCTTTTTATTTTTGCCACCGATCAGTTTGTAGAGGGGGATGCTTTCTGATTTGGCCAATAGATCCAATACTGCGTTTTCAACCATGGCTTTGGCCATCTCATGGCCTCTCACCCTGGCAAAGGCATTGGCAATAAACCTGAGATCAATGGGTGCTGTGTTCAATACCTCGGGTATCAGGTACTCCCTGGCAATATGATGGGCGGTCTGTATGGTTTCGTAGGTGTAATAGGGGTCTTTAAAGGCAACGCACTCCCCATAGCCACATGTGTCTCCAGAAAAAAGGGCTAAGACGAGAGATTCCCTATGGGTTTCCCTACCATAGCTGGTTTCAAACGGCACTTTCAGGGGCAATCCGACCACATAGAGCGCCGCGCGATCGATAGTATCGATGGTCATCTCACAGTTCCCTCTATCACCTGGATGGCCAAAGGGTCTATCTGTTTGACCAGGCGATTGGTTTGTACCTTTCCTAGAGCAGATCTGGGAATGGACAGCACCAGGACCACGTGGGTGATCCGTTCGAATGGCATTACCACTGCGTTGTAGGCTGTGCACAGGGCTGTAGCAGTTGCCAGGCCCAAGCCCTGTTCTGCAGCAAGGACGAGTGAATGACCGCGCCTGGGGTCAGTCCTGGCAATGATGACCGCGTCTTCTTTTATGCCCTGTTGTTGACGAAGGGTTTCCAGTGTGATTTCCAGGCGGTTGAGATCCACACTCTCCCCGCTTATCTTGAGGAATTTTTCATCTCTTCCAAGGACAATCAATCTGTCGTCTACCACCTTACCCCTGTCTTCGGTCTCGAACCATCCGTGTTTTTTGGGGTCCTCAAATACCGGCCCGTTATCTGCTTCAAACAAATACCCGGTGAAGAGGGCCTTGCTTTTCAGCTGCAGGCGATTTGATGTCCCAACCCGGACAGCCACATGTGAAAGGATGTTCATCTCGGGAAAGTGTTGTTCATTGAGGGATACGAGTGGCGCCGTTGCCACCTGGGATGCGCATTCGGTCAGTCCGTAGCTCGGCAGGACCGGATACCCCAAGGTACGGGCCCGGTGGTACAACTCCCCATCCAGTGCCCCCCCTCCGATAACAATGGCGCGAAGACTGGACGGGCATTTGAGCCCTTGGCTCACCAGGTCGAACAGTTGGGTGGGTACCAGGGCTGAGAGGGTGGTCCAATGGTCGGTAACAGCGCGCACAAATACTTGGGGCGACCAGGCTTGGTCTGCAAACGGCGCTATCACTGATGCGCCGCTGATGTGGGCCCGTGCGTAGATCCCGAGCCCGCCCACGTGAAAATCCGGCAGTGCCGAGAGCCATCGATCTCGATGCGTTACTTCGAGGTGGGCGCTGACAGCCTGGGCCGAGATCAACATGGCCTCGCGGGACAGACCGGTGAGCTTGAACCGACCGCTCGTACCTGAGGTCATCAACCAGATCAGCCCTGGTACAGGCGATCCATCTGCCACCAACTTCTTTGCCCTGGTTGCCTCTTCCCTGGGCATCCTGGGGTTGAGGCGCAGCACTGTGTGATGATGCGCGTCAAAGTCAATCATTCAATCAATCCAACCACAATCCCACGGCGAGCAGTGCGCCGCCGGTGAAATGCAGGGCCGCGGCCTTTGCGAGGTAGCGATTGTAAATCGGGCCTGGTGCGTTTTTTTGCGTGCCGATGATTACAATTGCTGCAAACGGCACTGCAGCAAGGGGCAAGAGGGCTGCCATTGGCTGTGCGTTCTGCCACCAATACGCGCCAATGACAAACGGCAGGATCGCAAGCACTGCGATCTCAGCCCGACCAAACCCGATGCCAAATCGCACGGGCAGGGTTTTTTTCTCAGCTGTGATATCAGTGGCCACATCCCTTAGGTTATTGACCGCGAGCAGCACCGCAGCCCATGCGCCCACCTGTGCACCGGCCACCAAGGCTGCCCACGCCATATCGAGTGTGTGCAAATAGTGGGTGGCGCCCACTGCGATGAGACCGAAAAACAGCAACACAAATACATCCCCGAGTCCCTTATAGGCAAGGGGGAACGGGCCGCCGGTGTAGGCAACGGCAAAGATGAGGGAAAGTACGCCGATCGCGGCAATGGGGATACCCCCCTTTGCTATCAGGGGAACGCCAAATACAGCGGCCATACCCAGACACACGACGCCACCGATGATCACGCTGCGTGGAGATAACAGGCCGGCCTGAGTAACCCGCAGTGGACCAATGCGATCTCCAGTGTCTGATCCTTTTTTAAAATCCAGTGCATCGTTAAACAGGTTGGTGGCCATTTGAATGAAGAGGGCGCCGCTGACCGCGCATCCCACAACGAGCCAGTCCACTGTGTTGTGGGTGGCCTTGGCCAGACACGTACCAACGGCCACTGGCACAACAGCTGCGGTTAGGGTCTTGGGTCGAAACGCGAGCAACCACGGGCGCAATAGGGACCTCATGGCAGGCCTCCAACCATCAGATTGTTCGACGTGATAAAGGCTGCCAACAGTTGGGCCACCACATCTGGTGCTTGCCAGGGCAGGCGATGCCCAGCGCCCTTGACGATGCGCACCTTAAGGGCGTTGTTTGCCATACCAGATAGGTGGTTTGCGACCTGCATGTACTTGGTATCTTGCTCGCCGGCTAGCCACAAGATGGGCACGTTGCTTTGGGCGAGGTTTGGCCGCTGGTCCGGCTGATGGGCCACTGACCAGGCACGCAGTGCATGGGCCAAGGCCTGCCTGTCAAACCGGGCCTCGTCTCTTATGGGTACCTGACCTGGGCCACCTGAGAAGACCGGCTGTTTGGACCAATCGGCAAGCACGTTGTGCCAATTTCCTAGCTCAAATCGCTTGGCCCATGCCTCGTCCCAAGCCTGTCGATCAGAGCAGGCGCCAGGGGTAAGGCCTCCATAATGGGCTGAAACGATCCCCAGCCCTGCTGGTTTTTCCAAAGCGGCAAAGCAGGCCATCAGGGCGATCCGGCCCCCCATAGAGTAGCCGAGCAGTATCTCGTCGGAGGTGCACAAATCCGCAACCCGCTGGACAACCTCGGTTAGGGATAGACCAGAAAAGGACCAAAGATCTAAAGCGGAGATCTCTGCATCCACCCCATGTGCAGCAAGGGCAGGGCCCAGAAACTCCCAATCAGCTGGCAGGCCCAAAAATCCGTGTAGGCATAGGATTTTTAAGCGTCTTGCCATAATGCCTCATATGCCGCGTCAAACGCTGCTGTTTGTTTTGCGCAAGGTAGGATTTCGATCAGAGTGCGGCCTGAGAAGTCCAGCTTGGGCGGGATTGCTGTCAACTTTTCGTAGTCCAGGGACCACTGTTTGGCAATGTGCTCGAACCCAAGTTCATGGGGGGTTTGGAACTGTTCTTCCTCAAAGATGCGGCCAAAGATGCGACCCCCGTGGTTGTTGATCACTGCAATCACAAGGTGGATGTCAGGGTCCAGGCATCTGAGGGCCCAGAGTCCAGAGGTGTCGTACAGGGTCGTGAGATCCCCGAACAGAGCGATGTTGGCACGGCCTGGCGCGCACATACCAAGAAATGTGGCGATCTGGCCATCAATACCATTGGCCCCGCGATTGGCTGCGACCCGTGCGAGGGGTGCCCTGGGGTCGGCCACCAAATCCCAATGGCGAATGGGTAAGCTGTTGCCCAGGTACACCAAGCTGCCGCCTGGCAGGCGCCTAGAAAAATCCCGGACCAATGGGGGTTCGGCCCTGGGGTGATCGTCGAGCAATCCAGACAGGTCTTTGCTCAGCTTGCGATCCTGGCCAAGCAGCCGTTCTAATCTCGGCCATTGCAGGTGTGGGGTAGGCGCCGCATCAATATCTGTCAGCGAACACAAGGCCGCATCGGCCGTGCGGGCCAGGCCTGTAAACGGCCGGTGGGACATGCTGAGCACAGGCAGGTGGGAGAGGGCGCCATCCAGATCCCGCCACGTGCGAAGGGTAGGGACCCCGCCCAGGCGCAATACACCGTCTATTTCCCGGGCCTGTGCGATTTTTTTAACATACCGTTCCCCACTTGTAATGCAGAGGTGGGATAGATCCGACACCCCCCGCAGTTGGGAAAGGGATTCAGCATACACGGGCGCTCCCAGATGCTTTAGGAACGCGGTCATTGAATCTTGACCCCCCAGGGGCAGCTCTCCGAGGATTGCAAGCGGCGCGGTCGCCCGTTCGAAAAACCGGTTCAAGGCCTCTGTTTCTATGCCCATTGTAGGGCGGGGCTTTATGCCCCGCCGTGTATTTGTCGTATTGAATGGTGCGCGGCCGGGGATAAACCCCGACCCTACAATTTCGCCGTCTAAAAGGGGTTCGTCAAAACAAACGTTTAAGTGAATTGGAAGATGGGGCATCTCCGATGGATCTCCGAGGTCCACACTATCATCGATCACATCGATACACCGGGCCACATAGGGGCCAAACAGGCCCACCTGGTCGATGGTCTGCGGGGCTCCGGTACCCCGGTAGGGCGGGGGCCGATCTGCTGTGACGAGCACAAGGGGAATGCAGCTGTAATAGGCCTCAATGGCGGCTGGGAGCAGTTCAGCCGCGGCAGTGCCCGACGTGGTCACCACAGCAGCGGGCGCACCTGTCGCCTTTGCCCGGCCCAGGGCAAAGAATGCAGCAGATCGTTCATCGATAAAGGCGCATACATCTATCCCCTTTGACCGAAAAAAAACCTTCAACAGTGGGGCATTGCGCGCGCCAGCGCAGACGACCGCTGTCCGGACACCCATCATGAAGAGGTGATCAATGACTGCTTGCGCTCGTCTTATATTGCCCATAAAACGGTTATCTGAAAATCCCCTAGAGCCCCAGATGTCTCCTTATGGTCGATTGCTTTTCCAAAAGCTCTTGCCATTCATCGTCAAATCGGCTGGCCGGGACAATACCGCAACCCGCTGCGAGTTGGAGGGTATCAAAGCGCCATTGTACGTTGCGAATCGCCACCACACAGACCCCGTCGTCATCTGGATTGCGCAGGGCAAACGGGGCGCCAAATCTGCCGCGTGGTGCGTGCGCATCGAGCTCTCGTAAGAGCTCGTCAGCTGATCCCCGTGGGCTCGCACCGAGCGCCGGTGTGGGATGCAACGCACGAATAAGGGATACAAATCGCGTGCTTTCATTAAGATCGAGAGATATGGGCGCGCTGAGATGCTCGAGATATCTCAGTGGCGTCACAATGGTCGGCTCGGTGTGGATCTTTCCGAACCGACGCAGGACTGCTTCGATATCTTCGAGCACGATTCGATGTTCAGCCAGCTGCTTGGCATCTGATAACAGGGGTGCTTGTGCAGATGCCCGCGGTCGCGTGCCAGCCATGGCCAGGGATGTGACCCGCTGTCCGGTCTTGCGAATCAAGAGCTCAGGAGTTGCGCCGAGTATCCCCTCTGACGGGCTCCAAAACCCATAGGGTGCGAGCTCGCCAGGGAGGTCTAGCAGTCGCAGGAGTGCCCGGACGATTTGAGCCGGACCGGTGGTGGTCTTGAAGTAGGATGCGCTGTAGGGAACCACCTTGCGCCATTTGCCAGCATCAAAGCCAGCTTGAATTCGGTCGAAATAGGCTTCAAAGACAGCCCTATCTGCCTTTTTTTCCTCAGTAACCCGCCACGCTGCCTGGGGTTGGTCTAAGAGGGCGGCTGCCAACGCTGATTTCTCAACCCTACAGGTCTGTTCAAATACGAGCCACGGGTTCTTTGAAAGCATGAAGAAGTCAGGGGCGTAGATGCTCGGTCGGGTGGTGTCACAGACCTGTGACAGTGTCGGCCCTTGCCCCAAGAATAGGTGATTTTCGTCAAGGGCCAGCAGGGCGCCGGCCTGAAGAAATCGATGTATGTCAACCGGGTTACCACTATCTGAAATCAACGCCTTTGCTGTCGTCGAATTCATTGTCTTTTCCACCACCAGCGCTCTCCTATGACCGACTGAGTATCCTATTGCGCATCTGCGCCGCCTTGTGCGCCGGGTAATTTATGTCATGTGTTCTTGCGGGTCAAACAATGCGTTGTGCAAAGAGGGCTGCACCTGCACAGACTCACGTACTTCGCCTGTCGATCGGGACCTCTGGGGCTATGGATGGGGAGGGTTTTTGCAGTGCAGGTCGACTGATCAGCATTGCTGCGAGCATACCTATGATGCCACCGATACCATCGGCGATCACATCTCCCAGTGAGGAGAAACGGCCCGGGACAAAGTACTGGTGCAGTTCATCCAGGACCCCCAGGGTCAGAACAGCGAAAAGACCGAGGCACAGCATCTGGCCCAAACCCATGCCGCGCTTCAACCGCGCCAGGCCAAGGACTATCAGGAGTCCGATGGGGATGTAAGCAACCACATGGGCAGCCTTATCCCAAACGGAGAATCCGAGATCTTCAAGTGCCGGCCCTGACATATGGGACAAAAGGGAAATCGCCCCATAGTAGATCGCTACTGCGGCGAACAACCGGCTCGATGTGAGATGACTTGAGGATGGGGTGCCTGCAACCATTACATTTTGTACTTGCCAAAAACTTCGTCCGGCAAGTTGGCCAGAAAATCCTCTTTTATCTGTTTGAGATCATCGGGGATCTTAGCGCCGGTTTCCACGGATTCGGCGAGCACCTGTTCTGAAACAAAAATCGGGGTGCCTGCGCGAACAGCCACTGCAATTGCATCAGACGGCCGGGCATCAATATCCTTTTCCCCACTTGGGGTGCGCAAACGCATCGTGGCAAAGAACGTGCCTGCTTCCATGCTGTGTACCCGGATCCAATCGACGGCAATATCGGTTGTCTGGAGAATGGACCACATTAAATCGTGGGTCATGGGCCGGGGCAGGGCGATATTCTCCATTGCCATCACAATGGCAAATGCCTCGGTCTGACCAATCCAAATCGGCAAGACCCGTCCGGTACCCGATTCCTTAAGCAAGACCACACACGTGCCCACATTTGGATCAAACAGCACCCTGTCGACAAAAACTTTTGCATCACTCACGGTAATCCTCCTTAAACAAGGCTGCCTTCTAAGCAATGGGGCATGGCGCGAATGATTTCAACTTCCATAAGCTCTCCCCCCACCTCGGTTAGTTTAACATCACTTGGCATTAAAAAGTTTACGATTTGATTATTTCTCAAGCGGCCTGAGAACTGGCCGGGGTTGCGCCCCCTGCCTTCGACGAGGACGTCATATCTCCTACCAACCAAAGTGGCGCGGATTTCGCGCTCTATTTTTGCAATGATGTCGTGCACAAATGCGAGCCGGCGTTGCTTTTCCAGTTCTGGTACATCGTCCTGCAACTGGGCAGCTGGCGTGCCTGGCCGAGGGGAGTATTTAAATGAAAATACACCTGAAAATCGGACATCCTCCAGCAGTGCAATGGTATCGGCAAAATCCCGGTCAGTCTCTCCAGGGTATCCCACGATGAGGTCGGTTGAAATGAGCATGTCCGGACACCTGTGACGCAGTGCTGCTGTGATTTCCCGGTAGAAATCGCTCGTATACTGCCGACCCATTTTCTCTAGGATGTGATCCGACCCGGACTGCACTGGCAAGTGGATGGATTCACACAAGCTCGGCAGGGTTCCAAACGCATCGATGAGCGCCGGGTCCATGTGTTTGGGGTGGGGTGAGGTAAACCTCAGCCGGGCCAATCCAGGTATCCTGTCCAGCCGCGCCAGCAGGTCGGCAAAGGTCGCGCCATCGCTCGCATAGGCATTTACTTTTTGGCCGAGCAGCGTTATCTCTCGGGCGCCCGCTGCTGTCACTGTCTCCACGTCCTTTACAATGTCATCCATGGGGCGGCACCGCTCCGGCCCCCTGACACTTGGAACGATGCAGTACTTGCACCGTTCATCACAGCCCTTCATGACAGTGACAAAGGCTGTCGGCCCCTGTTTCTTATCGGGGTTGGCAAACAAGAAATCTTCGGAGCGCCCCCGATCAAACCCGGTGGCCAAGATGTGGCGTTCCCTCCCTGCTTGCACCTCGGCAACCAGCTCTGGCAGTGCTGCATAGTGATCCGGCCCTACCACCAAATCGAGTGTTGGCATCTTTTCGAACCAGTGTTCTTTTTCCTGTTCAGCCACGCACCCGGCTGCGACAACCACAACATCTGGGCGCTTTTTCGCGTTGCACACCCGGCCGATCTCTGAGATTCCCTTGTGCCAGGCTTTGTGGCGCACTGAGCAGGTATTGACGATAAGCACGTCCGCATCCCCTGGGTCCTGGGTGAGCTCGTAACCACTCTGGCCCATTACTTCGGCAATGCGGGCAGTGTCGTGCACGTTCATTTGGCAGCCAAATGTTTTTAGATACAGTTTCATCAATGTAGGAAGTGGCGCAAATATGGCCGTAGGTCAATCTGTTCTGATCAAAAACTGCGTTTGGCCGAAAATCGGTTATATTTCTCTTAATAAAACCCAGTACCCGATTGGATCTTGGTTTTTTTTTCATGTATATTTTTTATATGGTCCCAAATCACTGCAGGTAGGAGTCGAATTGACAAGCATGCCCGATAACGACGAGAAACGCGCATACCCCCGGGCACCTGTTGAGCTAAAAGTCGAGTACCGACGACTCAATACGTTCTTTGCTGACTACACAAAGAACATCAGCAGGGGGGGCACATTTATCAAAACCAATAAACCCCTGGACATCGATACCGAGTTTATCTTCAAGCTCTTTGTGCCGACCCTAGATGAGCCCATACTCCTAACCGGAAAGGTACAGTGGATCATCAACCCCGGCGAGGAAAACCCAGGCGAGCACCCTGGCATGGGCATTAAATTTACCTACGATACCTCGACCGAACGCAAAGACATCGAATCAACGGTGGAAAAGCTGATGATAGACAGCTTGGGAGAGCATCTCTACGATAAACTCCTCAAGCGCCACTCTGAATCACCAGATTAGGGTCGTTCATCTGTTTTTGTTTTGTTGCGCTTGACTTCATCAGATTGAATGGATTAGGTGTAGTCTGTTACCAAATAGATGGATAGATCGGGAAACACCATCTGGGTAACACGAGGTTAAGATGCCCAAACGAGACATTGACAAGGAGCGGGTGCGGATATCGGTTGCGCCACCACCCAATTCCGCATTGAAGCAGGTGGATGATGTATTCATTTTGATTACACAGGCCTTTTGTCCAAACGGTCACAGTCTTATCTCGACGGACAGTGATTTATTCGACGGCCAACCAGGGGTGAAGGTCTATCTTGAGTGTGGCAGTGAATCCGGCTACGTCGTCTTGTCTCCGTTTCACGGTGATGCCTCAAAAAAGGGGAAGCTGGACTGGCCTGACGGGACCAGGGTCAAGGTGTGCTGCCCTGAGTGTCGAGAGCCTTTGCCCAAAATGGCTTCGTGTCGGTGTCCAGGGGATGGGGATCTCGTCAAGCTGTTTCTCACGCCCAGTCTCACAGACAGCCACGTATTGGCCATGTGCAACGTTTGGGGCTGTAGGCGGTCACACACCATCAACAACTGGCAGATCATTTCAGAATATCTTGACGGACAGATCGAGGATTAGATGAGCAACTGCTGCTTGTTTATAACACGTTAAGCACATTTCAACGGAACCTACTGATTGTCCTGATTGCGATAGTTGACTATCTTATACTTTCAACTATATTAATAGTATAATTGTTCACTGATGCTAAAAAGGAGAAGTCATGGGCAACAGCACAGAGGACCGCGTTCTATCTGTAAAGGACGTCGCTGAAATGTGCAGAGTCTCCAACGAAACGATTCGCAGGTGGATTCGGAAACACGGACTCAAGGCTTACAATACTGAAGGAGGACTTGCCATCAAGATCATCGAAAGTGATCTTCGGGTATTTGCAGAAGACCTCAATGTTTTTGTCGATTGGGCCTACCTGGACAGGCGGGAAGAAGCCTAAAGCAGGGTTACTGATTCGATGATCACCTGGTCTACTGGCACGTCGGTCATCGATCCGTATGCTGTCTCAACCGCCTTCGTAGGGACCATAGAAATCGCGCGAACAACATCAATACCCTGTTCCACCTTGCCAAACGCTGCATAGGTGCCGTTGAGCTGTGGTCCGTCCCCAGTACAGACGAAGAATTGGCTCGTGGCACTGTTTGGGTCATCGGTCCTAGCCATGGATATGACCCCGGGTTCGTGCTTCAGTCCAGGGATGATTTCGAGGTCAAGGGGCAGATCGGTCTTTACCCGTTTCAAATCCGTGTCAAACCCACCCCCTTGGATCATGAACCCGGTGATGACCCTGTGGAAAATCTTTTCTTGATAGAATCCATCGGCAACATATTTTAGGAAATTTTCCACGGTGCGCGGGGCATCGTTTCCGTAGAGCCCCACGACAAAGCTACCCAGGGACGTCTTTATTTCGACGCGGGCGGTTACCTCATACTCAGGCGGTAGAGGCTTGGCTTTGGGCATACTAACGGGATCGCTCAGCGAAATGAGATCCGCCTGCGTCCTGTCCTCGCTCTCGACTTGGCCACTGCCACAACCAATCGGGAGTAATAGCAACATAGCGCTGAGGACAGCGCGTATCCAGGTTAGTCCGCCCGCGCTCCTATTCGGGCATCTCATATCTCGGTTTCGGTCTGTCTGTCGGCTGGCCGGATTAGTATTTACCGACGAGCATAAACGCGATGATAAGCGCGTAAATGACCAGCGACTCGATGAGCGCCAAACCGAGAATCATGGGTGTAAAGATTTTGCCCGATGCATTTGGATTTCGCGCGATGCCCTCAAGGGCAGTCGATGCGGTACGCGATTGGGCAAGGGCCCCGACAGACGCGGGAATGGCAATCACCAGGGCAGTGGCGAAGAACTTCATCCACGTGCCATCACCACCGCCTTCAGAGGCGGCTTCCTCTGCAAATGCTACTGCTGCGGTGAGCAGGGAGGTCAGCAACACAAAAAGGAATGTCACTGCTTTGCGAATCTGCATGTCTGGTTCTCCTTTCAAGATGGTTATGGCTCAGTGCTCTTCGTGGGCAACGGCGCCACCAATGTACACTGTCGACAAAATACAAAACACAGCTGTTTGAACGATACAGACAACCACGCCGAGCAAAAGCGGGGCAACCGGCAGAAACAGTGGAAAAATTGCAATAAATCCACCGACGACCGCGTGGTCGGCGTACATGTTGCCCATCAATCGAACAGACAGGGAAAGGGGTCTGGCCAAATGGCTGATGAGCTCGATGCAAAACATCAGGATCATCAAAATAATAACAAGGGGATTAAAGCTCCTCAGCGGTCCGCAGAAATGGGCGAAATAGTTTATAAATCCGTGTTCCCGAACGCCATAAATATGGGTCGTTAGGAAAATGACCAGCGCCATAGCTGCGGTGGTGCTCAGATTACTCGTGGGCGGCAAGAAGCCGGGCACAAGTCCGATGAAGTTTGAAAAAAAGATGACAAAGGCGCACGTCCCGATCAGGGGTAGGAAGTATATGGCGGCCTTGCGGTCCATGATCCCTTCCATGGTGCTGAGGACCCCCTCGGTCATGGCCTCGAAGAACGTTCGCGGGCTGAATTTGCCGTCTGGAACCAGGGCCTGATCCAAATTTTTGAAATGTCTACGCGCGATGAGCAGCAGAAAGAAAATGACCAGGGCGATAAATGCGAATCCCAAAACGTATTGAAGGCCGATGGGAACGTGGGCGATGTAGGAGAGTCCTAGCATTTCCTGGGCCCGAGCGAGGAGCCCATCATAAAAGGGGAAAAAACTGAACCAACTGGAATGATCCGGCATTTAGAAATCCTCTTTCAAAGCGGCCTCCCCGCCCGACAGTATCTCACGGGCAGAGTGGGTAAAAATGCCTAACATCAGTGCAGATAGACCGATGACAAAGGCAATGGGATTGACCGGGATCCACACCACGATAGCGGCCACAGCGCTAAACATGACCAGTGTCTTAGCACCGAGAAAGATGCCGTAGCGAATCCGCTGTCTTGCCGTTGCTGCGATAAAGCGCGTCATCAAGAGTCTGAAACCGATCCAGTTCGCACACGCGAGGAGTGCACCGAAAAGCGCACCGAAAAATATCTGCGAGTTGAAAAAGAACCCGGATCCACAGACGAGGAGGACGCCCCAAAACATTACATACGTATCAATCTTTTTCAGAAGACGACGTTCCATTCCCCGTCAGCTCTTTTTTGGCCATTCGAAATGCATCGAATACCGCTTTGCCTGCCGCGCCAACTCCCAGCACAAAACCTATCCAAAAGAAAACAGGCGCGCTGTCGAATTTTTCATCCAGATACCGTCCCCCAAAGATGCCGATAGCCACCGCGATACCCATTTCGAGGCCGACCGCCGCAAAGCGGCCTGCTTGGCGAAGCATCTTACGGCCGTCTGAATCCGTGTAATCCTCCTGAAAAACCTGCATTCACTAATCGAAACGCTCCACCTCTAACACAAGATGCTGCATCGATCAACAGAGCAAAACAGGTTGTTTTAAAATGAATTTTGTCAGGTGTAGGGACAAATTTTCCACTTCGCCAAAACTAGCCATTGCTTACACTTAACACTGGAGCCTCATAAACAAGCTTGTCCCTCCTTGGTAGCCCCCTCCCCGGCCCTCCCCCAATGGAGAATGGGACGCTGGGGGAGGGTGAATAAGGGATAGGCTGTGTCGTGTATGAAGCCCAGGTCCTCAAGTGTAGGCAATAGCCAGCTTGGGCAAAGGAGTGGTCTTTTACCTTACATCGAAGACTTGACAGATATCAGCTCAATGCGAAGGGCCCTCAGGCAGCTTCTGCGAGCGCAACCCTGAGCTTTTTTAAAGCCCTTCTTTCGAGTTGGGATACGCGCTGCTTTGTGATCCCCATTTGCGCGCCGATATCTTTGAGCTGCGTTGGCGCATCGGTTAGATAGCGCTTTTCTACAATCTCTCGCTCCCGAGGGTCTAGCGTGTCCAGAGCAGCTTCGATTTTTGCCGCCCTATCTGCTGCCAGCTCCAACTCCGCAAGCATGTCTTCTTGAGATGGGGATTCTGAGGGCATGATCTCTGCAAGAGGCGCACCGGCTTCCTTTACCGGGGCATCGAGCGATGCATCGCGGCTAGAAAAGTGGCGATCCATCTCTTCGACCGCATCCTTATCCACGCCGACCTCTTGTGCCACTGCCTCGATGACCCTGTCATTTTCAGAGATGCCCTTTGCTGCGAATTTGCTTTTCAGCGCTCTCAGCTTGAAGAAGAGTTTGCGATGGGCCCGTGAAGTGCCCATTTTTATCATCCGCAAGCTACCCATGAGAAACGCGTGGATATACGCGCGAATCCAGTACACAGCATACGATATCAACCGATACCCGCGGTCCGGGTCAAATCGCTTGACCGCCTGCATCAGACCGATGCTGCCCTCTTGAACCATATCTAGCATTCGGGCCTGGTACCCGCGATATTCATTGGCAATTTTCACCACAAAGCGCAGATTTGCCGTAACAAGTGCGTGGGCTGCTGCCATATCGCCGTGATCGCGCCAGCGACGTGCGAGCCGCTGTTCTTCTTCCCACGTTAGTACTGGATACCGGCTGACCTGGGCGATGTATCTATCGAGTTCGTCTACTCTGGCAAGCGCTGTTGTCATTGTCTATCCTATTGCTCCTTAATATCCAAGCTAATCACACGGAGATGCGGGTCAACCCCCTGCTGAATTTTTTATAACTATTTGAAATTAAATACGAAAAATGTGTGTGTGGGGTTGGTTCTTTAGCGGTTGTACGCTTTTTTTAACGCTTTGTAATCTGCGTCAGATGCAGCCAAAATAGAGGTGAGCATCAATGCGCGACACAGATCCTGACCATCTGGCCTCTGGCACAAGCCGACGAGTGCCTTTTTTAGTTTTTCTGCATGCTTTCGTCCCTCACCCATGACCACCACAGCCGGTGGGGGCACGGGTTTGGAAGTGTAGATGACCTGCAGTTCGTCGGCAAATGGCAGTGACGCCATATGTCTTTGCACTGAAGCGTCGACAATGGCGCCGTCAACGCGTCCTCGGGCCACGTTCCTCAGGGACTTGAGCGGTCGGATTTCTGACTTTAGCCCTATCTTGCCCGGTGAAATCTGTTGATCGAGAAGCACATTGTAGATGTATTTTTCGTCGTGAACCACTGTGCCTTCAATCGTTTTTCCGACAAGGGCGGCCAATGAACTGGGCCCGTCTTTCTTGGTGACAATGGCATATGTTTCTGCGCCTCGGCCATCCACTTCGACCTTTGCGATAACTTGCATTCGCAGGGCTTTTTGATGGGCCGCGTAAATAGAAGGGCCGACCAGGGCAATCCCGGGCTTTACTTCAAGGAGTTTTTTGGATGCAGCTGCGCCATCAGGCAGGTAGAGGCCGGTGATGGTTCCTGCAGACCAGCCGAGCTTTGGCTCCAGATACCTGAGCATCTTGTCCACATAGGGTTGGGCCTGGCTGGAGGTTCCTGGAAACCCGGGTAGGCAGAGCAACATCTGTCGGGTGTTGGCCACTGCCATACCCAGGGCCAAGATGACAACCAGATGGCATAATAGTGCGAATCGGGTAGGTCTTTTCACGTCACTGCCTTTCTATTTCAGTGCTGTCGCATGATGGCCCGTTTGGTAAAGGCACTTTCCGGAATGCCGGTGTTTACCTGGCAGTCGAGCAGATGCATCACTGTTTTGGAACCGGTCCGTAAATCCTGGATCTCGAACCGCGTGGGCAAGGTGATGGCACCGAACGTTTTCCACGCATCCCTATCCTGGGTCTTGATGATATAGCCCTTGGCTGAAAAATATTCCAGCCGGGAGACACCGCTGTACTTTTTCAAGACCGTTACCCTGACCTTGGAAAAGGTGGTCTCATTTCCCGGCTTAGGGCGTAAATTGAGGACCCAGGCGACCTCATCTTCGCGCTCGATCTCACCGCCCCATCCGGTTGAAAGCGCAGCCGTGCCCATGTCTTCTGGCGAAAGATCTGTGCCCATGAATCCCTGATTGCGCACGTGGGCTGCGACGCGGCGAACCCGTTTGTAACTGGGTAGATAGATATACATGTGACCCTGGGCAGTGGTGAGGATGGTCATGCCCCGCACATCCCCAGGGGCTGTGAATCTGACCAGCTTCATGGCCAGTCCCTTTAATTTTACCTTGAATTTTAAAGATTTAGTAGTCTTTCCTTCTTTAATTACTTCAATGTTTCCGTCGTACGACTGATCCTCAACCTTGGTGAGATTGGCATCGACCTTGGCCAAGATATCCGCCACTTTATCACCTGCAATAGAGGGATTCGGTATTACGAAAAGAACCGTTGCCGCAACAATTGTTGCCAGACCCGATGATATCCTTGCCAAGGTGGGCTTCCTCCTTTTTTAGTTCACAGACCAAGCATTAGAATTCATATACCTTAACATAGCCGATGCCACCAAGTCCCGTCTACCCAACCGACCGTTTTGGACCGTCTACTTCGTGAGACGCACGACCCCAGATGCGTATTTAAATTGACAGGCTGTGTTGGGTTTTTTAGCTTGTTTTTATGGGCGTCATTGCGGATCGCTGGCCATCGGGTATCTCATGCGACAATGGATTTCGCATTTTAGGAACACCGCTTGGTTTTCAAGGGAGCAAGGGGGCGAGCCTCGTGTTCATCGGCCACCCAGACGAACCCGCACACACCACCCCGCGTCGCGGATCACGGGTGTTGGTTTCTCCTGTTGTCTCTGCAGCTATCAATGCGATGGGGCGGGGATACGACGTGCTCACCCTTGGATATGACCGCATGATCCGCCTGGGACGGATGGACGTCCGCCTGGTGCCTGCTGGATTAGGGCCGGGATCCGCGCAAATCGAGATTTCCCTAAGGGGACGGAAAATCCTCTTTACAAGCGGCATTCGACTGGCACAGCCCATTGCCTCCCAGCCCAGTGTCGAGATACCCCAGTGTGATGTCTTGTTGATCGACGCAACTCCGTCAACGCAGCGTCCCCTGTCCCCGCGGCGGGTATCTCGTCAGCTCAGGGAATGGGTATTGACCACATCTGCGACCCATCAAACAGCCGTATTGTGCGCTGGGTCGCGCGCTGCAGCCATCGATATTGCCTGGTTGCTTCGGGATATTGACATCGAGGTGCGGGCCCATCGGAGCTTTTTTGAGATGCTTCGCCGCATTGGAAAACTGGGCTACACCCTTCCCCGCTTGCGACGCTTGGAGGGCGTGTGGCCAACATCGGGCATTGTCTTGCATCGGTTTGAGCGCTGGCCTGGATCCCGGCTGGCAGCTTCGGGGCGCGCACCTGTTGCAGTGGTAGGGCCGGGAATAGAGCGCCCACCATGGGCAGATGCGGTGTTTCGAATCGGTGAAGTAGAAGATCGCAGTGGATGGGTCGCTTATGCAAAACAGACCGGCGCACGGCAGGTGGCCCTGGGGCCCGGGTGCGATGATGCCATGGCACAGCGCTTGAGCAAGTCCGGCGTGGCTGTCTATCGCGTCCCCCCATCCTGGCAAATGCAATTGCCCCTGTAATAGATCTTGCCTGGGAAACGCACTTAAAACGCCGACTTGGGCTTGACCTGACCGGTGTTTTCAACTAATCAATCATGCGCTTAACCGAGCCGTGGCAGGGTAGCTCAGGTGGTTAGAGCGGTGGATTCATAACCCACAGGTCGGGGGTTCAAGTCCCCCCCCCGCCACAGATTTTGACAGGTGAATAAATAATGCACAGGGCGGCCAATGCGCCGCCCTTGCCGTTTTGGGAGGCTGCGATGGGGCGAACCGTCTATTTCACCACACCGATTTATTACGTCAACGCTGAACCCCACATCGGCCATCTCTACACCACGGTGTTGGTCGATACCCTCAAGCGCTTTCACACGCTCATGGGGGATGAGGTCTACTTTTTGACAGGCACGGACGAACACGGGGAAAAGATCGCGCAAGTCGCCCAAAAGCAGGGCATTGCAGTGGAAACCCTGACCCATCAGGTGACAGAAACCTTTCGCAATACCTGGCGCCAGATAGGCCTTTGCAACGACGACTTCATCCATACAACAGAACCGCGACACAAGGAATATGTCCAGCAGGTGCTGAAGCGTGTGTACGATGCCGGTGATATTTATTTTGATGAGTACACCGGTCTTTACTGTGTGGGCTGTGAACGCTACCTGACCCAAACCGAACTCAAAGACGGCAAATGCCCGGATCATCAGACCGTTCCCAAGGAATTAAAGGAATCCAACTACTTTTTCAAAATGGGCAAGTACCAACAGGCCCTGATCGACCACATTGAGCGCAACCCAACGTGGATTCGACCCGAACGCTTTTGCAATGAGGTGCGTTCGTTCCTCAGACAACCCCTCGATGATTTGTGCATCTCCCGCCCCAAGAGCAGGCTTACGTGGGGGATTGAGCTGCCGTTTGACGAGAATTACGTCACCTACGTCTGGTTTGACGCCTTGCTCAACTACGTTTCAGCGCTAAAGCAGACCTCGGATGGCCGGGATATCCACGATCACTATTGGCCCGGGTGCAATCACGTGATCGCCAAGGACATCCTCAAAACCCACGCCATTTACTGGCCCACCATGCTCATGTCGGCAAACATCCTGCCCCCAAAGCCCCTGTTCAATCAAATCGATGTGCATGGGTATTGGCTGTCTGGTGAGTCAAAGATGTCCAAGAGCTTGGGCAATGTGGTTCGACCGATGACCTTTGATCAGCAGTTCGGCATCGAGAACCTGCGCTACTTTTTCATGCGCGAGATGAAATTTGGCCAGGATGCCAATTTTACCTACGAACTCTTCGTCGAGCGCTACAACGCCGATCTGGCCAACGGCCTGGGCAACCTGCTATCCCGCGTGGCATCGATAGCCAAGCGCAGCCTGGACGGCAAAATCCCCGAGGTGACCGGGTTCACAGAAGCAGAGGCACCGGTTATCACAGCAGCTACTGAGGCGTGCCAGCAATATCCCACTGAGTTTGAAAACCGGCGGTTTCACCTCGCTATCGAATCCATCCGAAAGCTGCTCGCGGCAGCAGATGGATATGTGAACGAATGCCAGCCCTGGCGCCTGGCCAAGGAAGAAGACAAACGGGATGATCTGGCGCGCGTCCTATACACTGGCCTCGAGGTGGTCCGCATCGCAGCCATTCTATTATCACCTGTGATGCCAAAGACCTGCCAGGGGATCCTCGACTACCTGGGAGAAAGACGCCAGCTGTCAGGCGATGTGCTGTTTGCCGATCTTACCGCATGGGGCGGGCTGACACCTGGACATAACCTGGGTGATGTACCGAGGACATTCCCGCGAATCGACGATAAGAAGCTTAAGAGCGTCCTCAAGGCAGCCGAAGATCAGGCCGCAAAGAAAGTGGCCAAGGACGATAATAATACAGGTAAGATGGTCACCATTGATGATGTTGATAAAGTGGATCTGCGGGTAGGAGTGATACTTAAGGCTGAAATGGTAGAAGGTGCAGACAAGCTTATCCGCCTCGCGGTTGACCTGAATGAAGACCGTCCCCGCCAGGTTTTTGCCGGTATCCGAAGCGCCTATCCAGAGCCCCAAGGGCTGGTCGGCACGCAGGTCATTGTGGTGGCCAATCTCAAACCGCGGAAAATGAAATTCGGCGTTTCCGAGGGCATGGTCTTGGCGGCCAGCGGGGGCACGGATCGCCTATGCCTAGCCACCTTTGATGGCGACCTACACCCAGGAGATCGGGTGAGCTAGAAAACAAAATTGTCCCTCACCCTCCCCCAAAGACCCATTGTCCACCGGGGGAGGGCCGGGGTGGGGGCCGGATCTGTTTTTACCTTCCGAATGCCGCATTCTCAAGGCTACCGACGGATCGCAGTGCCTCGTAGAGCGCCACGGATACGGCGTTGGCCAGGTTGAGGGAACGCACGCTGCTATCAATGGTCGGAATGGCGTATTGGGTGTTGGGAAACAATGCCAGGATGTCGGGTTCAAGGCCCCTTGTCTCCTTGCCGAAAACCAACACCGATCCCGGTGCATAGGGAGCATCTAAATAGCATCTATCGGCCTTGGACGTGAACAACAGGGGCGCATCGCACCTGAGGGCTGTCAGACAGGCGTCAAAGTTCGGATGGTGATCCACATGCACAAGGTGCCAATAATCAAGGCCAGCCCGGCGGACAGCTTTTTCGTCGATTTGGAAGCCGAGCCTGCCCACCAGGTGTAGGTGCGATCCCGTGGCAGCACACAACCGCGCGATATTGCCGGTATTTTGTGGGATTTCAGGTTCCACGAGCACGATGTGAAACGGCTGATCAGGCCTTGAAATGCGAAGTCGAAGCGTTTCTGCCATCACTATGAGATAATCAGCGGATCTGTACGGGCGATGGGAATGAACTCGCCCGTGTTGCACAAAAAACCAGCCGCAGCCACGTGAACAGCCGGGCGCACCAGGCCGGCGATGTCTATTCTGGCAGCTGCTTGGATGGCATCGATATCCCGACTGGAAGTTCTGACCCCGCGGGGTCCTAAAAAAGCGGAGAACAACCGCACGATCGTCTTGCCCGAATACTTGGCCGCGCGACGGGCAATGTCCAATCCCATGTCAGTGACCTCCCATTCAATCCTGAGGCATGGATCCACATCGGAAAGGTGTACCCGATCCGAGCCCAAAGGCGCCACGGCAATGGGTTCAGTTTGCTTGGCCATTGCATCTAAACGGATGTACAAGCTGCAGAGTTCAGGGGTTTCTCCCTCTCGCGCTTTGAGTTGATCCAGCACCAGGCGCGCGTCGTAAAGCAGGTGTTGGCGCAGGAGGATTTCGACCATTGTGGTGGTGGCAAACAGCGGATCTGGGACAGGCGTTTCACCCACGATTGACTCACTGCATCAGGGTTTGGACGTGTGCAATGTCCTTTTTTATTTGGGCGATGAGTTGGGCTTCGCTGTCAAATGTCTCATCACCGCGTACCCGGGCGACAAAGCGCAAGACCACATCCCGATCATACAGGTTTTCCGAGACCCCTAAAAGGTGCGCTTCCACTGAATAACCAAACCCCAGTGTGGGACGGTTTCCGATATAGACAGCTGCTTTCTCGGTTTTATCTCCAATGTCGCAGTACGCGGCGTAGATACCGGGTCCGGGAATCACAACCTGAATATTGGCCAGGTTGATAGTGGGTATTCCGATCGCGGTCCCGTGACCACGATCGGCAATCACCTTGCCCGGCATCTCGTGGTATCGTCCGAGTAGCTGCTTCGCTGCTGTCACATCTCCATCTAGCAGGTGTTTGCGAATCCTGGACGACGAGACATCTGCCTCGGCAAATCGAATCAAATGCTCGCCGCTGACCTCAAAGCCGAGCTCCTGCCCGTACTGGCGCAAGAGCGTTACATTGCCTTCGCGGCCATGGCCAAAGCGAAAGTTTTCACCGACGATGACGTGCTTGGCGCAGAGGGCTTTTGCGAGCACATCCGCGGCAAAACACTGGGCCGAGAGGTGGGCAAAGTCACTGTCAAAGCGCTGGATCAACACGAGATCGGCCCCGCTTTGCCCGAGGAGCGCCACTTTTCGCTCAGGAGTGGCGAGGCGAAGGCGGGATGCCTCTGGACTCAGCAGCTCTGTCGGATGAGGCTCAAAGGTCAGCACCGCCAATGCCAGGTCCATCTGATCCGCATCTTGCCGCGCCTTGGCCAGGACAGCCTGGTGTCCCAAGTGCACGCCGTCGAAATTACCGATGGAGATGATTCTCGGCCTGGCCGGAAACGCAGCGAGTGCTTTATAATCGAACACGCATTTCATCGCGCCAACCATACGGATCGATAGCAGCCGGGTCAATGGTCGCGTATAATTTGATGCGACTATTCGGATTTAGAATCCTTCTGAATTTCCTAATATCTGAATTATTAACAACAAATTTCAATAGAGAAAGTTTTAACTGTGGTAAAACAGATGGAAACGGGCACAACGGGTTGACCGATTTCTAGTGTTGGTGTAATTCCATTCCGTGAGGATCGGAATTTTAAGCATCAGGAGCGGGGCGTAGCGCAGCCTGGTAGCGCGCTTGGTTCGGGACCAAGAAGTCGGAGGTTCAAATCCTCTCGCCCCGACCGCAAAGAGGCAAAAGAAAGTAAGGCGACACTAGCACCCCTGTATTGGGAGAAAGGAGGCGACTATGGCGAGTCTATCCTCCCAGGTTGGTATCCTCATCATCGATGATGACAAGGAAATCTGCGATTATATGGAGACTTTTCTCACGCGAGACGGTTTCTTCGTCAAGACGCTGACCGCACCCCAGGACGCTTTAGAGGAGGTTCGTTCTGGCAGTTACCACTTGGTCATTTTAGACCTAATGATGCCCAAAATGGATGGGATCGAGATCCTTAATCATATTAGAAAAATCGACACAGATATTGCCGTTATTATTTTTACGGGATACCCATCCCTTGAAACCGCTGTGGCCTCACTCAAGTTAGATGTGGTCGACTATATAAAAAAGCCGTTCAATCCCGATGAGTTTAGAGAAGTTATAGATCGCGTGCTCAAGCGGAAAGGGCTCGCGCGAGATCCTGAGGAGCAACTTCACAAGGTCATTGGCTCCACCATTCGCTCTTTGCGCAAGGAACGTGGCCTCACCCTGAAACAAATGGCCCGCAGAACCTCTCTTTCGGTCTCTCTGTTATCTCAAATCGAACGCGCGGAAAGCTCGGCTTCTATCTCCTCCCTATACAAGATAGCAGTTGCGCTCGATACCAAGATTACCCAGTTATTTGGTGCCTTTTAGTAGGTCTAGGACGCCCAATTGATGTTAATTTTTGGGGGTGCAAAAAGGAGGTTGGTTGCGTGGATAAGAATCCACCTGTTGCTCAGAGCAAGGCAATGAGCGGCCCACTGGGCCTTGAAATGGACCACCTCTATCGCTTTGCCGGCGTTGTGGGCAGTAACCTGGATGAGGACACCCTCCTAGAGGACGCGCTCTCCCAGCTCGTCATCATGGCAAGGGCCGAAAGGATTCTTGTCGTTCTTGCCCCGGCAGACAGACCAGAGCGAAACACGATCAAACATCGCGGGTGGCCAACGCCGCCAGAGGTTCGGTTTTCTCCGGAGGAAATCGAAGCGCTCGGCATCGATGCGCTAAGCGGGGTTGGTCTTCGGGAATTGCCGCTGCCCCTTGCCCGGGCCTATCCAGACCTGCAAATGGCCTGGGTCATCGTACCCCTACATGCGTATGGTCGCCACCTCGGTTTAATGTTCTTGCTCAGATCCAAAAAGGCCTACGATGCATCCACGCTAAAGTTTCTTAACACCGCCGGCAGGCAGCTCGCTATCGCTGCTGAGAACTCCCGATTGTTCGGAGATCTCCAGAGCTCCTACCGGCGCTTGATCGATGCTCAGGAAGAGCTCATTCGGCAGGAAAGACTGGCGGCACTCGGTGGATTAGCCGCCACCATGGCCCACGAAATTCGCAATCCCCTGGCAACTATATTTTCTTCACTGTCACAGATTCGCAAACACGCCCACATGGTCGGCGATGTGGCCACGCTACTCGAGATTGCCGAAGAAGAGGCGCTGAGGCTAAATCGCATGGTGGGGGGACTGCTGGAATTTGCCAGACCCCAGACGCCTCGCCCTGGAGAAGTGTGGCCAGCAGAGATGGTTCGCAATATTGTCAGTGCTATCGAGCGGGAAGGAGAGTTTCCAGCTGGTGTGGCAGTCGACACCAACAAGTGCAGAGAAGACATCTTGGCCCATTTAGACCCGGAGCTGTTTCGCCAGTCAATGTACCACCTCGTTACCAATGCCGTTGCAGCCGTTGACCCGGGACACGGGCGTATTATTGTCTCATTAGCAACGACCGGTGATGACAACGCTGATTTGGTCGTGACCGTCCAGGACAACGGACCCGGCATTGCGCCAGAGTTGCAACCCAGTATTTTTGAACCGTTCTTCTCGACAAAACCCTCTGGTTCAGGGCTCGGCTTGCCAGTGGTCAAAAGAATTGTCGAGGACCACGGCGGTTCCATCGACCTCAGCTCCGAACCCGGGAATGGAACTGAGTTTCGATTGTTGTTCAAAGGAGCCGTGCACAAGGGGGACGAAAACGGCGTAGAAAAGTAGCGTTTTTTAAGACTTGTAAAGAAGAGAAAATGATGTGTTTAAGATTATCACCACGGCTATTGATGTGCCGCGTCGCTGTTGCAGCCCTTTTAATAAGCGCTCTTGGATGTTCCCGAGCTCGCGAAGAGGAATGCGTGGATCCGCCGAAGAGCGCAACGACTAAGAAAAAATACACCCATGATCAGCTCGGCAAAGTGCCTCAAACGCCCGACCCCAACGCTGACTGGTGCCGCACCTGCGTGAAGAGCCCCAAGGGATGGGCGTCCTGTCAGCTCGTCTATGCCACTGAGGCAGGCGAGGATCGGGCGGAAGTCAAAAAACGATCCCGACAAAGGGCCTGTGATGACGCCGGCTACGCTAAAGGTGCGTGCCCGGATAAGGCGGTGATAGCGGTCAGCTGCAAAGGGGATGCGCCACCGGTCTCTCCGGCTGAAGCGCAAAAGGCGTTGCAGCGATTGTTCTTTCGCAACAAAGGGAAGCAACAGAGTGAAGGCAAGGGGCCGACAAAAGCCCCCCCAGCGAAACCCCAGGCAGCGGAAAATAAATGAAATCCCGGGGCGCATCCAGGCTTAAGGGGTTTTATCGCATGGGTTTGGATGCCCGTCGAAGCGAAATCGAAAAAAGATTGGCGCCCTCGACCCATGCACGGCCGTTCCTGGGATCTGCCCCGCCCGAGCTCATCGATACAATGGTGGAAAATGCGGTTGGCGCCTTTGAGATGCCCCTCGGCATTGCTGTAAATTTTCTTGTCAATGGATCCGATGTGCTGGTGCCCATGGCCATTGAGGAGCCTTCGGTGATCGCGGCCGCGTCCAATGCTGCAAAAATGGCGCGTGCTGGATCTGGATTCCAAGCAACATCAGACCCGCCGTTAACCGTGGGACAGATCGAGATATTAAACCCACAGCAGACAGGTGCAGCGCGCATCGAGACTGCCAGGGAAGAGATACTCGCGCTCGCCAACACGACGCAGGAAGCGCTGGTAGCCCTTGGGGGAGGGGCGCGCGATCTCATCGTTAGAGAGCATGTCGGTGCGTCAGATCGGCTCGTCGTGCATCTCGTCGTAGATTGCGTGGATGCCATGGGTGCCAATGTGGTGAATACGATGGCCGAAGCGGTCTCAGATCGATTGGCCACACTTTCTGGTGGTAGGATTGGCCTGCGCATTGTTACGAATTTGGCAGATCAGAGATTGGCACGGGCCACGTGCGCCATTCCGCTCCACGCACTGGCGCGCCGTGGATTCAAAGGCAGCGAAGTTGCCAAGGGTATTGAGCGCGCATACGCTTTTGCTGCAGCAGATCCCTATCGGGCAGCCACCCACAACAAGGGCATCTTCAACGGTATCGATGCGGTCCTTACTGCCACGGGAAACGACTGGCGTGCTGTTGAGGCCGGGGGACACGCCTATGCAGCGCGCAGCGGTCGATACAGCCCACTGTCAACTTGGCACATTCAGGATGACGGGCTTTTCGGCACTATCGCGCTGCCCCTGGCTGTTGGCATTGTCGGGGGTGCGTCTCGCTCCCATCCCACTGCCAGGGCCTGCCTGGACCTCATGGGCGTGGAAACCGCTGCTGAGCTCGCGTGCGTTGTCGCTGCCACTGGTCTTGCAACCAACCTCGCAGCCTTGGCCGCTCTTAGTTCAGAGGGTATTCAACAGGGCCACATGCGACTGCACAAGCGCAAACCAGATCTGCCCACCGAATCCCCATGACCGAGACATCTGTCGCAGGCATCTATTTTGGGGGCAACGGGGCGTCTGGACAATCCTGTCGGGTGTCACCGACCGAATCGGGCCTGAAGGTGCACATCGAAGGCAGTGCCAGCGTGTTCCTGGATTATCGGCTGCTCACTGTTTATCCAGCTGGCGTAAACGATAAGTATATCTGCTTTAGCGGCGAAAGTGATGGAAAGCCCGCGCGGGTGCTTGTGTCTGATACGCGCATTATCGACAGGATTGCGTTGATCGGTGCGCCGTTTCAAGTGATCACAGCGCTGCGCAGCCTACAGGGGATACGGACGCGTCGGTCGATCTATCGCAAGACCACGTTGGCTGGCATTGTCGGGGTGATCTTACTGACAGTGGTCTCCATTTGGCTCGGGTTTGACGCGGCCGTTGCTTGGTCGGTTCGCTTTTTCCCTGTGGCGTGGGAAGAAGAACTGGGCGCCGCTGCAAGTGATGCCATATTGGCCCAAGACGACCTTTGCTCGGATCCGGAACTCTTACAGGCAGTGGATGAGATCGGCCTGCGCCTGGTCCGCGGATTGCACAAGAGCCCATATGCGTTTCAGGTTCACGTGTTGGACGTTCCCCTGGTCAATGCGTTCGCTTTGCCTGGTGGACAAATTTTTCTTAACCGAGGGTTGATCCAGCGTGCGGATGACGGTTTTGAGGTGGCCGGCGTAATGGCACATGAGATGCAGCACGTGTTGCAGCGACACGGACTGACGCAGGTGGTCCGCCAGGCCGGCTTTTCCCTCTTGCTATCTTTCGTCCTGGGGGATGCAGGGGGGCTCGAGCAATTTATTGCTGCCAATGCTGCCGAGTTCGCAACCATGTCCTATAGCCGAGAGCAGGAGGCACGAGCTGATGCAGACGGGGTGGATCTGATGCGGCGATCATCCATGGATCCGAGTGGATTGGTCAGATTTTTAGAAAAACGCGTCCGCGAAGCGCCTGATAGTGCCGAGGTCACTGCGTTGTTTTCATCACATCCCACGCCCGCGAGTCGCGTTCAGGCGCTTGCCCAGCTAAGTAAGGCAGGCCGACAAGCCCCTGTCGTTCCCCTAAAGGCCAACTGGCCTCGGGTTAGAACCCGTTGCAACCCTTGATTGCTCAAGCGAGGAGTGATTGCACATGCACCATACCCCCCCCTCAGTTCCCAAACTCGCCATGTATCGCCGGGTCCTGCTCCAGGATCAGCAATTGTTGGTCGTGTCTGGCGATATCAGCAATGTTATCCAAGGCATGAAGACATACAATGACCGATATGGCATTGCAAATCCAGACGCGGATATCGTGCCCCAGCTACAGCGGCTTCTAGCAGCAGTGAGCCTAGCCGCCGTACTGTTGTCAGAGCGGGAATCGTGGGGCTGGTCCTTGACATTGCCTGGAGCGCCGTTTGGTTATTTTGTCGGTGCTGAACCAGAGGGTATGCTCTGTGCTCGCATCAAACCGTCAGATCCGGATCGCAGTGTCGCCATTGTCCAGCGTCAGAAAAAGAAGTTTCCGTTATGTGAGAGTGTATTCCATCCTCAAGACGGGGATCCAGTCCACGCAGTGGCCCTGTATTTTAAAAAAGTAGATCAACTCCATGCGCGCCTCGCCGTGGACCCGCAGGGGTGGGGCTGCCTGGTGCATGCCTTGCCCGGCGGCGATCCAGAGGCAATTGCAGATTTGGATGATGCTGATATCTTCGCTTTTGGAAAGAGACATCTCGAAAAACAGTTGGCAAGCAACGTCGGCGAAGTGGTCTTGTTTTACGATTGCCGGTGTCATCAATCAGCTGTCTTAGGTATGGTGGAAAAACTGTCCCAAGCAGGTCAGCAGGAGCTGTGGGGAGGACAGGACACGGCCGATGTCACATGCCCCAGGTGTGGACGTGAGTTCAGGATTATGAGAGGCACCGCGTCCTAAACCTGCGTCCCAGGCTGTGGGAGGGAAAAAAGTATGTTCCAGGTCCAGCTGCGACTGGTTCTTATTAGCGCGATGTTCTTTTTGAGTTGTTGTGACAGGAGCGCAGACAAAAAAACATCTGGGCCGAGTCCCTTGGCCACCCTGCGCGAATTGATGCGGCTCCACGACCTAGAGGGTCGCCAGCCCGAAGATCGGCCAGCAGCGACGCGAAAAAAGCAAGTGGATCAAAAGGCCCTGGCCGCACTGTTCCTAGATTTTGAGCGCCAAGATGGTTTTTTGGCAGATCTCTATGTCGGGTTTATTGTCGGTGCTGTGGCGAGGCATCAGGCGCATCTCAAGGTGAGAACGATCGGTAATCGCGCGGATGTAACCGCAGGGAACGTGCGGGTAAGACTTCGATGGAGCGGGGAACGGTGGCAGATTGCTATCGCTGAATCAATTCCGGATGAGATCAAACAGCGCGCAGCCCAGCTAAAGGCGCGTCACAAGTTATAGGCGCTTATACCTGTGCCATGCCGCCGTCCACGGCCAGCTCTGAGCCAGTGATGTAACCCGCCTCGTTGCTGGACAAGAACAACACGGCGTCGGCGACTTCCTCTGGCTTGCCAAAACGCCCCAGGGGCACTTGGGTCAAGATATTTTGTCCCATCTCATCCATCTGCTCCGCTGGTACGCCCATCTTTCCCCAGATTGGGGTTTCGATGGGGCCGGGGCTCACCGCATTTACCCGAATACCCCTTGGAGCCAGCTCGCCAGCCGCGGTGCGCACAAAGGCGCGAACTGCAGCCTTGCTGGCCGAGTAGATACCGAACCCGGGCATTCCTTTCTGGTTGGCCACCGAAGTGTTGATCACGACTGAACCTCCGTCCCGAAAAAGGCCAGCGGCGTGTTTGATGGCCAGGATGGGGCCCTTGACGTTAATATCAAACAACTGGTCAATGGTTCCGGTCTCGGACGCCTCCACGGGTAGTGGTTTCCCGATGCCAGCGTTGAGGAACAGGACGTCCAGCCCCCCGTGTTTTTCTTTGACAGAATTGAACAGGGCCTCAATGGCCTCTGGAGACCCGGCATCTGAGGCGACGACTTCTGCGCGATCTCCCAGTTCGGCGCGTGCAGCTGCCAGTCCGGCTTCGCTGCGGCCGGTTGTGATGACGGTTGCACCTGCATCGATGAATTTTTTCACTGCAGCCAAGCCGATGCCAGTAGTACCACCTGTAATCAGAACCACTTTACCTTCAAAACGTTTCATCTCCATGCTCCCAGTTAGCCGGCGATTGCCGGTGTTGAAATGGAATGGATCATTCCATCAATACCTACTAATAGGTATTTTATACGTTAAATTTTTTTACGCCTTAATGGAGGCGTTAATAAATTCCGGGATCCCCCGGGCCAGTTTCCTCGGCAATGCAACGTCGTTGTACGCCTTGGCCATAACGAAGATACCCTCTAGGTATGCCAACAGCTTCAGCGCGAGTAAGTCAGTTTTTCCTCTGCGGTTACCAACTATCTCCTTTAGCACTGGCTTGAACATGTTTTTATGACGGTTGAAGATCTCTTTTACCTTTGCGGAGATTTCCGCGTCTTGCCCGCTCAGCTCCACTGCTAGGTTACCAAAGGGGCAACCAGGAACCACTCCCTTGTCCACGAGTGTATCTCTTTGTATCCTCATCACTGTCTCGACAAATTTCATCAATCGCTTCATCGGGTCAGGCTCAGTAGAAGTATTATCCAATATCTGTGCTGCAATCGCGTTCGACTGGCTCCAGTTATACTCCATGGCTTCGAGTACAAGGCGCCTCTTTGATTTGAAATAGTGATAAAATACACCCTTGTTCACGCCAACTGTATCGCATATCTGGTCTGCAGAAATGCTACCGTAGCTTCCGGTCCAAAGCATCTCAGATGCTTTAGAAAGGATGCGTTCGCGATTTCCAGAACCTGGCCGTGCCATATTAATTACCTACCGGTCAGTATAAAACCGGAATGCGGGCTGTCAAGGGGCTATATGCCCTGTGCCCTCAGGTAAGTGTGCTGTGGAGGAGGCTACTGCACCAGATCGATGCTCGAAATGGGGGTGGCCAGGTTGTCTGCCTTTGAAACGTTGATCCGATCTTTCGCGATCGAATAAACAAAATCCTCCATAAAGACGCTCCGCTTTACCTTGCTATTTGGATTGGTCCACCAGTTCTGACAATACCCCCCATTATTTTCCTCGGTCTCTGGGGTCTCGTGGGGAATTCCGCCGAGTTTTTCAAACCCGTTTGCTACAGTGGTATCGTAAACCAGCAACCCACTAAAGGTCATATAGACATCCCAAATATCCTCTTCGGCACCACTCTCATTTTCGCAAATGACCATTGGGAATGCCAACAGGTTTCTCTTCTTGTAATAGTTGAATGCCAGGTGATTGGTCGCCGCATCTGACGTGGACCCACGGGTGCCGATGACTTCCTTGTGAATCAATTGCGGGTTGGCATAATCGTTCACATCCATGATCTGCAGCTGAATCCCTTTAAAGGTTCCCGCTTCCAGGGCATCGTAGCCGATGGTCAAGAGATGGCTGTCATCCATTAAGTGTATATACGTTGAGAAGCCCGGAATCTTGAGCTCGCCCTCGATGAAGGGTGCCTTCGGGTCAGATAGGTTGAGCACAAACAGGGGATCGGTTTCCCGGAATGTGACCACAAATCCCACATCTCCATTAAATCGCGCTGATCGAATATCTTCAGATGGGGCGATGTTGTCGATCAGGCCGGTAAGCAACAGTTCACCACCCTGGTTGGCGAGAATAGATAATGTGTTGTGTACTTGTGAACTGGGTAACCTACCCGTGGTTGTTACAATCCGCAGGTGCGCGTCGTGTTCACCCATGGAAAACTGATTGAGGATGCGCCCCTTGACCCATCCACTGCCCAAGTAAGCAATGGTTTCTGACTCAGGCGCAAGAGCAAACTTGTGCACTGTAGTTGCGTCCTCGACAGTTTCATCGAAATGCCAAGCAGCTACCTGATGTTGGTAATGCCTCGATGCGAGATAGAGGGATTTTCGGGATGCGTAGATGGCACCGGGTCGACCCAGGACTGTCGCGCTGTGGTAATCATCGAGCATTTGAATTTTTGTTGACAGCAGGGTTATCAAGTTCACGCCGTCGCCCTCGGGTGAAATATAGAAATCAGGGCATCCCTGGAGCACTGACTCGGTGATCTCTGTTTCGTCGTCGCCAGTGTAGCGTACGTCCTTGATGATGGGCACTGATGGAGACATGTCCGTTTCCTGGATGATTTTGGTATTTTTTTTCTGTAGTGCGTTGAACATCGATTTAATATCTGACTCAGTGAACGGGATGCTCTCTCCACACGCCCACTGGTACTCAACAAGCGGCTCTGGCACGTATCCAAGGCCTGAAAGATCAATATCAATTTCCGGGAACACGGCGATTGTATACACCGTATCGTCGATGCGTCGGGCATTGAGAAAGGATCCATCGAAAAATGTCTCTCGCACGAGTTTTGGTGCAGTGAGATCAGAAAGATCGAGGACGGTTATCTTGAGTGCACGCCCATCCCCCACAAAATCGCAGTCATACCCATAGGTACACTCACCGTTTTGCCAGTGATACTGGTTGAACGAGGGATCGTTTGTTTGAATCTGTTCGAGGGAGGAGTAGATAAATGCCCGGTTTTGGCTCACGAACATTTTTTTGGGATCCCCTTGGATGGGATAAGACGAAATGGTTTGGGCCTGGTCTGCAGGCCAAGCATCGATGATTTGAAACCGGCCGTCTGCGAGAATATAGATATAGCCCAAGTCGTTTTTGACAAAATCAGCTTCGTACACCCCTTCGACCTGGTTGTTGGTTTCCGATGCATCATCAGATTCATCATCCTCGTCAGCATCGGTATCAGAATCAGCGTCAGCATCGGTGTCAGCATCGGTGTCGGCATCGATGTCCATATCAGTATCAGTATCCGTATCCGTATCGCACTCTCCGTTGAGCTGATTGATAATGCGCTCTTGGTGGGAAAGGAGGATGCTCTCCATTTGCTTAATGTATCGCTGGTTGATCAAGGGCCAGGCTTCCTCGCAATTGAAAGCAGATTTGAGATAGGTGCCTTCTTGCTGATTTTCTGTATCGGTTTCAGTGTCGGTTTCAATGACTGAGGTATCAGTATCTATGCCACTGTCAGACGCCTCTGAAGAGTCAATTCCGATACTGGGCGGTAATTGACAGCTCGCTAGGATCATTGCCATTGCGGTGCCCACAACTAAAAAAAGTATCCCTATCTTCTTCATCCCTGTGCTCCTTTATTTGTTGTTTCTGAGCCAATTCAGAGCAAAAGATGTGCCATTATGCCAAGTTGGGTTAATGGATTATTATATATTAATTTCAATTGGTTAAAATTTTCGCCAAACACAACAGGTGTGCCAGTTGTGCCACTTTTTAGGTTAGCAATGCATGCACAGCTAAGCTGTTGGCAGTGTCGGTGATAGTTTTTGATCTTACGCTTGGGGCGGTGGGATTGTATTTGGTGGCTTTGAAGCAGAAAGCACAACACCATAAGCAGTATCTGGTTTTCGATTATCCGAGGTCGCTCCATTGCTGAGCGCGGTGGGCATGCTGGTCCTCATGGATGCTGCTGGCAGGTAGATGGAGATTCTGGTTCCCTGTCCCTGCCTACTTTGAATGGTTACCTCGCCGTTGTGTTCTGCCACTGTCTTGGCCACCATGGCCAGTCCGAGTCCAGTGCCGCCATCATCCGGATGGGTGGTAAAAAAGGGCTCAAACGCGCGATCGACGATGTCCTGACCCATTCCCAGGCCAGTATCAGAGACTTCGATCACCACATATGCACCTGGGAGTAAATCAGTTTCAAATGGTGCATAGGTCGGTGTTACTTGGACGCGTCGCGTGGTAAGCCGTATCTCTCCGTATCCATCCATGGCATAGGCACTGTTTAAGCAAATATTTAATAAGGCGTGATTCAATTGGCTTGGATTGCCATTGACAAAGGCAGGTCCGGTCTCCAGATCCACTGAGACGCGTATCTTTCGGTCTACTAAATTGGATAGCAGCAACTCGATTTCCCGCACTTGGTTGTTCACGGATACGCGTTCCCGTTGGTCGGGTGTGCCGCGAGCAAACCGCATCAGTGTGTTGGCGAGCTCACCACCCCGTTTGCATGCGTTTACGATGCCTTGCAAATCTGTTCCTATCGAAGTAACTTCTTCCTTTTCATCGGCCAATGACGAGGCAATCGCGCAAATAACGCCCAAGACATTATTGAAGTCGTGGGCGACGCCGGTGGCCATGAGCCCAACGGCCTCGAGTTTTTCAGATCTCTGGAGCTGCTCTTCGACTCGCTTGCGCTCGGCATCTGCCTGGCGTTTTTGGCTGATATCCAAAATGGCAAACCGGATGCCCCCTGGTACGTCTTGTTCGTAAATCGGAAATAGCTCAGCAAATATGGGAAATGTTGCCCCAGACGGGTTGCGCGCCACGTACTCGACCACGCCCAAGGTTTCGCCTTTAAATATTCGGTCCACATGCCGCAGCACCCGCTTTCTCTCTTCGAGTGCGAGAAAGTCCAAGAAATTGTATCCCGGCCTGATTTGCCATTGGGAGCTGCAACAGGGGTTGGCAGAAAGTTTGTCTAAAAACGTGATGTAAAAATCGAGGTCGGTCTCAAAAATAATCTGTGGCTTTAAATCTGATGCATGGGAGCTCAGACGGGCGTTTGCCCGCGCCAGGCTTGAACGGTGTCGAGCAGTTGCGCGTGCTATCTCCTTATCAAGGCGGGCGACATCGATCGGACGGGTAGACAGGACATTTTCAGCACCGCACTCAATTAGGCTGACAGCTGCCTGCTCATCCATCTCCTCTAGCAGTACCAGGATCGGTTTTGGAAAATTAGCGTTCTTAAAAGCGAAAACCCGGTGCTTCAGCGCGTCACTCACCTCGGTTTCAGCGATAACCACGACGTTGGCACCCGAGTGCTTGATTATCTCCTTTATCTCGTCGACAGTTCCCACTGATAGTGCATCGATATGGGTTGCCACTGACAACTTGGAGTGCTCGACAATGCTGTGGATAATGTGCTTGTCACTGGCCAAAAGGGCTATCGATGGGGGATCGTGGTTCATCAAAAAAATCCTTTGAGGTCAAAAAAATCTATATATACTATAACCATCGCCAACTAAAAGATAAACCGGATAGGTAAATTTTAACATCAGCATCAGCGATGCCAGGTGAGGGTATCTACGAGCAGGGCGACCGCGACAAACGCACCCATAATAATGAAAAATAGAATCGCGCCTTGGATCACAATCCGGTACTTTCCAGGGGGTTCATTGGGGTCGATCAGCGGCGATTCGGTTGCTTCCCAGGCGGTATCTGCATCAGATAGGATCATCGAGGTAAGTCGCTGCTGGCGACGATGGGCTTGCACTGCGATCAGTGCGATAAGGGCTGTCACGCCAAACCCGATCAACAGAATAGCAATCATGATCCTTCTTTGAAATGTGCGTTTAAACGCGGTGAGCTCTGCATCGTCCTCGCGTCGGCTGCTGACCAATCTGGGAATTTTTCCGTGCCCGGCATAAAGGCGAGACAATGCAAATGCCGCAGCCATGCGGCGATCATATCCAGCGCCCAATTCGAGTGGGCGAAGGCTTACGTCCCGTGCCCATGCCTGATGACCGTCGATCTCAGCAACCGCTGCGAGTATGTCACGCAGTCCCTGATCCAAGGTTTCGCCCTGTTTCAGCACATAGAAATGCTGAACCGCTACTGTGCGACCCGGGGCAAAGGCAGATGTGGTTATCTGCAGCCGGCAGAGGCCAGAAACTGCGGGGGCGATCTCCATCTTGGTGGATGCCCCCTGAAACCAACCCGAGTGGGCTTGCACCCACCGACCGTCTTGAAAAATATCTGCGTATACCGGCCCACCAGAGGACAACTGCCGCACTGTCACCTTAAGCCGCTCTCCTACCGGCACAATGGGGGTGTGTACAGTGGCCGAGATGCCGCCGTAGATGACCTTGGGAAAGAGACGGCCATCTTGTTTATCTCGAACCCCAGCATCGCCGGCGGTGTTGTCCTTCTCGACAGTCTGCGATCCCAAAACGCGAATGGGAAGGGCCAAGGCCAGTGGTTTGACGGGTCGCGCATAGAGGCCGAGTCGGTCGGTTTGGATGGCCTGGGCTTGTATTTTCTCGTCGCTGTGTTGACCCATCTCGACCTCGAAGCGCGTCGAGATAGGTCGGCCTGCCGCATCTGTTGATCTGAGGAAAAGCACAGAAGTGAGGCCAGTGGGCGCGCCCCGATCCATGGTGAATGCCTCGAAATACTGATCATCTTTTACCACGCGCACCGCATCTGAGGTCTGTACCGCGTCCTCAGGCATCACCAGGGTTTCGTGGGGTGATGTTTGGACAATCTCGATCGGGCTTCGCACCACGCGTCGCCGGTTGTCGAACGCAATGTCCAGCGCCAGAACAGCTGGCCCGGGTGGGATATCCGGTAGGGTAAAGTTTCGCGCCAGGGCGTATCCGCTATCTGATACGGCGCCGTCAAAAAGCAAGTGGCGGTCCTCCCCTCGAACGAGATGGCCAGTAAGGGCAGTTGGTAAGAAATATCCGCCGTCATCTGAGATAAGCACGACCCGCATTGCCGAAGGTCCTCCCGGAACAAGGACTTGCTGACCGAGAACGATAATTGTGTGGTCAATACCGTACTGGGAGACGCGGATAGCAGTGCTGACAAGTACAAACACAATGGCCGGTATGATGGCAAATAGCCCGACGCGCACACTTCGCCGATCAAAAAGATCCCGCTCTTTGCGGTTGTTTGAATACCCGCGGTTCATTTTTTCCATATGTACAATAAAAGCAGCCCGGGCCGCCACTGACTTTTAGTCCTGGGCTGTTTGCGACCTGCGGACCCATTGTTGTCCAAGGTATGTTAGGCGGTATTGTTGGTTTTTGCTTTTTGGTTTGTTGGGTTCTGTCATTTCAACGAGCCCAGCGGCAAGCGCGGGTTGCAGGTAGTTGTTTCGAAAGGTGGGACGATGGGAAAGGCCGATCTCGCGCATGACAGATGTTGCTTTTTGTGGCCCCTTCAATAGTGCTTTGAGCACTGTCTTAACTTGGTCGGTTACTTGGTCGCTATCTTGGTCGGTAATGGCCATCTCCTCAAGCGCTGTCTGAATAGCGATTAGTATAAACTCTATAAAATTCGTAGATTTACCCTCGCTGTCAGCCCGACGGAGGGACGCGTAATACTCGGACTGCCTGTCGCGAACAACACTTTCGATAGGCAACCGTAAAAAGATGGGTTTCCACCTGCTCATTATCAACGTTTGCCACAAGCGACCCAGTCGGCCATTGCCATCCAAGAACGGGTGGATGAATTCAAATTCATAGTGAAATATACTTCCTGCGACGAGAGGATGTTCTGCTGCTGCTTCAAGCCATCTGAGCAGCGCATCAACCAAGTGTGGCACCTGATCGGCGCCGGGAGCTATATGCACCACAGTGGTGCCCCGTTGGATGCCCACGTTGCTCGTTCGAAAACGACCTGGATTATCGACCAATCCACGCATCAAGATCCTGTGGGCATCGCACAAATCCTCTCGATTTGTCGGCTGCCATGCTTCCATTTGATCATAGGCCTCAAGCGCATTTCGAACTTCCTGTATGTCGCGCGGCGCGCCCAAAACCCGCTTGCCGTCCAGAACTGCAGTGACTTGATCTAGTGTGAGTGTGTTGCCTTCGATCTCAAGCGATGCTTGAACAGTCTTGATCCGGTGTTTTCGCCGGAGGTGCGGGGTTGCCGGGAAACCATGGGCTACTTCGATATGCCCGATCCGTTCACTGATTTCAGCAATGAGTCGCACCATGGTCGGTGTCATGTCATAGGGTGGGGTCATGAAAAACAGATCCTCAAGCCGGCGTCCTACTCAGCTCGCAATGCATTATCTGTCTATGACGATCCCTTACCTGGTGGTTGGCGTCAAATGAAAAACCCAATGCCACCTAGACGCGAGCGTCCTTGTGCGGCATATAACCACAGATGGTAATGCCACATAAGAACACATCTCCATCTGCCACGCCCAGGTTAGTGGCCAGAATCGGTTCACTTGTTTTGGCCGGTATGCTCTTCTACTGTTTTCACTTGGCGTTAAAGGACGGATTCGACTGGAAATTTAGCAGCGAATGGGCCATGGTGCGGCCAGACTTCCAGGTGAGTGAGGGACAGCCCACAAAGCAAATCGCCGACTTTGTGCTGCCCGACAGGTTTGGCAACCAGGTGCGACTGAGCCAATTCGCATCGGTGGATCTGCTCATCGTCAATCTCTGGTCCTCTGGATGTCCACCCTGTGAAAAGGAGCTGCCCTCCCTCGCTGAGATGGATCGACGCATCGCCGACTTGGGCAATGTAGCCCTGATTACCATTACAATTGATGAACAATGGGATGATGTGTCGGGCTACTTTCCCCTTGGCACAGACTTGCGAGTCCTCTTTGACCCTGAAAAAAAGGTTGTCGAAGGCATGTTCGGCACTGAAAAATTCCCAGAGACCTTTATCCTCGATAAGGAGCGCCGTATCCGCGCCCGGTTTGATGGGGAGAGAAACTGGCACTCACCCCAAATGTTCAACTATCTCGCCAACTTTATTTGACGTTATTGGACCTGCTAAAAAGTTGCCCATGTGTCGCATAAAGTAATACATTAACCCACATGGAGGTGCGCGCGTGAAACACGTCTTTTTTCTGTTGCTGTTTTTAGTGGGAACGGCCGGGATGCCGGCTCCAGCTTATGCCAAGACCCATCGGGAGCTCACGTATCGGTATAGCCAAGTCTGGAATACAATGATCCGGTTCTTGCGGGTCGACAATGGGTTTCCCGTGATCGAAAAGGACAAAAAATCAGGGTATGTGCTTTTTGAATATACCGGCAGTGGTCGCGAATGCCGAGGATCGGTCGAGTTGATCCCTGCGATCAAAGAGGGCCGCCACTTGATTCGAGCCAGCCTGGAGATCGCTCAAACCCCTAGCTATGTGGAGGTTTTCCTTCAGGATAAGTTTGTCCAAAAGCTTAGAAACGAATATGGGGATCCGCCGCCGCCGCGCAGGGTGGCACTGCCAAAGGATGAACAGGAACCGGTCGACACGCAAGCCGTGTCAGAGGAAGAAAATCGATCAGAAGATCAGGAAGGGCCGGGTACATCACCCGCCCCAGATGGTAATGAGGAGGATTAAACTAAAATGATAGAACGTACATTGTCGATGATTAAGCCAAATGCGGTCCACGCTAGGAACGTCGGAAATATTCTTGCCCGGTTTGAAAAAGAGGGGCTCAAGATCGCAGCCCTAAAAATGATACACCTCTCAAAGCGACAGGCCCAAGCGTTTTACGCCGAGCACAAGGGCAAGCCTTTTTTTGATGAGCTAGTGGGATTCATGTCCTCGGCGCCTATTTGCGCGCTTGTTCTGGAAGGGGAGGGGGTCATCGAGAGAAACAGAGAGATAATGGGCGCCACAAATCCTGCCAAAGCTGCGCCCAATACCCTGAGGGCACTCTACGCGAACAACATGACCGAAAATGCGGTCCATGGCTCTGACTCACCCACCAGCGCGGCCCGCGAGGTGGGGTTTTTCTTTCCAGAGCTGGAGGTGTATTAGCGGCCTAATCCACGGGGATTCCCGGTGCTGGGAACGCCTTGAGCAGTTCTTTTACCTCGCCGGCAACGCGCGCGAGCACATCTTCATTTTCTAGGTTTTCAGCGACCCGGGCCATCCAGTTGGCCAGCGATTCCATTTCGGCCTTGCCCATGCCCCGCGAGGTGATCGCCGGCGTACCGAGGCGCACACCGCTCGGATCCATGGGGGGTCTGGGATCGAACGGCACAGTGTTGTAATTGCAAACAATCCCAGCTTTATCGAGGGCTTTGGCAAAGGGCTTGCCAGTGGTGCCGCGCTTTGTCACGTCGACGAGGACAAGGTGGTTGTCCGTGCCTCCGGAGACCAGGTCGAATCCCTTTTCCAAAAGGCTCGCCGCTAGGTGCTGGGCGTTCTCTACGATTTTATGTGCATAGACTTTAAAGGCCTCGGTATCTGCTTCTTTGAGGGCTACTGCAATGCCGGCAGTGGTGTGGTTATGGGGGCCGCCTTGCAATCCTGGGAAGACAGCCCGGTTGATGGCTTTTCGGTGTTTCTTTTTCATCAAAATGAGCCCGCCGCGGGGGCCCCTGAGGGATTTGTGCGTCGTCGTCGTCACCACGTCTGCAAGGGGAACTGGAGATGGATGGGCCCCACCAGCGACCAGGCCGGCAATATGGGCCATATCCACGCAGAAGATAGCTTCAATCTCTCGAGCAATATCTGCAAATGGTTCAAAATCGATAATCCGCGGGTATGCGGTGGCACCGGCCATGATGACTTTGGGCCGATGCTTTTTGGCCAAGTCCCGCATCATGTCGTAGTCGATACGGTGGGTTTCTGGGTGAAGCTGGTACCGGATCGGCTCAAAATAATCCCCTGTGATACTCACCCCCCAGCCATGCGTAAGGTGGCCGCCATGGTCTAGGGCCAGTCCCATGATGGGATCCCCGGGTCGGCAAAAAGCGAAATATACGGCCAGGTTAGCGGGCGATCCAGAGTAGGGCTGCACATTGGCGGTTTCGGAACCAAACAGGGCCTTGGCTCGGCGAATCGCGGTCAGCTCAATAACGTCGATGAACTGTTGACCCTCGTAATAGCGCTTTTTGGCGTACCCTTCAGAATACTTGTTGGTCAGAATCGAACCAGTGGCTTCCAATACAGCTGTAGAAACATAGTTCTCAGAGGGAATCAGGCGAATCTTATCCCGCTGGCGTTCTGTTTCAGAGGCGATGAGATCGTAGATCTCGGAATCGATGGCCTTAAGTGCTTTCATGTCACACTCCTAGTTTCCCTAGTGTTTAGATACCCAGAGATAGGGTTAGTTACAAGTTTATACACCTATAACAGAATGTCAGGTACGCTATCAATACATACCGGAATTGTGCGCATGCTCGCAACAATGCCGTTGCGATGTATTGGCATTCAGTGTAGATTGGCTCGGATTATGTTGATGTTTCACGCGTTTAACGGCTGCAGTGCTCGCGCCTAGATGATGTCATCGCCTATGATACGGAAGATCTTTTTGGGTCCCTATCAACTTTACACCTGGCTCGTTTTCGCGCCGTTGCTCTTCCTTGGCACAGCGTTTTGGGGAACCGCCACCGTCATTTTAGCCGTTACTATCGGCCCAAGGCTGGCCAGCCGCATTGGCGGGGTCAGCTGGTCGCGCTTAATCGGGTATACAGCGCCGATTTTCGTCAGTGTCATGGGTCGGGAAAATATAGAGAAAAAGCAATCCTACGTCATTGTTTCCAACCACCAGAGCCAGTTCGATATCCCCTTGCTTTACGGATGGTTGGGCGTGGATTTCAAATGGGTCATGAAGCAAGAACTGAGAAAAGTCCCTGCTTTGGGGGTCGCATGCGAAAAAGTCGGCCATATTTTTATCGATCGCAGCAACAAGTTCAAGGCTCTTGAATCCATTAAAAAAGCAAAAAAAAATATAACCGACGGCGTTTCTGTGATCTTCTTTCCAGAGGGCACGCGCAGCAGAACCGGCGAGCTCGGTGCATTTAAAATGGGGGCATTTCGCATGGCACTCGACTTAGATCTCCCTATCTTGCCAGTCACCATCATTGGCACGGGGAAAGTGTTGCCGTCACGCAGTGTGTGCATGTTCCCCGGACGGGTGAAAATGATTATTCACCCCCCCATCGACACCAGTGGCTTAAAGGGTTCAGACATCCGAAGCCTGATGAATAAAACCCGGGAGATCATCGCGTCGGCACAAGATGCACCATCTGCTTAGGTTGTCACTTCTGCACAATATCTTTCCGAGATGAAGATGGGGACAGCGATTTCGGAATTGAATTTGGCTTGCAAAATGCTCAAACCCTGATAACGATTTAGTCGGAGTTGTATGACATTAGACTTGTATAATGTTATTATTTTGGTAATAACAGGTTTTAGTATGTAGACAGAACAATATTATTTGGGTCACGGAGGGGCACGTGAACCGGCAGATTATTATTTTAATCCTTATAAATGCCTATATTTCAGGTGCATGTGCGAGGGCGGATCTTGGCGGTACAAACGACATCGACACCGAGACGGCTGTAAATACGGACACAGACACGGAAACAAGCACTGATACAGATACCAGCGCTGATGCTGATACCGATGTTGATGCTGACACTGACGCTGATTCTGATACTGATTCAGATTCTGACTCTGATGCGGATTCTGATTCAGACGCTGATTCGGACTCAGATTCAGACACCGATGTGGACACCGACTCTGATACAGAAACAGACTCTGATACTGGTATGGAATGCGATCCCGTAGATCCTTGCTGCAATGAAAATGGGGTATTCGAACCCGCAGGTACGACCTGCGGAATGCTTGTCTGCCCAGCAGATGAATGCATAGAGGCAGGAGCAGTCCTTACTTTTAACGACTATCCAGCCACCTGCGATTTAACCTGTGACGGCCAAGGTATCTGCGCTGATACATGCAATTGCGACCTAGAATCGACCCAGTGCACAGTGGATCCGGCCAACGAATGCTGCACTGCCACCTGCGAGGCGCTGACCGGATGTGGATCTGCACCAGGCCTGTGCGGCGATATTTGTGCCGAAGGCACGTCTCCCCTCATTACAGAGAAGTCGTGTACTGGCTGCGGCGAAGCCGGCGCCCTGGGTACTTGCTCATCAGGATTACCCAAGGAGTGCACGAGCAGCGCATCACCCTATGCCTGTAACCCCACCAGCTGTGGAGGACAGACCTACTTTTGTAGCATAACAAATGATACATGGCAGTGGCGCCTCGACAATCCAGAATACGACTGCGGGGATGGATGCTGTGTAGAGAGCGAAAGCTATTGCCTCTGCAAGGAGGATTGTCCAGATCTCCCACTCAATACTACATGGGATGTGGATGCAGAAGACTGGAGTGCACCAGCAGACAATGCCGGACACTGGAGATTAGGCACGGATCCCAATACTGTCTGCGGTGGAGAATGGACTTCAAACCAGCACGCTTACTTTTTCAGGCAAGGGTCAACTTTACCGTACCCTGCGCAATACTACACCATCAGCCTGGTATCGCCGGCGTTTGACATCTCAGGATGTAAATCAGCCAGCCTGCACTTTAATCTTGCGTTCGATGAATACGCCAATGACAGCACCTATCCAGGAGAAGCATTTTCCATCGCCTGCTATACCGGGACATCCTGGACGGAGATTGAGCAGCTCTCAGAGTTGTCTTTTACTTCAGGTTGCCATAAGGATAGCTACAGTATCGAACTAGACCCTGCTTGTGTTGACAGGGCAGATGCCCAAATTCGATTCGTCGCCTCTGGGATTTATTCATACAACATCACCAGTTGGCAAGTGGACGATATACAAATCCAATAAGAGGGCGCCCTTGTGCTGTTGCTGGCCACCGGGGCCGAAATTTCATAAATAATGTAATCCTTGAATAACAATCCAATTTTGTAGTATAACGCCATATGACATCAGGTAATGTCATTTGTGGGTGTAGACCTGTGCACAAATAATGCGAGGTCGTTTAAGCAGTTGATGCTTACTTGTAAAGAACGGCTGATGGACCAGATTCACTTTATTTGCTTACCCATTAAAAAACACGGGAGGACAGCGTGAACCCCATAATATTATTGGCAATCTTAACAAGTGCTTATATTGCAGGTGGGTGTGCAAAGGCGGATATCGTCGACCCGAATAACATCGATACTGAAACTGGATCTACGACAGACTCAGACGCTGACTCTGATTCAGATGCTGATACAGACACGGATACCGATACAGACACCGATACGGACACTGATACTGATACGGACACTGATACTGATACGGACACAGATACAGACATGGACACGGACACGGATACGGACACGGATACGGATACGGACACGGATACAGACACAGATACTGATACAGACGCAGATACTGACACAGACAATGACACGGATACAGACGCAGATACTGACACAGACACCGACACAGATACAGACACTGATACTGATACCGACACGGACACTGTTACTGAATGCGATCCACAAGACGCTTGCTGTAATGACTATGGGTTGTTTGAACCTTCGGGAACGGTCTGCGGCACAGTTTCCTGCCCAGTGGATTATTGCTCAGGCGGGCAGTCAAACCTTATTTTTTACGACTATCCAGCCACGTGTGATTTAACCTGCGACGGTTTTGGTATCTGCTCAGACGATTGTACCTGTGAGGCAGCATCCATTTCGTGCACAGTGAATGGGGCCAACGAGTGTTGCACTGCGACATGCGACGATACGACTGGCTGTGGATCAGTGGCAGGCCAATGTGGTGACGATGTCTGTGCTGAGGGCACGTTTCCCCTGATTACCGAGCCAACCTGCATTGGCTGTGGTGGCAACAACGCCCAGGGTACGTGTGAGGGAAATGCCAGAGAATGCGAAAACAGCACCTCTCCAGATGCGTGCACGCCCATTATCTGTGGGGGTGAGACCTATTTCTGCAGTGCAACAAATAGTACCTGGCAGTGGCACCTCGGCATTCCAGAGGGGTACTGCGGGGATGGGTGTTGCACGGACGGGGATACTTATTGTAACTGCATCGCGGATTGCGCAACTCACTTCCCACTCGATACCACCTGGGATGAGGGTGCTGAGGGGTGGACAACCGTCTCAGACAGTGGTGGCCACTGGAGATTGGGAACCGATCCCCAGGACGACTGCGGTGGAAAATGGGAGTCTAACCAGCATTTCTATTTTTATTGGAAAGGGTTATCCTCTGGTGCAGCTGTGAGAAATTACGAGATCAGCCTGGTGTCACCGACCTTTGATCTCCTAGGGTGCACGTCTGCGGACCTAGAGCTCAATATTGCTTTTGATGAATACGTCGATGATAGCATCATCATAGTAGAGAAATTAATCGCAGAGTGCTACGACGGTACTTCCTGGATAGAAATCGATGATGCCAAGGAAACATGGTACGGCCCAGGATGCCACAAGGACAGCCTGGATCTGTCACTCGACCCAGCTTGTGTGAACAGATCAAATGCGCGCATCAGGTTCAAAGCCGCTGGAACTGACTCCGCACACATCGATAGTTGGCAGTTGGATGATGTGCAAGTCCGGTGATAGTAGCATCCCTTTATAGATGTAATAATATAGTCCTTGTATAGTGGTCTATAACACTGATATATAATTTTTATGAGTTGGGCAGATCAGACCTACCTATCGTAATTATGGGATAAAACGGGAGGAATGAGTGAAAGGGCAGAGGTTTTTGGCAATAGTCACTATTGCCTATATCGCTTATGGATGCGCAGAAGCTGACGTTGAGGGCACAGAGATTGTAGATACCGGTACTGGATCGACCGTGGATTCAGACGCGGATACTGACACAGATACTGGTACGGACACAGACACCGGGTCTGACACGGATACGGGTACGGACTCAGACACTGGTACGGATTCAGACACTGGTACGGATTCAGATACGGGTA
>JAAUYD010078000.1_pt1 | contig 59265 bp, 55 predicted proteins | sample 7278101 | NCBI WGS metagenome assembly JAAUYD01 (sample SAMN14350128, study PRJNA611818) | marine sediment metagenome | isolation source: surface marine sediment (0.6m) | place: French Polynesia: Moorea | collected 2018-08
ATTAAGACCCCGTCCTTAAGGACGGGGTCTTAATGAGATATGAGCGATTTGTGTAAGTTTTGTGTTGCACAAACTCCGGATTCACACAGATTCGCTGAAATTAGGACGGGCAGGGATGCCCATCCCACAAGATATTATTCTCTGCCTTCTGTGCGCCACTCTAGGAGAGGTTTTGCTGGGAGTCTACTACGGTCTTTTAATCAGTAATCTTGGGGCGGCATAGGAGTATGCCCAAAAATCTGGCGTTGCTGATTTGAAGTATGAATCCGGGTGTTCCATTATTTTCATACATGGATTCAGCAACGCCAAAAATCTAAATTCGTACTCTCTCTAATTCAACAATGCCCGCTTTTCACCCAAGTGCAAAATATGTGTATCGGCTATATTATAGATGCAGTTCCCATACCACATTAACTGGATTTTGTCAACTATAGATATTTCTGAAGTGAGTGGGGGGAATGAAAATTGGTCTTTTGTGATGTTATGAAATTTTGACTTTTTGGTTAGGTGCTACGATAGAAATAGGCTTGTAGCTGTTTTGGGTGAGTAAAGGTCAGGGAATGCCCAAAACTACTTTTTTCTACTATAGCATCAAACAACGGAATTACGTCAATAATTTTTCGAGAAAAATGGGACAAAAAATCAGTGATTATTTGAATTGCAAATTGAAATTTATTTAAGAATAATTTTTAGTTATAGTTGAGTAGCATTATCTAAAGATAGTAAAACAAATGGAATCACAAGTTATTTTCCTACCCCCTAACTCCTAACATTCAATCCCTATTTCAGGGAACTTGATATAAATGCTACAATCCTCCTACACGAAAGTTGGGATATCTCGATGCCAGTTGCAGCTAACTCAATTAAATTCGGTACAGACGGCTGGCGTGGCGTAATTGCGGATGAGTTCACTTTTGAACGTCTCGCTTGGGTTGCGCCCATAGCCGCTAAAGTTTTATTTGATACCTATGGAAAACAAGTTGGTAACCGGAAGATAGTTGTCGGTTATGATCGCCGCTTTATGGCGGAAGAGTTTGCCCGTAAAGTTGCTGATGTCGTTTGTGCTGCCGGATTTGACCTGTTGTTTAGCGAAACCTATGCCCCCACTCCAGCTTTTAGCTGGGCGGCTAAACAACAAAATGCCTTGGGTGCTTTGGTAATCACCGCCAGTCACAATCCTGGTAAGTATTCAGGTTTAAAAGTCAAAAGTGCCTTTGGCGGTTCCGTACCACCAGAAGTCACAAAACAAATAGAAGCATTATTACCAGAAGGGGTAACAGCATCAGCAACACCAGGAGTTGAAGAAACATTCAATCCTTGGGACAGTTATTGTCAAGAATTAAGAAATAAAGTAGATATTGCCAAAATTCAGGGAGCAATCGCCTCTGGGAAACTAACAGTCTTCGTCGATGTCATGCATGGGGCTGCGGCTGGGGGACTAGGAATGTTACTGGGGGATGGGGTAAGGGAAATTAATAGTGATCGCGATCCCACCTTTGAAGGTGGTGCACCGGAACCTTTACCTAAATATCTATCCCGTCTTTTTCAGACAATGGAAACTTACCGCAAAACCGAGAAAGCAGGTTTAGCAGTGGGTTTGGTATTTGATGGAGATTGCGATCGCATTGCTGCTGTGGATGGGGAAGGTAATTTTCTCAGTTCTCAAATCTTGATCCCGATATTAATCGACCATTTAACCAAAAGACGTGGTTTTGAAGGGGAAATTGTCAAGACTGTCAGTGGTTCTGACTTAATTCCCCGGGTAGCGGCACTCCATAACCTGAAAATATTTGAAACCGCAGTTGGTTATAAATACATTGCGGACAGAATGTTAGCAACGAAAGTGTTGTTGGGGGGCGAAGAATCGGGAGGAATTGGTTATGGGAATCATATTCCGGAACGGGATGCTTTGCTATCTGCATTGTATGTCTTAGAGGCGATTGTAGAATCTGGGTTAGATTTAGGTGATTATTACCGTGAATTGCAGTCAAAAATGGATTTTACTTCTGCCTATGATCGCATTGATTTACCCCTAGCAAGTATGGAAGTGCGTTCTCGCCTTTTGGAACAGTTAAAAACCCAACCATTAACAGAAATTGCTGGCAAATCAGTGATTGATGTTAAGACAATTGATGGCTATAAATTCCGCTTAGAAGATAATAGTTGGTTAATGATTCGCTTCAGCGGAACTGAACCAGTTTTACGTTTATATTGCGAAGCACCAACAATGGATCAAGTACATCAAACCCTTGCTTGGGCGAAACAATGGGCGGAGTAATATTTAATTAGGAGTTAGAGATTAGGAATTTGTAGGGGCGCAAAGCTTGCGCCCAAAAATTAGGAATTTGTAGGAACGTAAAGCTTACACCGAGAAGTCATAAATTAGGAATTAGAAGTTAGAAATTAGGAGTTTGTAGAGGCATAAAGCTTACGCCCAAAAGTCATAAATTAGGAATTAGAAGTTAGAAATTAGGAGTTTGTAGAGGCATAAAGCTTACGCCCAAAAGTTAGAAATCAGAAGTTTGTAGGGGCGCAAAGCTTGCGCCCAAAAGTCAGGAATTAGGAATTAGGAATTATCAACTTATAATTAAAAATTACCAATTTTTGATTTTTAATTTTTAATTGTTTTATGATTTGAGAAAAATAAAGGATTGCAAAATCAAATTTTCTCAATTATCTTGTGGTGCAAGATGTGAAGAGTGAATCTTCATTCATAACTTATAACTCTAAGATGATGAAACTTGTAGTAGCTACAGGAAATCCAGGTAAATTGAAAGAAATGCAAGCTTATCTGGCTGATTTACATTGGGAATTAACTCTTAAACCTCAAGAATTAGAAATTGAGGAAACGGGTGACACATTTGCTGCTAACGCTTGTTTAAAAGCCTCCCAAGTAGCTTTAGCAACCGGAAATTGGACGATCGCCGATGACTCGGGTTTGCAAGTAGATGCTTTGGGAGGTGCACCGGGGGTGTATTCTGCACGTTATGGAAATTCAGATACAGAACGCATCAACAGATTGTTACAAGAATTGGCAGATAAAAGCGATCGCCAAGCACAATTTGTGTGTGTAGTGGCGATCGCTCGTCCAGATGGTGAAATTGCTTTACAATCTGAAGGTGTTTGTAGGGGTGAAATTCTGTACTCACCCCGTGGTAATGGCGGTTTCGGTTACGATCCCATTTTTTTTGTACCCGAGAAACAATTAACCTTTGCGGAAATGACGCCAGAACTTAAGCATTCTATTAGCCATCGTGGTAAGGCTTTTGAGACTTTACTTCCCCAACTAGCAACAATTAACAGCTAGCAATTGTTCCAGATGGGATATCTCTGGTGAGGACATCAGTTGGGAGTTAGGAATTGTGAGTTAAGAGTTAAGAGTTTTTATTCCAGCCTGGGGGAATGTCTTGAACGTACATTCATAACTCCTAACTCCACCCTGCGGGAAGTCGAAACACGCGTCTACACTCATAACTCATAACTTTCTTAGACAGCTTCGGTGTTCTTTTCCCCAGTCCGAATTCGTACTACTTGTTCCACAGGGGATATGAAAATTTTACCATCACCGATTTCCCCAGTGCGAGCAGCAGCAATAATTTTATCTACTACCGTATCCACCTGGTCGTCTTCAACAACAATTTCTACCTTCAGCTTTTGGAGAAACTCAACGGTGTACTCCGAACCCCGGTAACGTTCGGTTTGTCCTTTTTGTCTACCAAAGCCTCTGACTTCAGAAACAGTCATACCGACTATACCAGCATTAACTAGGGCAATTTTCACCTCATCCAGTTTAAAAGGTCGGATAATGGCTTCTACTTTTCTCATTAACGAGACTCCTTGATTTTACTAGGTTCGTTTATCTATCTAAGCAGATCCTTTGTCTGAAGCTTTAACTTACAGGACAATTCCGAATAAGTATGTCATCAATATCACCTCAACAATCCTATCCACAAGGGGATGAGCTGTGTAACTAAGAGAAAAACCCCATGCAGTTGATGATGCTGAGAATTGTTAAACATTCTCTGTCTCCAACCTGATGGAGGTGGTGACATGAAGCAATACTGCTTAATTGTTTAATTATTTGTGTGTTTTGTCCAAGTTAGAGAGGTAATTTTGTGCAGTTGAAATTTACTCTCAGCCTTGGAATTTGCCATGGGATACTAGAGGGGTGTGGTTTTTTAGTGTTTGTCTACTCTATGCAATTGCAATCCGGTATAAATTATCAATTATTTTTCAACCTCAAAGTTTTATTTCAACTCCTTTAACGGCTGTGATTTTCAAGTAAGGGACGAACTATCAAATATCCAGCACCAAAAGCCATGAATGTAACCACCACCATAGCCAATACTAACCACCAAACACTGATTCTCTTAATTTCTGTTTCGCTGGGAGCATAAATATTGACTTCTTGTTCTTCTATAATCACTGGTTCTGGGGGGGTCTCGGTTTCCACCACAGTTGCAATAAAAGGAGAAGGTTGATTTTGTACGTACTGGGGTGTTTGTGGAGGTGGAGTTGGGGGAACCTTTCCATTTCTGGAATCATTAACACCAGAAGTTTTTTTAGAACTAGCACAATTATAAGTATCAGCAAACTGCTGTAAGTGTAAAACCGATTGAACAGCTTTGGCGATTTCTTGTCGCAGCTGTTGATTTTCTTGGATTAGTTGTTGATTTTTGCTACTCAGTGCGTCTACCCTGGCTTGGGTTGCTTGCAATTGTGCAGCCAATTCCCGGTAGACAGATAGAGGTACAGAAGGGGAGTAGACTTGTGAGTTTACTCCTGGTGGATGGGTTTGTACAGAATCTGTGATTGTTCGCATTGCTAAGTTGCTATCAAAATTTCAGCTATAGAAAAATCAAAACCAGAACTGCTATACAAGATAGTCAGTCCCTGAATATGCCAAAGGATAATAGAAAAATGCCAGATGAGCAAAGATATTTTATTTACAATTTATGATGTGACTGGGGACTGGGGGAACAAGGGAAGACAAAGAATATCCGATCATTTATTACCCATTACCCATTACCAATTACCAATTACCAGTGGAAAGAAGTGTCCCACAGGTCCTTGACCTTTGCCAATATCTAAGGCGTAATTGAGAGCAGTGGTGACATATTCTTTCGCTTTTTCTACTGCTGTCAATAATTCTTCCCCTTGAGCGAGATTAGCTGCGATCGCAGCTGAAAGAGTGCAACCCGTACCGTGGGTATTTTTGGTATTTATGAGCTTTGTTTTCAAGGTTTTGAGATTTTCCCCATCAAACCAAATATCAACACCATGGACATTTCCTTGCATTCCTCCACCTTTAAGTAAAACTACTTTTGCTCCTAAATCCCCATGAATTATTTGTGCAGCAGCTTTCATGTCATCGAGGGAGTTAATTTTTAAACCGCTTAAAATTTGTGCTTCGTAGCGATTTGGTGTGATAATTGCTGCTTTTGGTATCAGTAAATTCACTATAGCTCTGACAGCATCGTCAGAAATTAATTGTGCCCCCGTGCGCGACACCATCACCGGATCTACCACCAGATTTTCAATACCTAAAGCTTCCACTTGTTGGGCAACTGCGCTAATAATTTCCTGATTGAGCAACATTCCGGTTTTTGCTGCCTGTACCCCAATATCCTCAAATACCGCTTGAATTTGCGCTACTACCGCCTCTTTCGCCATTGCATCTACCCGCACCACCCCTAAGGTATTCTGAGCGGTAATGCAGGTAATAGCGCTAGTACCGTGGACGCAGTGAAAAGCAAAAGTTCGTAAATCAGCTTGAATTCCCGCACCACCACCACTGTCGGAACCAGCGATGGTTAAAGCAACGGGTACCCTGGATGTTGTTTTATTACTCATAGGGGAGATGGGGAGATGGGGAGATGGGGAGATGGGGAGATGGGGAGATGGGGAGGTAGGGGCGGGGTTTCCCCGCCCAAGAGTAGGGGAAGAATAATAATTTCCGCGTCTGTTGGGCGCAAGCTTTGCGCCCCTACAAATTCCGCGTCTGTTGGGCGCAAGCTTTGCGCCCCTACAAATTCCGCGTCTGTTGGGCGCAAGCTTTGCGCCCCTACAAACTTCGGGTCTGTTGGGCGCAAGCTTTGCGCCCCTACAAACTGTTAATTTCCTTGCTGTAAGTGGTGTAATTCTCGCTGCAAATACTTACACCATTCTGATGCTAGGGGAATTTCTGTAAAGGGAACTCTAACTGGGTTAGCTGGTTCGGAAAATAGAAACTCTATCTCAATAGCGCGACCTTTTGTTGGCAAGTTATCAATTTCTACTTTTTTGTCATCTACCAAAAGATAGATTTGGGAAACATGAACTAGAGAAAAGGTTTCTAACTTGATTGGTCCTTTGGTTGTGGGTTTTCCCCAAGTGATATTGTCACCTTTTTTACCCATTACAGCATAGATATCATACTTTGCTTTGTCGAATTGCTCTGCCCAGAGACGATATGCTTCTACTTTTTGATATTCCTTAGTTCCTTGCCAAGCTAACCAGAAAAACGCTACTAATAAGGGTAACCACAAAAGACCACGTTCCATAATCTTAACTTTAATTTCTTTGCAATTCCAAAGTGATTATGCTGCTACTGTGATGTGGATTGCTGTTTTATTGATTTGCAATCCGGAAAATCTCAGAGATAGTTTGTTTTAAAACTATATTGCAATATCGACCATCTGAGGAGCGGATAAGTTATCTTAGTGAGCAAGTTAGCTTTCATTGGTAATGATTTGATATGAGAAAGCTTATATTATTTTCTTTGTTTTTCATCGGGCTGGTTGCTGCGGTGTTTGGGTTCTTGAATTTTCAAGGACTAGCAGCACAAGGGAAGTTTGAGACAATTTTGCTGGATTTCCGGGAAAATATTCCCCAGGAAGTGATACAGCAGGATTTGCAAGCAATCGCCAAGGAGTACAATGTTATCCCCCGGTTGGATAACCAATTTTCTGCTAAGGATAACGTTTATATCATCGAAGGTGATCGTCAGCGTCTTAAAGCCTTGAAAAAATCACGGTTTGCTAAAAATACGGAATTTATCGAACCGAATTTTATCTATAAAATTCCCCTAGGGGACGAAATCTCTAGGGAAGGGGAATATAGCAAAACCGTAGGTGTTTTTGGCTCTCCCAACGACCCCTATTATAGCCAACAGTGGAATTTGCATAACATTGGTGTTGAAGGTGCTTGGGAAAAAAATAAAGGTAGTGGCGTTACCGTAGCAGTAATTGATACTGGGGTTACCAAAGTCAGAGATTTGGTAGAAACCAAGTTTGTCAAAGGCTACGATTTTGTCAACGACAGGGAAGAAGCCAAAGACGATAACGGACATGGTACTCACGTTGCTGGTACTGTTGCTCAAGCTACTAATAACTATTATGGGGTAGCTGGGGTAGCTTATGAAGCCAGTTTGATGCCTTTAAAGGTGTTAAGTGAGTATGGCGGTGGTACGGTGGCTGATATCGCTGAAGCTATTAAATTTGCAGCCGATAATGACGCGGATGTAATTAACATGAGTTTGGGTGGTGGTGGTGAAAGTCAATTGATGAAAGAAGCAATTGAGTATGCCCATAAAAAAGGTGTAGTAATTATCGCTGCTGCGGGTAACGAAAATGAAAATGCAGCTGCCTATCCTGCCCGTTATCCCCATGTTATCGGTGTTTCTGCCTTTGGTGCTGATGGAGAAAAAGCCCCCTATTCTAACTATGGTGCAGGGGTAGATATTTCTGCTCCTGGTGGTAGCGAAGCTGGTAAAATTTTACAAGAAACCATTGACCCGGAAACTGGTAATGCGGTATTACTGGGTTTGCAGGGTACAAGTATGGCATCCCCCCACGTTGCGGGAGTGGCAGCCTTAATTAAAGCGACTGGAGTGAAAGAACCTGAAGCTGTTGCAAAGGTGCTAGAAGACTCAGCTAGAGTGGTTAAGGATGATGGTTTGAACTATTACGGTGCAGGTAAACTCAACGCCGAAGCTGCTGTTACCCTGGCTACCCAAGGACAAATCAGTTTCCAAGACTTCTTCCGCTGGTTACGGGATAACGGCTATCTCAATCCTAAGTTTTGGATTGATGGTGGAGTTTATGCCCTATTACCCAAAATTCTTATGGTATTGGGTTCCTACCTCCTAGCTTGGTTTTTGCGGGTTTACTTCCCCTTTACCTGGAGTTGGTCCCTATCTAGCGGGTTGATTATGGGCAGTTCTGGGTTATTCTTCCTGAAGGGGATTTATATCTTTGACCTTCCCCAATGGCCCTTTAGAATCTTAGGTAGTTCCATTCCTGAACTCGGAAATGCCCTCCAGGGAACCGATGCTTTTAACCCCCTATTTGCCAGTGTATTGATTCCCGTAGCTTTAATGGCGCTACTACTGGGACATCCAAAATGGAAATGGTTTGCAGTAGGTTCTTCTTTGGGGATCGCTGCTTGTTTAGCCGTAAGTGCAATTGCAGATCCCGCTGTTTGGGGATTAGGAAGTGGTACTTGGGCACGAATGTTCTTAATTGTCAATGCCCTACTTTGCTATGGATTGGCAAGATTAGCTGTGAAATCCTCAGAACAATCAGCATAGTAGTTGTTGTGTCCCTGGCAGAAATATGATACTGAGGGACACAGCATCTGTAAGTATGGGCACGGCGTTTGTAAGTAAGGGCACGGCGTTTGTAAGCTTACTCTATAAACTGCAAGATTGTGGATGCCGGGGCACGGCGTTTGTAAGCTTACTCTATAAACTGCAAGATTGTGGATGCCGGGGCACGGCGTTTGTAAGCTTACTCTATAAACTGCAAGATTGTGGATGCCGTGCCCCTACTCCTAACTCGCAAAACAATTAAAAATTAAAAATTGGTAATTTGTAACTTCTAATTCTTGGGTGCAAGCATTGCATCCCTACTTCTTGGGTGCAAGCATTGCACCCCTACGCCCGTTATAACTCTAGTTTGTACCATGAGCATTACAGTCACAGGAACAATTCAACGCCGAGATATAGGCACAGGTGCTTGGGCATTAGTCAGCGATGAGGGTACTACCTATGAAATCCTCAGAGGTGCTGACAAAAGTTTACTCCAAGCAGGACAAAAAGCTGAGGTAACAGGACAGGTACGGGAAGATGTAATGACTATTGCCATGATTGGTCCTGTCCTAGAAGTAAAATCTTTTAAGATTCTTTCTTAATTTTGACTGACTCCAGCAGCGTCCAGAACTCCTTGTAAACGGCTTCTAAACTCGCCTTTGGGATGACCTCCTTTCACTTCACCTATGATTTTAAATTCTCCTTCTGGGGAATCACAAATAATGTAGGTAGGCCATCCCATTTCAGATTTATCGGGATACTGAGTTAGAAGAATCTTGCGATATTTACGATATGTAGCCGTATCCTGCATTTTGACATCGACAAATTGTAAACCCAGTTCCTCAGACACTTTTTGGTCATAGAAGGACATTTTGTGGCAGATACCACATTCTTCTGAAGAGAATTTAATTACAGCTAATTCCATAGTTACACTGGGATTGTTTAAATACTGTAGTGTTAGATTTTATTATTGGTAGCGAAATTCTACCATATTCAGAAATACAAATTTTTGGGTTACAAAGTAGGAATATCTTCCCTCAGCCTTTTCAATATCACTATGGTTAACTGACACGACTTAAATATAATCAAACAATATATATAAGCAGTATTTAGTTTTAAAATCCAAATCATTGCTCTTTTTTTTTCCAATTTTTCTCAAAAATATCTTCCAGATTATTTACGCAATTGCGTTGTTTGATGCTATAGTAGAAAAAACTAGTTTTGGGCTATTTGTGACCATTGCTAATCTCAAACAGCTAGAACACTTGTTACTTCGTAGTACCTCACCTAAAAGTCAAGGTTTCCTCACATCAGAAAAGACCAATTTTTACTACTCCAATTTACTTCAAAAATATCTGGACTTGACAAAATACAAATAATGTGCCTAAAGAGGCACATAGAATTTCTCGCTTCATCTATATAATTAATCACAGAGACATAGATTCAGCAGAGAAAAAATGCAAGGTGTAGTTTTCAGAAAAAATTTCCAAATTCGCTGGGTAAGCTTTATAGGTGACTTTTTGTTAGCGGGAATGGTAGTTGGACCCCTTGTTGCACCTTTTCTGGCTGCATCTGGGTTACCAATGTTGCCTATAATTGCGAATATTATTTATTTCATGGGGAATCATGTCTGTCCGCAACCAGACATGGGGGTGGAGTTAGCGTCACCGTTTATTATGGCTGTGTGTATGCGCTGCTACGGTACAGTCACAGGATTACTAATTACCCGTTTACTCTATCAATTAACAAAAGGAAAAGGTTCTTATTGGCTACATCAATATGGTTGGGGTGGTGTGATATTTACCAGTTTATTGATGATGGCTTATCCCTTAGAATTAGCAGCTGAAGTCTTTGATTTGTGGGGTTTTAATAATTACGTTGTTACACCCTTTGGGTTAGTTACGGGTTTGGCATGGGGGTTATTAACTATGCCGATTTTACATGGTGGTAAGGGTTATCGAGTAAGTATGGTGCAGGGTGGAAAATAATATCGGAGAAACCGGGTTTCTTTAGTTGTAATACACAAGATTGTCGCACTTAATTGAGAAAAAACCCGGTTTCTTAAGTTAGTCGCTATGCTATCCACCTTAAAAGGGCTGGGGACTGTTTTCCTTCCTATCGTGTAGGTTGGGTAGAACGTACACATAGTGTTCCCGTTCGTCGTTCGACGTAGTCGTTCCCGCAGGGTAGACGTTCCGTTGGCGTAGCCGTCCTGGAAGGGCTAGGTAGGGTAGTGAAACCCAACAAATCGAAGGAAGAATCTTGGGTTACCCTACGGGAAGGCTACGCCTACGTCCCACCCCTCCGGGGAAGCAAGCTACAACCCAACCTACAATTGATGCCAATTTTGGGTTTGAAAACATGCCCTAGTGCTTTGTCCCATTAATTCTGAGGGGTTGTGGCACAGGCATCCTGCCTGTGCAGTAGTCAGGCAAGGATGCCTGTGCCACAAGTTATTATTTTTACCATCAAATTTAATGGGACAGACCACTAGTATAACCAAAAAAGGGAAGAATGCAGCATGAATACTGTAATTACACCAGAAAGAATTGATTTACCTCCTGGTGCTGTCCTCAAACTTTTGGGAACCTGGCAAGACTATCAAAATATGCTCTTGGTGTTAGGCGATCGCGCACTACCTCGGATTAAATACCGACCAGGAGAAATTTGGTTAATGGCACCGCTACCACAGCATGGAAGAGATGCAAGCTTGCTGGCAGATATTGCTAAGGTTTTACTGGATTATTTAGGGCAAAGATATGACTCATTTTCGCCTATTACTATGAGTTTACCAGAAGTTAGTGGTATTGAGCCAGATTATTGCTTTTATATTGAAAATTGGAGTTCTGTGGTAGGTAAAAGTCGTATCGACTGGGAAAATGACCCTCCCCCTGATTTAGCAATTGAAGTCGATGTTACTAGCTACACGGATATTAATGATTATCTTCCATATAAAGTGCCAGAGGTTTGGCTGTTAAGAAATAATCATTTGCTGGTTTATCGGTTGCAGGGTAAAAGTTATTTGTTGGGAGAAAGTAGATATTTTTCTAATGTTTCAGAAATTGTGCAGCAATGCTTCCAAATTGCTAGGGAACAAACTACAAGTGAGGCAATTCGGTGGTTGAGGAAATTTTTGATTTCTACACAAAAATAAACCTTGACAAACAATGTTAAAAAGTTAGCTTATCCCCTAGAATTAGCAGCTGAAGTCTTCGGTTTATGGGGTTTTAATAAGTACGTAGTTACATCCTTTGGCTTAGTTACGGGTTTGGCATGGGAGTTGTTAACTATGGGGATTTTGTATGACAGTAAGGGTGAGCAATGCCCACCCTGAAAATTGCTGGCTAGGGTCAAAAACATGCTGTGAAAAAGTCAGTAGCTAAACTCCGATTTGGACTGGATTTTCACACATTCATCAGATAAAAATAGCGTCAAGATTTGCATTCAGGGTACTGGCTCGTACATTGTCTACAAAGGCTAGGAGGTCACTACTCAGAGAAATATTAACACCGTTTCCGGAATCTTGGAAGGTTAAATTATTAGGATCACCTGCCTTAAATTGAGTCGAACCTAGTTGGAAGTTGCGGACAATATCGTATCCTTCTCCAGGTAGCAGAACGACGATATCGTTACCCCCATTTAGTTGCAGGGTATCAAAACCAGAGCCAGTATTAATGAAATCATCGTTAGAACCAGTGGTAATGAAATCATCGCCAGCACCTGCTAATATCGTGTCATTGCCTCCATTAGCGTTGATGAAGTCATTGCCAAAACCACCAAAAATCAAATCATCTCCAGAAGCTCCATTGATAGTGTCATCCCCACCACCACCGACAAGGGTATCTGAACCCCCGTTACCGTTGATGTTATCATCACCACCAAGACCGCGAATCACTTCACCGTTAGATGTACCATTTAGTGGGTCTCCACCTCCGGTACCCTCGATCAGATTAGCTGGGGCAGGTATTTCTTCTGTTAGTGTTAACCCAGTAATGCTAAATCCCGTGTTTCCTATAAGCGTTGATTCTCCAGTCGTTACATCAATCTGAATCAAATCACCACTTCGAGAAATACCACCATAAAGATTACCATCAGCAGCAAATTCAATACTTCCGACTCTATTGAATCCAGTTCCTCCAATCACCTCCGCTTGACCAGTGGATAGATCGATAGTTACAAGCTGTGACTCGTTACCGAAACCTCCTCCAGCGGTCACCCCATAGAAAATCCCTGTTACTGGGTCTACAGACAAGCCAGAAATTGGACCTAGACCGGTTGCTCCAACTGTGGTCAAGTTGCCATTGGATGTATCAACAATCACTAAGTCTGAGGGCGCTCCGCCACCGCCAAAGGTAATGAATGTACCATATAGGGTAGAACCCACGAACTCTAATCCATTGAGAGCTCCAAATGGATGGTTCACTTCCCCCAAAGAAGCAGCTGTTGTGATGTCAATGGTGTGTAGACCAGTAAAACCATTGACTTCCTCAGCATAGAGGGTGTCGGTCTGAGTATCAAACTCTATTTCCGTTGCTAGAGGAAATCCCATGTTTCCAATTAGTGTTGCTGATCCTGTAGATACGTCGATTTCAAATAGCTCACCTGATTGGGAACTTCCTAAAAAAGACATGGTAAATGTCCCCCTTATTTGACATGTTTCACATTTATATGCTAATAAAAAAAATATTTGGTAATATCATAAAGCTTTTTTTTCTTACAAATATTTGTCTTTCTTAAATTGGCTTAAAGCAGAATTTGTTACCTTGCTTTGTAGGACACTATTAACCTCAAAATCTTGTCTAGCAAGGATTACAGCCTACATTGACTCCAATTAATCAGGTTTAGATTTGACTATTTAATATTGATTTATATCCTGTATAATTCACAAAAATATTCCCAAAAAAATAAGTGAAATTACATGTGTCAAAAATCTATTTTTTGCCTTGATAGTAACAGTATGTTTGAACTTGATTGGTCGTGATATTAAGTCCTGATAATTACTTACTATATACACTGGTGTGATGTCGTAAATGTAATATTTGTGACTCACTTTCCATCGCTAATTACTTATTTTTGACCATCACAGGCACGATCACTATTCAAACGAAACTAATATGAGTTTTTACTATCATAAATGTTAAAAATATGACTTACACATTGACAAAAACAATTAACTATGTATGTAGTTTTTCGGAGATTCAAACTTGGTTGTTTGACCATTTTTTTTAAAACGGGGTTTATTGAGAATGACTAATGGTGAAAACCGCGCATATTGTGTTGATAAACCCGGTTTTTTTGGTCTTGTTGACAATAGTGCAAGATATGAATTAATAGTTAAAAGTTCCCGACTTCACGCAAGAAGTCTATTGTATAAGTAATTCTGTCGGACTATTTAGGGATTTTCAAATAAAAAATATCCCAATCATAAATTCGTCTTTTATCGATTATATCATTCGTAGGGGCGCGGAAACCACGCCCCTACTGCAATTTGGGATGATTTATTTTTTGGTATTCTCTTATTGTAAAGACATCTTTGAAAAATTCAGAGGAGTACATCTAGATTCAGATATACACTCCACTCTGAGTGATACATTTTTCACACCTTGTACTTTTACGATCAACTTATTTTTTTCACCAAGCACAACTTCTTTTTTTGGAAGTGCTTTATCGTCTAAGAAGACCTGAAAGAAAAGTTGATTTTCTGGACGTGCTTGCTTGTATTTCTTATGTATTCCAAATTCAAGGTTCAATATTTGATAACCAGGACTAAGGTTACAAGAAAATTGAATAGGCTTCTTTGGTGAAATATCAGAACTAGAGGAATAAAAAGAACCAACCATAGAGGCAACCCGACGTAAAACTTTTGTTTTATAAATAACTGTCTTGTCATTATTTTTGGATATAGATAAAATAGATTTTAGAGAACGACCACTAGTAGCACTGTCACATTCAGTCTGCCAAAGAGGAGTTGATTTATTATCAGAAATAGAACTATTAGAAGAAGATGAATTGGGAGTAGATATAGACGTATTGGCAGGAGATAAATTGGGAGTAGATGCAGACGAATTTCCAGGAGGAAGTTCTCTAATTTCCGGAACACCTGATTTTTGAAACCTGACTTCTATGCGTTTTCTTTCCTGTTTCTCTAAGTCAATATTAAAGTTTTGAGATGGAAAACCCTGTTTAGTTAAAATGATATTAATATGATGCGCTTTGCTAGGAATTTTAAACCTAGCATAACCAGCAGAATCTGTATATTTAATTTGAGGATTACCTTCATACTCTATCTGAAGTTTGACATGCGGTGAGGCTTCTCCTGTTTCTGTTTTTGTAAAAATGTCAAGTACTTTTTCTTCCACTGTACGTGATTCTGATGTTAAACCAAATAAATTTCTAACTTCTGGTACTGTGATAGTGGCTAACAGTGTCAAAAATGCAATTGGCGGTCCAAATATAAATCCCCATTTAGTATAATTAAATTTCTTCTTTTTATTATTAATTTTGGTTGGAGTTTTTGTTTGTTGACTCATAGTTTTTTCTCACACATAACTTTATGATTACGCTTAAAAGACCATTTATAAAGTAAATATTAAGTCTATGGGTGTAGTTAGAAACCGGGTTTCTCTCGCTGAAGTATCAAATATTATCATGCTTAGTCTCCCAGAAACCCGGTTTCTTAGGTCTTAAGGTTTACTTTATTAGGACTTACGCAACTGGCATATTTTTCTGTTCTTAGTAAGTGATTTATCGCTTGTTTTTGGCACTAAAGTGTCTACTACAAACTTAAATTTAGACTTTCCTTGTGACACTTGCGTAAGTCCTGTTTATAAATAATCTCTAAAGAATGTTTGAAAAATATAGTTTGCAACGGATATTATAATAACAGATATCACAAATAATCGTTTTCATTAGGATATATATCGATTAATAATTAAATAACGATGCAAATTCAGACTGGAATTACAACTACTCCCTTCTCGTTCTAAGATTACCTATAAAAATTTCTCCCCCTCTTCCCCCTCTTGGTAGTCTCACTTAATTCGGTAATCTTCTAGCGGGAGTGGACTAAAACTATTAGACATCTGGTGAAAAAGAATGTAAAAGCCTTGTGCAGTCAGGGTTGATATCTCATTTCCGGAGAGGTCTATTGCAATAAAGTAATACAGCAATTGTTGCAATAGAGTTTGCAACAGATATAGGGTTACTATTTGATTTTTGTTGGCGTAGCCTGCGCTTGCCCTTACAATACGTAGGGTGTGTTATCGACGAGAGTACGGCACCAAAACCTCTACAAAGTCATAACGCACCCTACACCTACTTTGTGCCTTAGTGTCTTCGTGTTTAATTAATTCCTCTTATCCCTTCTTCTTAAACCACTTGACAATTCCATCAGCCAAGGTCTTTGCTAACTTTTTCTGTTGCTTTTCATCCGTCACCCACTCAAACTCCTCTGGATTACTCATAAAACCCAACTCCAACAACACCGATGGAGATTCCGCTGGACGTGTCAGTGCCAAATTATTCCAAAACACCCCATAGGAAGGACGGTTACGTTTTTCGACCAAATAATTATGTAAGAATACTGCCAAACTGTGCGCTTGGGGATGATACCAAAACATACCTATACCCTTGGTATTTTCCGCATCACCATTGTCTGGGAGAGCATTGTAATGTACAGAAAGAGCGATCGCAGCTTCTTCCTTCTCAATCATAATTTGCCGATCGCGCAGACTCACATCTGTATCATCTTCCCTTGTCATCACCACCGTAGCACCGCGCTTGATCAACTCAGAGCGCAGCAACTTCGATACTACTAAATTCACATCTTTTTCTTTCAACCCAGTTGGTCCGGTTGCACCAGATTCTTTACCTCCATGTCCTGGATCGAGTAAAATCTTAATTCCAGATAAAGGCTTGCTTGTTTTGCCTTTGATTTCTGGGGGATGACGTAGGGTCAAAACTAAGCTGGTACCCGCGTATTTTAGCTTATAACCCCACTGTTGGTCACCTTTGAGGTTAAATGTATATTGTAACTGTCCTGGAGCCACCTGCTGCCAATCTAGACGAGAAATTATGGGGTCATCATCGGTGCGGATGGTATCAGTTTGGGCAGTGGTATTGTAGAGGGTGAGGGTGAAGGTTTTATTCCCCTGTTGGACGCTAACGGGAACCCGAAATTGCAGGGGGAAAGTCATTTGGGTGGCTGTGGGAAGTTGACGGTATCCTACACTGCGAATAATCGAACGAGGGGGAATAGGAGATGGTATGATTTGGGTTTCTTGGGTTTTAATCCAAGCACCATAATCTAAACGCAACCATTCCCCTTGTTTACCCGTGATTGTAGCTTGGGTTCCTTTTGGTAGCGGTGTGAGTCTAGAATAATTGGTACTAGGTCCGGTGCGTGCTACCCCAAAATCTGCTGTAACTTCGGTAACTTGTAACTGTTTTGGTGAGAGGATTTGAATTTTACCAGTACCCTCTTGAGTTAAGGTTTTTCCGGCTAAATTGAGGTTAAACTGTGGTTTACCCAAATCTGCGGGGGTGTCTACTGTTGTACAACCCTCATATTTACTAACGTTTTTTTGCACAGAAGGTTGATTTTGTCCTGTTAGTGCTGCGAAATTACTGGGTAATTGTATTTGTAGGGATTGGGGAACAAGGGCAATGTTTTGATTACCTAACTGTACGGATACCGTAGCGTTGGGGGGTGCGATCGCGCTAAAACAAATTGGTTCTCCTGGAAGTCTAGCAATATCCACCGCTGGAGTCAGAGAATTTTTAGCAAAAGCTAATCCTTGGGGTACTTCTGGTTGGGTAGAATTCCTTTTTACCTGAATCTGAATTTCCTGATTTTGGTAGCGGATAGTAAACTGATTCTCTCCTAACTGTAAGGGAAAACTGGGAGCAAAATGTCCAGATTTACTACGGTTAATTACCTTACCATTGATCGAAACCTGTCCTTGTGGTGGTGCTGTACCAATGAAAAAGATTTTTTCTGCCGTTGTTTGGTGGTTATTTCGGGGATAAACCACTAACAGAGGTTGTTCATTAGCCAAAGCAATGGAGGGAGTAAATAGAGAAGCTAATACAACTAATCCGCAAATTTGTTTCACGTCGCACTGTTTCCAGGTAAATTTAACAGAATAAAAAATGAAAGATAAAGGATATCAGGATTTGTCTTTGCCTCAAGTTAGGATGAAAAGTAAATATTATTTGTTATCCTATTCCCCATTCCCTAATCTCCAGTCCCCAATTTAAAATCCAAAATTTCCGCACGGGATGTATTTTTAGAAGGTACTAGTAATTCAAAATATTATGACTAAGTTTGTATTTGTCACAGGTGGTGTAGTTTCCAGTATTGGCAAGGGTATTGTAGCAGCAAGTTTGGGGCGTTTACTCAAATCCCGGAATTATTCGGTATCGATTCTCAAACTCGATCCTTATATTAATGTTGATCCTGGCACCATGAGTCCTTTTCAACATGGGGAGGTGTTTGTTACCCAAGATGGTGCGGAAACAGATTTAGATTTGGGGCATTATGAACGCTTTACTGATACCTCCATGTCGCGGTTAAATAGTGTTACCACGGGTTCGATTTATCAAGCGGTAATTAACAAAGAACGGCGTGGAGACTATAATGGCGGTACTGTACAGGTAATACCCCACATCACCAACGAAATTAAAGAAAGAATTATTAGAGTTGCTAAAAATACTAGTCCAGATGTGGTAATTACAGAAATTGGCGGCACTGTCGGGGATATTGAATCCCTGCCATTCTTGGAAGCAATTCGCCAGTTTCGTAAAGATGTGGGACGACAAAACGTATTATACATGCATGTTACCTTAGTCCCGTGGATTGCTTCCGCTGGAGAGATGAAAAGCAAACCCAGCCAGCATTCAGTCAAAGAACTGCGTTCCATTGGTATTCAGCCGGACATTCTTGTCTGTCGATGCGATCGCCCCCTAGCAGCGGGATTAAAGGAAAAATTATCAGAATTTTGCGATATGCCTCCTGAGTGCGTCATTACTTCCCAAGACGCCAAAAGTATCTATGAAGTACCCCTACGTTTGGAACAGGAAGGATTAGCCCATCAAACCCTGGAATTGCTGCAAATGGAACAACGGCAGCCAGATTTAACCCAGTGGCAAACTTTGGTAGAACGATTATACAGTCCCAAACATCGCCTAGAAATTGCCATTGTCGGTAAATATGTACGCTTAAATGATGCTTATTTATCTGTAGTTGAAGCATTACGTCATGCAGCAATTGCTACCCATGGAGATTTGCGACTGCGGTGGGTAAACTCGGAAAAATTGGAAGTAGAAGACGCGGAAAACTATCTCCGGGGTGTTGATGGTGTAGTTGTACCGGGAGGCTTTGGTACTAGGGGTGTAGACGGCAAAATTGCCGCCATTAGGTACGCACGGGAAAATAAAATACCCTTTTTGGGTTTATGTTTGGGAATGCAATGTTCAGTAATTGAATGGGCAAGGAACGTAGCTAAATTCACTGATGCCCATAGTGCCGAATTTGAACCTCATACCGAAAATCCTGTGATAAATCTATTACCGGAGCAACAAGATGTGGTAGATTTAGGCGGGACAATGCGTTTAGGTTTATATCCCTGTCGCATTCTTCCCAACAGTTTGGCATTTAAATTATATAAACAAGAAGTGATTTATGAACGACATCGCCATCGCTACGAGTTTAACAACGCCTACCGCAATTTATTGTTAGACTCTGGTTATCTAATCAGCGGTACTTCCCCTGATGGACGCTTAGTGGAAATTGTGGAACTACCAAATCATCCCTTTTTTCTAGCTTGTCAATTTCATCCAGAGTTTCAATCTCGTCCTAGCAATCCTCATCCTTTGTTTAAAGGGTTTATGGAAGTAGCCATAGACAGTAAATACAAAAACTCTGATACACCAACACCTGTGGAAGTTTCTTAGTCAACAAGGTTTATTGGTAGCACTTCCAACCCTTACGATTTAGGTTTTCAGACGATAAACTGTAGATGTAGATTAGGAGGTATATATTTTAGATAACAGTTTATTTTCAACCTATGGTTGTTGGTATAGTACCGAATCATGAGTCTAACTTAGAAAAAAGCAATTAACAGGCTTTTCACTTTCTTAGCAACCTAAAAAAAACTGGGGAATTGAGGAGATTTTGTGGCTTACTGGGTAAAAATCATCTATGAGAATAAAGAATATATAGTCAACTTTGAACGGGTGAGTGCATTTTGTTATGAGTACAATGGTAGAATTACCTTTTGGTTGCCAGATAGTGCCATTCCCATTATCATAAATCCCCAAAGCAATCTGGAAGACCATCAGAAAATTCTGAAATATATAGAAAACGTTACTGGCTTAGAATTTGAGAGTGCCTACTGGGTAAAAATATTGTACGAGAGAAACGAATATGTGATTAACCTTAATTGCATTAGTTCCTTTTGTCAGGAACCAAATGGTAGGATAACTTTTTGGCTACCAGACAGTACTATACCCGTAATTATCAATCCTGTAAGTAATCCAGATGCCCATCAAAAAGTGTTGGAATACATTCACAAGTCTACGGGATATTATTTATGAGTTAGGAGTTAGGAGTTACGAGTTACGAGTTAGGAATTTGGAATTTGGAGTTAGGAATTTGGAATTTGCAATTTGCAGTTAGGAGTTTGGAATTTGGAGTTAGGAGTTTGGAATTTGGAGTTAGGAATTTGGAATTTGCAGTTAGGAATTTGGAGTTAGGAATTTGGAGTTAGGAATTTGGAGTTAGGAGTTAGGAGTTAGGAGTTTGGAGTTAGGAGTTTGGGGTTGTGGGGAAAGGAGTTTAGAGTTGTGAGGAAAGGAGTTTAGAGTTTGGAATTAGCAATTTTTAATTTTTAATTTTTAATTGTTTTGTCAGTGCTAACTTGGCTGCACCGACTATTCCCGCAGAGTTTCCTAATTCTGCTGGTAAGATTTGCAAACCAACGCGAGATGTAGCCATGACTCGCTTTTCAATTTCTGCCTTCATGGTGGGGAAGAAAAACTCAAAACTAGCGCTAACACCACCACCAATTACGACCGCTTCCGGTGTGAGGATATAAATCGAACTTGTTAAACCTATACCTAAATTTTTACCGTATTCTTGCCAAAATTTGAGAGCTTGTGCATCTCCTGACTTTGCCAAATTCCCCAATTGGGAAGGTTCCTTACCCGTAAGACGACGAATTGCCGTTACCGAAACATATTGCTCCAAAGAACCTTGATTACCACTATTACATGGATGACCATCAGGGTAAAGGGTAATTAATCCCAATTCTCCAGCAGCTCCTTGATGCCCTACAAACAGTTTACCATCTAAAATGACAGCTCCACCCACACCAGTTCCCAAAGTGAGGAGAATTAAATTTTGGAAGTGACGACCAGCACCTAACCAAGCTTCCCCTAACCCCGCACAATTAGCATCATTAGCAATAACTGTGGCTTTACCCGTTTTTCCCTCCAACCAGTCAGCAAGGGGAATATTGCGCCATCCTTCCAGGTTAATAGCTATTTTAGCAATTCTTCCCCCTGCATCCGCAGGTCCCGGTGTACCTACACCAATAGCGATCGCTTGATTTTCTGGGTCAATTTGGGCGATCGCATCTACCATTACCTCTAACACCGCAGCTGGTGTCGCTGGTTGGGGAGTAGCCACAGTTAAGGATTGCAAACAAGTGCCATCATCTGCAAACCTCCCCAACTTGATTGCTGTTCCCCCCAAATCAATGCCAATTACCTGAGAATTCATCGTCTAATGGGTTTTTGTGCGGAACATTTCTGTATTTTTTGCCTTCCCAGACGCAATCTGAAAATTCGCCATATTCCCTGAATTAACATGAGATACCGACTGTAAAGATGTTACAGGGGCACCATGTAAAATACCAGTCAAAGCGACAGAAAGCATAAATCCACCAGTAGCAGCTGCAATTAAAGAAAAGTTATCTTTCACACCAGTCTCTCAGTAATAATATCAACAGATTATAAATTAACAAAAATGTCAGGTAAAACCTCACCCCGTCCTGCGGACACCCCTCTCCTTATTAAGGAGAGGGGATGGGGGTGAGGTTTTGGATTTAATTTGATCCATTTTACTTACCCCACTCCTACTAACAAATATCGAGTGACTATTTCCGGATTTGTTTCCGCAACCGGGGGTTAACAAATTCATTTAATCCCTCACCTAGCAAAGATAACCCCACTACCATCAAAGTCATGGCTAAACCAGGAAACAGCGTCGTCCACCAAATACCCGTCGGTAATGCTTCCAAAGCTTGTTTTAAATCATATCCCCATTCTGGGGTTTGTTCTGGTAGTCCCAAACCCAAGAAACCTAAACCACCTAAAACCAAAATCGCATCCGCAGCATTTAAAGTAAAAAGCACAGGTACGCTTTGAATCACATTAAAAAACAGATACTTAGAAAGTACCTGCCAAGTGTTAGCACCCATTGCTTGGGCTGCTTCAATAAACAGTTCTGTTTTAACGCTTACAGTGTGATTGCGGACAACACGGTAATATTGAGGAACATAAGCAATACTAATGGCGATCGCCGCATTGAATATTCCCCGTCCCACAACAAAGGCTAAGGTAATAGAAAGCAGCAGTCCGGGAAGAGTGTAAATGCTGTCCATCAAGAACAGCAATACCTTGTCTAAATTGCCCCCTACATAGCCGCTAACCATGCCTAAAGGCACCCCAATCACCATACTTAAGGCTGTGGCTAACAGTACCACCTGTAACGCCGCTTGTGCCCCAAAAATGGTACGGGAAAATACATCATAGCCTTGACGACTCGTACCAAACCAATATTGACCTGATGGGGGTTCGTGAACCGGATTACTGAGGGAATCTGTAGGGTCTTGCAGCCATCCCCAACTCTGAAACAGGGGAGCAAATAATGCCATAAATATTATAAATAGGGTAATGGCTAACCCTATAAGCATTAATCGCTGAGAAAGGGAAGGATTTTTTGTAAAACGTAAAAATTTTGGTAGCCGGGTGACCGTCATATAGAGTTAGGAGTTAGGAGTTATGAGTTATGAGTTTTAATACATGACGGTAATTTTGTCAACTCATTACCCTTTACCTCCCACAATCGCTTAGGAAGGCTGAACCTCCAAAACCTGGTTACCAGCGTCACGCTGGTAACTAGAATTATAGGGACCTCTGGCTCTTGTTAACTGATAACTTGCACTTACTTGCTCGATAATAGGGAGGCTGAGCCTCCAAAACCTAGTTACCAGCGTGACGCTGGTAACCAGAGTATAGAGCCTCTGGCTCTTGCCCTTGAATGGTGCAAATTGTTAGTTTTAAGGTACTTGGTTTAGCCTTTACCCATCACACATTACTCTCAATCAACTGACGATACTGACTCTTTTGTTTAACCCCTTTGAGTTGTTCTAACAATTCCTTGTCTTTAAACAACTGTACCGTTGGCGTCCCAGTAACCCCAGCATTCTCAGCAATTTCCCGGTCTTCGTCGATATCAATTTCTACAAAGTGGATTTTACTGTCAAATTCATCTACCACTTTATTTAATATCGGTTTCAGGGTATGACAAGGACCACAACCAGGTGCAACATATTTGACAAGAAGCAGGCGATCGCTATCATGAAACAATTTTCTCAGCGCATAGCCTCCCTGGTGACGAGTAACGTTGATATCAAATTCTTCTGGGGTTTCCTGATGTTTAGGAGTCTCTTTTTTTTTCTGGGTAGTTTCCGGCTTTTGATGGAATTCCTGAATTAAATTATTACTCGATAACCAGCGTTCAGCCAAAAGCGCTGCCATACAGCCAGTACCCGCAGCAGTTACAGCTTGACGGTATTCATGGTCTTGTACGTCTCCCGCAGCAAATACCCCTTCGACACTAGTTTCTACGGAATTGGGCTTGGTAACAATGTAACCCACTTCATCCAGTTCCAACTTGCCTTTAAACAAGGATGTATTAGGAGTGTGACCAATGGCGTAGAATAAACCCTTAGCAGAAATTTGACTCTCTTCCCCAGTTTGGCGATTGCGGACTTTTACCCCTTCCATCCAACCATTACCAACTACGTCCACCGCTTCGGTATTCCAGTGAACATGGATTTTGGGATTACTCAAAACCCGATCTTGCATAGCTTTCGAGGCACGCATTTGTTCAGAACGCACCAGCAAGTTAACCTTAGAGCCATATTTGGTGAGATAAACTGACTCCTCAGCAGCCGAGTCACCACCGCCAATCACCACCAATTCTTCACCGTGAAATGCCGGAGTTGCACCGTCACAAATTGCACAAGCAGAAATTCCTCGACTCCAGAATTGCTGCTCACCTGGTAAACCTAAACGCTTAGCTGTTGCCCCAGTCGCTATGATAATAGTGTGAGCTTTAAATTCCCGGTCATCAGAACGCACAGTAAAGGGACGCTGACTAAAATCCACTTCTGTTACATCCTCAGTATATAACTCCGCTCCCCAACGCTCTGCTTGCGCTTTCATCCGATCCATTAATTTTGGTCCTGTAATCCCTTCAGGAAAGCCAGGAAAGTTCTCCACCTCTGTGGTTGTCATCAACTGTCCCCCAGGTAATCCACCCGCTTGGAAGCCTTCAAAAACCACAGGTTTAAGATTTGCTCTCGCAGCATAAATAGCAGCGGTAAAGCCAGCAGGACCAGAACCGATAATTACGATGTTTTCTATCTTGGGATTAGTCATAGGATTTATTCATAATCATAACGACTACGTATAAATTAGCATAGCATAACTAAAACTAGATCCTCTACTTCTGGGGAATATAGCGGTTTTGGGTTGTAGGCGGAGCCTACTTACAGAAGCCACTTCGTGTCTACCCGCAGGGTGTAGAATACAGGATGAGTGGGATGGGCATCCCTGCCCGTCCGAATTCTACCAATTCTGTTTGTATTGCATTGCCCAATTGAAATTCGCTATATAAGGTAGCATCCAAAGAAAGGGCACAAGCATTAGAAAGGGCGCAAATATTAGAAAGGGCGCAAGCATTGCGCCCCTACGGATGTAATGTTGTATTTGGGATAATGTATTTTTGGTATTCCCTTAACTACACCAAAAGTGTTTGGGGTAGATGGGGAATGAGGGAACTGAGGAGTCAGGATAAGCGATCGCAAATCCATTGTAGGGGCGCAATGCTTGCGCCCTATGTGATAGAAATTTGTAGGGGCGCAATGCTTGCGCCCTATGTGATAGAAAATGCCAGTATTTGGGCATACTGGGATTAGATACGCCTGTAAGTAATATTTATATCTACATTCCCAGCATATTTTGCACTTGCTGCTCGCTACGTTAAGAAAATATAAGAAATACTATGAAACGTGAGTTTAGAGCAAAAATTTTACACATCCTCCAGAAACAGCAAGATAATCAAGGATTTACCATCATTGAACTGCTTATAGTATTGATGGTAATTGGTGTCCTATCAGCTATTGCCCTACCCTCTGTACTCAGTCAAGCTAGCAAAGCTAAACAGGTAGAAGGTAAACAATATATTGGTTCTTTGAACCGCGCTCAACAAACATATTACCTAGAAAATGCTGAGTTTACTACTTCCATTACAGATTTAGGAATTGGGATTAAAAATCGAACAGAACATTATGATTACATGATTACAATCAGTAGCGATAAATCAGTTGTCACCCATAATGCTGTTGCTATAGATTCTTCGGCTGTGAAATCTTACGCCGGAATTACTTATTTAAATGCTAGTGGTTATGCAACTTTAGCTCTCTTATGTGAAAGTGATAACCCTCAAGTTGGATCGGTTCAAACCGCTACATCAGGTGACTGTCCAACAAACTACGAAAATTTACTGAAGAAGTAATAGGGTTTCACTTGATTAATGATACGCATTACAAATTTGGGCGCAAGCATTATTTGGAGGCAAGCAACCATTATTTAGGCGCAAGCAACCATTATTTGGAGGCAAGCAAGCATTATTTGGGCGCAAGCAACCATTATTTGGGCGCAAGCAACCATTATTTAGGCGCAAGGATTGGGCGCAAGCATTGCGCCCCTACATGTGTATCAAATTTTCGGTGATAAAAAATAGAGGGGTGTGATAGAAATTCAAAAAATTTGGGAATACTAGAGTCTGGGTGTATCCACCAGTTTAGTGGATGTCTTAAAAGTAGGGGCTAATGATTATCTGTTGTATATTCCCCAATACTATTTAGACAACCTCTGAAGCAATATGGTAGATTTTTGCCTTCAAAAGAAGGAAATTGGAGTTAATATCAGGAGAAATATAAATGGCAGGTGCAGAGATTAATCTTCATATTGGTGGGCAAGAAACTCATCCAGACTGGAAGATATTAGATATTGAACCTCGTCCAGAAGTAGATTTTATTGGTAATGCTGCTGATTTAAGTCAATTTGAAGATAATTCAATTGGCGCAATTTATGCCAGCCATGTTCTAGAGCATTTTTATCATGCTATAGATAACGAGTTAATCAATACCCTCAAAGAATGGTATCGGGTTCTCAAGCCTGGTGGAAAGCTTTTTATTAGTGTTCCTGACTTAAAAAAGTTATGTTGGCTTTATCTGCATCCAGAAATGACCGTTGTTGATCGTCTTCATTTAATGCGGATTATTTTTGGAGGACAAACGAATATATATGATGTTCATAAAGTAGGATTTGATTTTGAAATATTAGCAGTCTGTTTAGAGGAAGTTGGTTTCCAACAATATCAACAAGTACATGAATTTAATTTGTTTAAAGATTGTAGCTCAATACGTATGTTAGATACGCTCATTAGTCTGAATGTGATTGCAGAAAAATCAGATTCATCAGAACAAGGATAATCTCCAAGTATAGTGTGAACCGCTAATAGTTAGACTTTTGATTAGGAAGCATCCCAAATTTTGAGATCCTTCCTGTCACCTTTCAGTCTACAGATCACGAACAAGCTTTTTTATCCGGTACAAAAGTTGCTGCTGAGATTGGAGGACTGTGGTTACGTAATACTGGAATATCAAGCGTTTGAGACTCTGTGAAAAAAATTTTTCCCCAGGTGATATATTTTCTATCGAGGTGGGTAAGTTATATCTAGAACCCAATAACAAACCTACTTCAAGGAAAACACTTATGAAAACCGAACTGAAAGCTAAGTTTTTGAACCACATCCTTAACAAAAAGAAAGAAAATGAAGGTTTCACCCTGATTGAATTGTTGGTTGTAATCATCATCATCGGTATTCTTTCTGCAATTGCATTACCTTCTTTCTTGAACCAAGCAGCAAAAGCTAAACAGTCTGAAGCAAAAACCTATGTTGGTTCCGTAAACAGAGCGCAACAGTCTTACCGGATTGAAAATTCATCGTTTGCTGGTACTATTGATGATCTGCAAATTGGTATTCCTACTGACTCTCCACACTATACATATGCGCTCACCGCTGCGGATGTCAACACTACCGCTATTACAGCGACAGCTAAAGATTTCGCTTCTCTCAAAGGCTTTTCTGGTGGTGTTACCATTCTCACAAGTGGACAAACTGCGGCTATTGCTTGTCAGACCACAGGAGTACAGGGTACTAATGCAGCTCCTGCCCTTCCTGAACTAACTAATACCGCAGCTGGATGTACTGACGGTAGTCTAGAAGAGATGAAATAAAGTTTAATTATTTCTTGTTGAAAATGCTAGATGAATTAAAGTTCATCTGGCATTTTTATCTGATTTTATAAATCCTTGTAGTGGTTAACAGTGTTTATTCCCTACATAGGATTTAATTGTTAAATAGATTTTAATTGCGCTTGGTAATAAATTTAAAAACGAGTTAAAAGTTTTCAATGAACACTACCCAGTTAGATAATCAAGTTTCTTCAATCCAAAGTTTGTTGAGCATTCAACAACATGAAAAAAACATTAGTAAAAATCCTAGAAAGATTATTAATTATTGGTATTTAGGATTAGCATTATTGTTAGAAGGAAGAGAAGAAGAAGCACAGATTACTTGGATGACTCCCTTTCTAGAATTTGGGGAGCAAGAATTAGAAAAATGGCTGCAACAATTAACGGATATATTATTCGATGCTGCCCAACAGCAAGAATTGGCTGATAATAAAAAACTTGCCTGGGTAATTCGTCAACATATCAGAGAATTCCTACCTCATGATATTAATAATATCTTCAAAATTATTGTTCTGAATCTAGATTTGGGAATTCAGGATATAGAAATAAATATTAATCAATTAATTGAAGATTTATCGGAATTAATAACTCCCCCTATTTTTGATGAAACTTTACTGGTTTTACTTGTTGAAAAAATAATTAACCTCGATCCAGTAACTCCTCCTATCTTTTTAGATAAATTGATTGAGGCATTCATGCCTTATTTATCACCTTCTAAAAGTATTATTAAATTGCTGACTAGAAAATCTGAAGCCTATTATCGTTATTCTCACAATCATGTTGCCATTTATTTTGCCAAATTTGCTCTTCGTTTAGAACCTAATAATTTAGATTGTATTAGAAAAATCATTTCTCCTCTACAAAGATTAGGAAAAGATTATATTAAGGAATCTATTGATTGGGCAGAAAAATATTTATCACTTACTCAAGATCCAGTAGACAAAATTATTGGTCATCACTATTTACTTGAAGCCTTCTTAACTTCCTGTGAAAAATGGGATAAATCAGTTACTATTTACGAAACTTATAAAAAATATTTATGCGATGTTGCAAAAAGTAAAACAGATAGCGAAAGCTTAGTTAGAATTTTACCAACAGGCTCCTATTTACTGTATATGGAAGATAATCCGAGTGAAAACAGATTAATTCGCAATGGATTAGCTGATTTATGTCAACAACTGCTATGGAATAGTTTTCCTGAAGATATCAATAATTATCAAACACGCTTCAATTCATTTCGTCCTTCTCTGAGTGAGCGTCCTTTAAGAATAGGTTATTTATCAGAATGTTTCCGTACTCATTCTGTTGGTTTCTTAGCGTGGTGGTTATTAAAATATCATAATCGCCAACAATTTGATATTTATTTATATTCTTTAAAAGAAAATATTTACGATCCACATCAACAAGCTTACAAAAACGAATTTGGTGATCGTTTTCATCAAGAATGTCTCTCAATGGTGGCAATGGCAGATAAAATTAACCAAGATGAAATAGATATTTTAGTTGATTTAGATAGTTTAACTTCCTATGGATCTTGCGCGATTTTAGCCTTAAAACCTGCACCAATTCAAGTTAGTTGGTTGGGTTATGACGCTAGTGGTTTCCCCACAGTTGATTATTTTATTGCTGATAATTACGTATTACCAGAATCAGCACAAGATTACTATACAGAAAAGATTTGGCGACTCCCACAAAATTATATTGGTATTGATGGATTTGCGGTGGGAACACCAACAATCAGTAGAGAATCTTTAGATATTCCTGATGATGGGATTATTTATTATAGTGGTCAAACTGGATTAAAACGTAACCCCCATAATATCCGGTTACAAATGCAAATTATTAAACAAGTTCCTAATAGTTATTTTCTCCTCAAAAGTCATCGTTCTAATCATCAAGATTTAAAAGACTTTATTACCCCAATTGCTGAAGCAGAAGGAGTTGATTTAGAACGTTTAAGATTTCTACCCACCGCACCAACAGACACAGAACATCGCGCTAATTTAGCCATTGCTGACGTGGTATTAGACACTTATCCTTATAACGGTGCTACAACAACCCTAGAAACCCTGTGGATGGGTATACCATTAGTAACAAGAGTCGGAGAGCAATTTGCAGCCCGTAACAGCTATACAATGATGATGAATGTAGGTGTAGAAGAAGGTATAGCTTGGACAGATGAAGAATATGTAGACTGGGGTGTGCGCTTAGGTAAAGACGAAAAATTAAGACAACAAATTTCTTGGAAATTGCGACAATCAAGACAAAAATCACCCTTATGGAATGGTAAGAAATTTGCCCGGGAAATGGAGAAAGCTTACCAGCAAATGTGGCAGATATACGTACAGTAGGGGCGCATTGCGTGCGCCCAATATTACCTGCGCCCAATATTGCCTGCGTCCAATTTCGTAGGGGCGCATTGCGTGCGCCCAATATTACCTGCGCCCAATATTGCCTGCGCCCAATATTGCCTGCGCCCAATATTGCGTGTGCCCAATATTGCCTGCGCCCAATATTGCCTGCGCCCATATCCCTACAATATGATCACTTACCAACATGAATTTTGATCCCAAAAAACATCATCGTCGTTCCATCCGCCTCAGACATTACGATTATTCCCAAGCAGGGATATATTTTGTTACTATCTGTACATACAAGCGGCAATGCTGGTTTGGGGAAATAAAAAATGGTCAGATGCACCTAAATCACATTGGTAAAATTGTCGCTGATGAATGGCTACGTACCAGTGAAATTCGACCAAATTTTCAATTAGATGAATGGATTATTATGCCTAATCATCTACATGGCATTGTGATTATTCAGGACATAAGTAATGGAAATATTCAAGACGTAGGTAATCAGAATATTCAGGGCGTAGATAATAAGAATATTCAGGGCGTAGATAATAAGAATATTCAGGGCGTAGGTAATAAGAATATTCAGAGCGTAGGTAATGAGAATATTCAGGGCGTAGGTAATGGAAAGATTCAGGGCGTAGGTAATGGAAAGATTCAGGGCGCACGCAATGCGCCCCTACGGCAAAAACCCAATTCTTTATCATCATTTATTGCTGGGTTTAAATCTGCTGTTAGCAAACGTGTTAATTTGCTTCGCCACAGCCACGATATTCCCATTTGGCAACGAAACTATTATGAGTCGATTATTCGAGATGAAAAATCTCTGGTAGCAGTTCAAGAATATATTATTAACAATCCTTCTCGCTGGAAAAATGATCCAGATAATCTACAAAATTATCAGAATTTAGAAGAATTGAGCTTAGATTTGTTTTTTTAAACTGTATGCCAGTGACGATTTTAAATATCCCGTAGGGGCGCATTGCGTGCGCCCAATATTGCGTGCGCCCAATCTGGTACCGACGCATCCCCTGCGCCCAAATCCGATAATTTGACACCTCGCTAATATGATCGATCTTTAATTAGGAAAAATATTATCATTACCCTATCAACAATCAAAATTGACAAAATGGTCGCTGATAAATAGGATTTTGGTGCCTAATCATCTACATGACATTGTGAATATTTAGGGCGTGGGTAATACAAATATTTAGGGCGTGGGTGATATAAATATTTAGGGCGTGAGTGATATTAATATTTAGGGCGTGAGTGATATTAATATTTAGGGCGTGAGTGATATAAATATTTAGGGCGTGGGTAATACAAATATTTAGGGCGTGGGTAATACAAATATTTAGGGCGCGGGTAATACAAATATTTAGGGCGCGGGTAATACAAATATTTAGGGCGTGGGTAATACAAATATTTAGGGCGCGGGTAATACAAATATTTAGGGCGCACGCAATGCGCCCCTACATTAGAAACCATCATTCATGGTTGGGTTGAAATCTGGCGATTTTGAAAAAATTTGCACCGGAAATCAAAATAATAGAGTGTGTTACTCTTACATCGATATTTTCAGTAGTTTTAATCTGATAACTTGCACCATTCTCAAGAAGAGCCAGAGATCCCTATGTTCTGGTTACCAGCGTCACCCTGGTAACTAGGGTTTGGAGACTCTGCCTCCTGGTTATCCTTTTTGGAAGTGCAAGTTGTTAGTTTAATTAAAATAACCCCTGTAAATTTTGAAAATAATGTATTATTATATACTTAATTACTGCCCAGACAGCTTTCAAGAGAGATTCCCAAAGGACAGTTGGTTAACAACCTCATCTTTGATAGTCAAGTATCAATTGCAACTATTGTCCATTACTTGCTCAAAAGCAAATAGTGGTTTTCATTAAACTTTTATTAAAATTTGTGTTAGGCTTAACCATAAGTGGGGGTTTGCGATAATCTATAAAAAGTTTCACCATTTTGAGTGAAACTAGCGATCGCTAAAAAACCGTAAAACATCCTTTTTCTATGGGTGATTCACGAATTAACAATTAGGTCATGCATGAATAATGCTAGAATCTAAATGTATGTAGGTTAGCCTCCAAAGGCGAAAGCCAAACCCTGTGGAGCCAACGTAAGACCGAAAACGTTTCCAGCGTAGAGGCAGTTGCTATGTACGTCTTCGCGGAGGATTCTCCGTAGGAGTAGTGTTAGATGCAGGGTAGCAAGAACCCAAATAGTAATGTTTGGGAGTCTCCCGCCAATAAGTCTACTGTGGTGGGGAGAAAATTTTAAAACTATTGTGGTAGTAAAAAAAAATTGGATTGTACTATTTTTCTTCACGCTGACGATATGTGCAATTAGTCCCATAACTTTCCATTGTTGCAATCAGCGCCAACAACAACGACAGCCAGATAAATCTTGATATGTTAGGTAGTAATTACCGTACAAAACAAGGTTTCACCGTCACACCTGTGGAGACAGTTATGGTATATTAGAGGAGTTAAGACTCGCTTTGCCAAAGTACAACTCTACGCAGACGGCAAAATTGCACAACGGAAAGCAGTTTTGATCAAGTATTTACCAAAGGAAATCTGAACTTAATTTAGGTTATGACTCAGCAAGTAATTCACCCAATGGTGAAGTTGCAACGTAATGTGCGTTCCCTTGTCGAATCCAAAATTATCAAGCCAAGTGACAGCATTTGGAAAATTGCGTTGCTCTATGGTGATGAATGGCAGCACTGGAAACAGGAACTGCAAGATTTTGGGTTTAGTATGCAAGATCCAATTAGCGAATTACTAGCCGTAGACGCTTGGGATGAAGAATAGGTAATAGGTAATAGGTAATGGGTAATGGGTAATGGGTAATGGGTAAAGTATGAACATTTACTACTTCCCGTCTCCCCATCTCCCAATATTCCCTACAAGCAATCAGCTAAAGCTTTTGCCAATTCCTTTGCTGTTTGATAGCGCTCCCGTGGTAATGTTTGTGTGACCTGCTCAATTACCTCTTTCAATTTGGGGGTAATGGTGGGAATTCTATCCACATTAAAATGGAAATTTCGTCCCCGCAGGCGATAAAACTTAAAAGGATTTTCGCCAGTGAGTAGGAAAATCAGGGTTGGTCCGACAGCATACAAATCTGATTGAGTCAAGGGTTGTCCCCGTTCTTGTTCAGGAGCGCAGTATCCTTCAGCACCAATGCGGGTGCCTGGTGCGGTGCCAATTTCCTTGACTGCTCCAAAATCTAGTACAACTATGCGATTATCAGCATGGCGCACCATTAGGTTTGCAGGTTTAATATCCCGGTGAATCAGTGGTGGTTCCTGGCTATGGAGATAATCCAAGATATCACAGGTTTGAATCATCCAATTTATTGCTTGCTGTGGGGTAACTGGACCTTTAGTAAGCACAAGTCTTTCTAAGTCTATTCCATGGATTAATTCCATCGCCAGGTATTTTTTTCCACCTTCGACGAAAAAGTCGTAATATTTGGGAATGCCGGGATGGTTTAGGGACTGGAGAATATGCGCTTCTCGTTCAAATAATTCCCGTGCTTTGGCAATTTTCGCCATATCAGCATTCATTTGTTTTAACACCAGCAGTTGCGGATGTCCAGCACTTAATGCTGCTGCATTCCAAGCCAAATAGGTTGTACCCATACCACCTTGTCCCAGAGTGCGTAACACTTGATAATGGCGAATTGTCTGTTGTACTGATAGGGGGTGACCACAGTGGATGCAAAATAGATTTTCAGGGGAGTTTCCTTCGTGTGTACAACCGTGCAGCACAGGAGTAGGGCTTTGGGTAATTCTTGGCTGCTGAAGCTTGAATTGGAGAATTGGACCTCCCTTGGCTAGTTGCAACAAGGAATTATCTGGCAAAGTGTCTTTGTTTACCAGCACACCATTGAGGAAAGTACCATTGATTCCATGATTGATGACCTGCCAATAACTACCATCGTCGGTAGAACTAATTTGTCTTAATTCTAAGTGATGGCGAGAAACTAAATTATCACTAATGACGACATCATTATCCGTTGAGCGACCAACTTTAATCAAGGATTGGTTCTCAAAGTTCCACTGCTGGAGTGGTGTTTTTTTTTGCGGTTCTAACAGGGTCAGACTAACCACACTACAAAATAAAAAGTATTAGTTAAAACAATTAGGAGTTGGGAATTTGTAGGGGCGCTGCGGCTTGCGCCCAATTGTTAGGATTTAGGAGTTAGGAGTTGATAATTTCACCCATTACCCATTACCCATTACCCACCAACCTGTCCTTTTTGATTGTCCGACATGGGACGTACTTTTGCACGAATTAGGACAGCTGTAATATTGTCATGACCATTATATTTGTTAGCCAAATCAATTAATTCTTTAACTCCGCTTTCCAAATTACTGCTAGAACTGAGCAGGGGAAGTAGATGAGTTTCCCAGTGGGTTGTGATTAAATCATTATCCGATAAACCATCGGACACCAGAACAAAAAGGGTGTCTTCATTGATTTGCAAAAATTTCACATCGGGATTGATTGTACTTTCATCCCGTGGACCCAAGGCTTGAGTGAGTTGATAAGCATCGGGACGGGCATAAGCCAAATTTGCTTCTACTCCGCGAGCAATTTCCCGTTGACCTACTTCATGGTCTATGGTAATTTGTTGCACTCCTTGCTTGCGAGTCAAGCTATAAAGGCGGCTATCTCCCACATGTGCTACAGCTACCTGATTGTTTTGGATTAACACCATAACTAAAGTAGTGCCCATGCGTCCAACCCCAGAACGGGCATCGTCTTGATTGAGTTGATAAATTGCCTGATTAGCTGTACGCACTCCTTGGCGGATGATGTCTTCTGGAGGTAATTGGTTTTCAGTCCAATGGGTGTGAAAGTATTGCCGTAGGGTGTTTACTGCCAATTCACTGGCGACTTCACCACCTGCATGTCCCCCCATACCATCACAGAGAATATACAAACCACGGGCAGAAACCGTGTGGCTTTTAGGCAAATCCAGCTTGCTAATCTGGGTTTCAATTCCAAAATAGTCTTCGTTGTGATTGCGTTGACGTCCAACATCTGTTAATCCTGCATCTTCCAAGCTACTTAACTGCATTGGCAGGACGATGGTGGGCATTTCCTCGCCAGTTGTGATGATTTCTGTGATTTCCTCTGGTGGTTCTGATTCTGGGGCTGTAATCGTGGCAGTAACTTCGTCTTCTTTTGGCAAGCTTTCCGTCCCTTGATCAACATTAGTGTTGTTGACTTGGAATTCGTTGGCGATCGCTTTTAGGCGTGATTGTAACTCTGGTAGCGCCAAAATCTGACCTCCGTCCAAATCCATTAACAACTGCAATATGGAACCAAATAGAGTTCGTTGGGACTTGTGGAATAGCGATTGCCAAACACGTCCTAAAGCTTGGATATTAATTGGTTTGCTGCTTGCAGATGGGGCATTTTCGCCAACCTGTTCTATATCTTGCACTGGTTCTGCGATCAGACGTCCTAATGCTAGTGCTTGGTCTTCATCCAGGCACAGATTGGATAACTGTAATAGACTTTGACGACAATTTAGTGGTTCGAGAATTTCCCAAAGTAGGGTCATCTGATAAAAGCAGTCCACAATCTGCAAAGCAGTTGTTGTTTCATCTTTCCACAGGTCAATTAAATGCTCCCAAAAAGAGCGATCTTCAATTAATACCACCTGCATATTTTTGTGCTGCCAAGCATCGTGAATAGGTGGTATTCCTTTATGCACCTGGGATTGTAATTCCAAATAAGCTTTAGCCAAGCTGGGAATAGTAGCTTGTTGATTCTGTTGTTGATTTGCTTTTATTGCCTCTAAGGGCGTGATTTGATAAGGTTGACAATCTAACACGCGAACACAAGCTTCGGTGTTAGCGCCAATATTATCGCTTACTGGTAGCAGTTCCAACACTTGATAGCGCTGCTGCGGATCTAAATAAGAGCCTACCGACAGGGGTGAGAGGGGTTCTTGTGATGAAATTTCAGGGGTGGAGGCAGAAGTATTTTCTACTCCCGCTTCCTCTAGTTCCCCTACTTTCCCTACTTTCCCTACTTTCCCTACTTCCCTGACAATTTCTAATTCATTTGGGGACTTACTTTCTACTATTGTGTTTGTTGTGTTTGTGACAGTGGCTTCCTTGGCAATAATTGCCAACCACACTGTGCCGCAAAAAGCACCACATTCGTGACAGCGTTCTGCATTCACAGCCACATCAGCACTGCATTGGGGGCAAACCTTGTGGGTTAGGGATGTGCCACAGTTCTGACAGAATTTATGAGTATGGGGGTTTTCAAATTTACACTGAGGGCAAATCAGCATTGTGGAAATTCCTTAATTCCCGTTCCAAAGTGCTTATAGCCACTAAGATCCAAGATGCTATAATTGGCAAAATCTTGTTCCAGTATACAGCTAAAAGATTGGGTTTCACTTGTAAACTATAAATGACCGTCTTAATTGTTACGCATAGTAACTAGAAATTTCTATTTTCAGCAAGCTGTAAATGAAATTTGACAAACCCCGGTGATCGGCACGACGAAAGGAAACTCGCTTTTTACCAAGGTGGATTTCGATGTGTTTATCTTAGCCTGTAACAATACCTGTGGACTGTACACCCTTTAAGGGTATTTCGATTGTAAAACAAGTCAAATTTGAGCGACTTTCAGTGGTGATTGTTCCTCCCAGATATTTTGTTAATTTTTGTACCAATGTTAGTCCTAATCCCGTTCCTCCCTGTTTCCAGGGATCGTTACTGGGAATGCGATAAAATCTCTCAAAAATTCGGGGTAATTCAGAAGTTGGAATTTCCACACCAGAATTACTCACCTGAAATTGCATTTGTTGAGATTTTACTTGAACTGTAACAGAGATTTGTTCCCCAGGTGGGCTGAATTTACAGGCATTAGTCAGCAATTCGATTAAAATACGTTCCAAACTCAATGGATCGCACATCAGGGGTGGAAGTTTGTCAGCTACCCTCAAGAGCAAATTTTGTTGATAGCAGTTGTCATCGCTTGCTTTAAATAGGTCTACCACTTGGGGCAGCCATTTTTCAACTGTAATTGTTTCCAATACCAAAGGTTTAGCAGCATCTAACCGCTGTAAATCCAGGAAATTGTTAATCAGGTTGATTTCGCGATCGCACTCGTTGTTTAAAATCTGGAAGTAGCGAGTTGCTTTTGAGGTTGGTATTTGGGAATTGGCGATGGTAGATATATTTTGCTCTTGATTGAGTGCAATACCCAACATCTGAATTGCCATTTTCATGTTAGTCAATGGTGTGCGTAATTCGTGGGAAACCGTACTCAAAAATTCATCTTTGAGACGATTGAGAAATTCCATTTCCTCCAATTGTGCTTGTGCAGTTTTTTGTCTATCTTGGAGTGCAACTTCCCATAATTTACGCTCTGTAATGTCCATTGCAGAACCAATATAACCAGCAAAATTACCGCTAGGGGTAAATCGGGGTACACCAGTGTCTAAAATCCAACGATACTCACTGTCAAAGCGCTTTAAGCGATATTCTATCTGAAATTTTGCTTTGTTCTCAAATGCAGATTGGTAAGTTTGGATACAGAAATTTTGGTCTTCAGGATGTATACACTCAAGCCAGCCTGAACCTAATTCTTCCTGCATACTGCGTCCGGTAAAATCCAACCATGGCTGGTTAAAAAAATTGTGCATTCCTTCAATATCTGACATCCACAGCATTACTGGTGCGGTATCAGCCATGGTGTGAAAACGCTGTTCGCTTTCTCTAAGGGCATCTTCAGAGCGTTTGTAAGCTGTAATATCCTCACAAACAAGCAGAATTACGGGTTCTTGCTCTTTGTTGGGTAATATCCGACCGATTAATTTTACCCATACTATATCGCTACCAGGGCAATGCAAACGATACTCCCCCTGGATAATTGTCTCTGTAAATGAAGCCGTCCACAAGCCCATGAGTACATCAGATAATCTTTGTCTCTCCCAAGGAGCAAACAATTGAAAAATGGGTCTATGTATCAAATCCTGGGGGGTATATCCCAGAGATTCAGCACCAAACTGATTTACAGACAATATTTTCCCCCTTGTGTTCACGGTAATGTATACACAAGGAAGATGTTCATACAATCCCTGATACCACGGGAGTTCGGATTGGCTACTTCCGTGGGAGGATTCCTGGAAATAGGCTTCTATATCTGAAGTTCCCTCAGGTACAAGTTCCAGACGTGTAGGCTTTGCAGACACAGTATGTTTTTGGCGAGTGATATGCCAGCTTGATGGCTGATTACGGCTCATAAGACTTAAACTTGCACCCAAGCACTGATGTTAATTCTGAGAAAGAAAAACGGTATTATAATCCTTTCCACTTTTTTTTAACTTAATTTATATAAAATTGCGTAAACATTATTAAGTAATGTAAAGATTATAAGTAAAGGGTAAAGCAGGATAACTATAAGCATTTGAGTTTATTGTGATCGCCGTCGAGGATGCCTGCCAGAAAAAACCAAATTTTTTAAGATTTTCACTTCTTCTGTTGTCAAGTCACGCCACTCACCTGGTTGTAGATTCTCTAATGTTAAATCAGCTATACTGACTCTCACCAGTCGCAGAGTTGGGAAGCCCACCGCAGCTGTCATGCGTCTGACTTGGCGATTTTTTCCCTCTGTTAGGGTCATCTCCAGCCATGCTGTAGGTACATTTTTACGAAATCTAATGGGTGGATTCCGTTCTGGTAGGAGTGGTTCTTCTGTTAGCAACCGTATTTTTGCGGATTTTATCAGGTAATTTTTTATCTCTACACCTGTTGCTAATTTCTGAAGAGCAATTGCATCGGGAATGCGTTCGACTTGCACCCAGTAGGTGCGTTTGTGTCCAAACTGGGGGTTAGCAAGACGATGTTGTAATTGTCCGTGGTTTGTTAATAGTAATAACCCTTCGCTGTCGGTATCTAAACGTCCCACGGGATAGATATTGGGTATGGGAATATAGTCTTTTAAAGTGGTGCGGGTGGGGGTGTCTTGAGTAAATTGACAGAGGACATTGTAGGGTTTGTAAAAGAGGATATAGCGATATTTGTTAGCCATTGAATTATACATGTTTGTACTTAAAAAAGTCGTTTGATTCATATTTTGCAGCAGATAAACCGGGTTTATAAAAGCAAATTAGGGTTTTAGAGGTTTTTATTGTTAATAAACCCGCTTTCTGACCTAGTTGTAGTCTTTATACCTAAAAAATATGCTTTTTGAGAAACATTAGGCAAAATTTGGGCATCTTAAGAAAGACGATAAATTGAACATTTAATTATGGTTTTTTCTAAAATCAGCCGTCGGTCTTTTTTATTTTTAGGTGGTGCAGCTTTAGCAAAAGGATTGGCAGGTCATCTTCCTGCTGCTGCTCAAACTGTACAAGTCAAGAAAGTAAAAATCAATGGTGTTCCTTGTTATCAAACTATAGTTGACCTCACGAATCCTGAGACTTTTATTACCATTGGTTTAGCAAATAATGCAACTTTTGCGAATACCCATAAAAAAAGTAGTGGTGATGAAGATTTTAGCAAAATGGTAGCTCGTTCCCGTGCTTCTGTGGTTGCTAATGGGACATTTTTTGCTAAGAATGCTCAAAAAACTGTCATGGGTAATATGGTAGCAGCAGGGAGATTTTTGAAATATAGCCAGTGGGAAAATTTTGGTACTACCTTGGGATTACGTGCAGGAAATCAGCCAGAAATGGTAACAGCAAGGGTTGACGGTAAACCAAAATGGGATGAACATTGGTTTTCCATTACTTGTGGTCCGAGATTATTAAAACAGGGACAAATTTGGTTAAATCCCCAGGTAGAAGGTTTTAAAGATCCTGCGGTTTTAGGAACTGCTGCCAGAACTGCAATTGGATTTACTGCTGATAGAAAAAAACTGATTTTAGTGAATTTTGAGATTAATTTAAATTTACAAAAAGAAGCACAAGCAATGAAATCTTTAGGTTGTTATGAAGCAATGAATTTAGATGGAGGTGCATCGAGAGCATTAGCTGCAAATGGGAAAATTTTGGTTCCTGCGGGTCGAAAATTGACAAATGTAATTTTAATCTATGATGACAAAAATCCCGCTCCTAGAGCTTTAAAACAAGCTTGGGGAAGGTTTCAAAATGGTGAACGTCCTGTGGTTGGAGGATGATTGCGATTGCTTTTGTACGATCTAAGCTTTGTAAAATAATATGGAACTATAAGCTTTTGATTTGTGACAAAGATTCTTCCAACAGCAGAACAGGGACTAAAATGCATCTACTTATGTCAATCATTAACAACATATTTAATACCAATTTACATGGTGCGTCTAGATGAGCGTACAGGAAAACTGTTCATCCTCGCTGGAGATGATATAGAAATTTTAATTAGTCGTAATGGGGAATGGGAATATCTATGAGCAAACCAAATTTCGATACTATGAGTAAAGCAGAATTACGAACCTATGTAATTGCACACCAAGACGATCAAGAGGCTTTTTACGCATTGGTGGATCGTCTGACAGCAAATAAATCTTCTGTAAAATATCCAGCGTCAATGACTCCAGAAGAGATAAATAAAGCAGTATTAGAGCAGATTCAGAAGAGACAAACTGAGAAAATGAGGAAAACAATGAGAGAGAAAATAGCAGAAAATAATATAGAAATTGCTCAAGAACTTTTCAAGGAAGAGGATAAATTACAAGATACCTAAATAAACAAAAAAATCAGGAACAAAACTAATGCATTATGCAGTTGTAATTGAAAAAGCCAAGGAAAATTATTCAGCTTACGTTCCAGATTTACCAGGATGTATAGCGACTGGTGCAACTATTGAAGAAACACAACAGCAAATTCAAGAAGCAATAAGTTTTCATCTGGAAGGTTTAGGTGAGGAAGGTTTACCCATTCCTCAAGCAATTACTTTTTGTGAATATCTAGAAGCATCATAATTGATGGAAGTATATTATATTTAGCATTGCCAAATTTGGATACTTCCATCATTACTGGCGCTAATAATACTTTTTGAATCTGGGCTAAATCTAACTGTATTGATACTTGTTGAATAATTACAAACTGTATAAAGTTCTTCTCCATTATTAGCCTTCCATAATTTCAAAGTACCATCTACACTTGCACTAGCAAGAAACTGAGAATCGGGGCTAAAAGTCAGAGACAAAATATGAGTGCTATGTCCTGATAAACTTTTAATTGCCTTCCCTGTATTCACATCCCAAAGTACAATACTTTTATCTGAACCTCCACTAGCAATAGTTTGTCCATCTGGACTCATGGCAATAGTTATTACCCAACCCGAATGTTTTGCCAAAACATGTGCAAGTTTTCTAGTCTTTAAATGCCATAATTTAACTGTTTTATCACTACTGCAACTAGCTAGTATTTGATTATTGGAGCTAAGATTTAATCCATAAACTGTATCACCATGTGCTTTGATAACATATAACATCTGCCCCATGGTAATATGAGAAAATTTAATCGTAGTATCAACACTACTGCTAATTATATTTTGATTATCTGGAGTGATAATAACTGAACAAACTGAAGCCGAATGTACTTGAATATGATTGATTAATTTACCTGTTGCTACTTCCCAAATAAAAATACTACCGTCATCACTACCACTAGCAAGCATTTGACTGTCTTGACTAAATGCAATACATCGTACAATTTGCTGATTGTGAGTGAAAGTCTTTAATAATTCTCCTGTTTTGAAATTCCAAACTTTAACAGTGTTACCCATATTTCCAGAAGCAATAAAATTATCCTTATGACTAATTGCTAATCTGGAAATCTTACTTCCGTTATCTATGGTTTTAACTATTTTCCAAGGAGATGCTATCTTTGTTTTTTTGGATGAATCAGTAGATGGTTTTTTAAATCCTTCTAAATCGTAATAATCATATGTATTTTTGGGAGATTGTTGAGTTTCTTGCTGCCGATTTTGCTGCTTTTGATTAAATTCAATTCTTTTCTGTATAACTTCCAACTCAGATGCTTTTCGATAATCAGATTTAGCACGATTGACATACCCTAGCTTTTCACAAGCTAAAGCTCGGAATTTATAGGCTTCAAAATAATTAGGATTCAAGCGAATAGCCGAAGTAAAATCTTCAATTGCTTCGGTATATTTTCCTCTTTGACCCTTTTCTAAGCCTCTTTTATAAAAAGTTTCTGGATTTGATGCTTGTGAATAAATATTTTGTTTATTTGATGATGAATATGTATCTACTGAACTTTTCCTAGCACCAGCATCATAATTTTTCAGTAATTCGTAAGCCTGGTTAATTATTTTAATTTTTTCTTCAGCATCAAGCTTTTTTGATGGTTCTAAAAAACAGTCGGGATGCCATTGTTTAACAAGTTTTCGATAAGCTTGTTTTATTTCTCCCTGGGATACACCTGGTTCTAAATCTAGAGTTTTAAAAGCAAAATTGATATCGATAGGCTTTAGCATAACGAATAATAAGCATATTTACTCTGACAAGCTTATTATTCCCAGAGAGATTAACTAAATAACAATCTTGATCATTCAATTTTGATTGTAAGGGTATGTGACTTAAAACCTTTGTGGGATAAAGGATACAATGGAATGATCACTCCCTACCCCAACTACCCAAAACAAGCTTGGGGAAGGTTTCAAAATGGGGAACGTCCTTTGGTTGGAGGATGATTGGGATGGTGATCGCTAGGTGACTTTTCTGGTGTATCGTGCTTATAGCTTTTTACCCAGGTAAACCGAAAATTTAGTTAGCATATGAAGGTACGGGAGATAATTAAGCAAATAGAAGCAGATGGTTGGTATTTAGCCAGAACCAGAGGAAGTCATCGTCAGTATAAACATCCAAGCAAACCAGGTTTAGTGACAGTTCCGGGAAAACCATCGGATGATTTAGCACCAGGAACATTAAACAGTATTCTGAAACAAGCTCAACTACAAAAACAAGAAAATAGCGAAAATCACGAAGATAAGGAAGAAAATTAATGCGTTATGCAGTTGTAATTGAAAAAGCCAAGGGAAATTATTCAGCTTATGTTCCAGATTTACCAGGATGTGTAGCTACTGGTGCAACTATTGAAGAAACACAACAGCAAATTCAAGAAGCAATAAATTTTCATTTGGATGGTTTACGTGAGGAAGGTTTACCCATTCCCCTAGCAACTACCTTTTGTGAATATGTAGAAGCATAGTATTCCTCATCTATGAATCCAAATGATGATAAGCGCAAGAGTATACCAACAATATCACAGCTAGTAGTTCAAGCATCACTAGAACAAGACAAACCACCACTGCAACAAGAGAAAGAGGGGAAATTAAAAGACACCTAAACCCTAATAAATCTATTTTATTATCCTGCCTATCTCATGATTTGTTAACGTGGATCTCACCACTCTAACTACCCATGCAACTGGAAAACTACTTTGACTTTCTCTCCCCCGAAGATATTCGGATCAAAGGTTCTCGCATTGGTATAGAAACTATTTTGTACGAATATCAGTTTCGCGCTCGTACACCGGAATAAATTGCTAAAATATACACATCTCTAACCCTAGAGCAAGTTTATGCCACAATCCTTTACTACTTACATAACAAAGACTAAATTAACCAATACATGACCGAATGGTTAGAATGGGGTGATAAAATGCGGGAAGAACAACGTCGCAATCCTCCTCCTGTGGCTGAAAAACTGCGTAAATTAAGGGCAGAAAGAGACGCAAAGAGGAAAGCTCTGGTAGCGAACTAGAAACCGGTTTTGTTTTGGGTAAATACTTAGATTCCTCATATCTTGCACCATTATCAACAAGACCAAAAAACCGGGTTTCTGAACGCAAAATTTAGGTTTTCAGCATTATTCATTCTCAAGAAACCCGGTTTTTAGTCCCGGTGCAAGATGTGTTATTCTCGATTCTCCACCGACTCCAAACCCAGTTTATTTGGTCTTTAACTTTTATTTATAAACAGGTTCCAAGTCATTTTATAAAAGCTTTGCAGCTGTTTTCCAAGCCACCTCAGCGACCTTATCCATGAATTCAAATTCGGGTTTAGTGACATGAAAGGGCTTGATTCCTAAGTCTTTCACTTTATATTTTTTCTCAAGCTGTAAATTTTCAGGTAATTTTAAAATTCCTAGCTCTTTTGCTCTAACATTTTTGATCCAAAATTCATTAGAGAAAAAGGGTGGCTCATCAAACAAAGCAGCGTATAGCTCTTTATCTTTGACGAAAAATTTAATCTCATGAACATAAGCCATAAGTTCCAATCCTTAGAATAGATATGTATATACCTAGTATTCCCATCTGTTCAAAGAAAATAACATCTTTAAAGGTCTAAGGACTATGGGCAAAAATCTTGACGAATTGCAACTAATTGCACAAGCATCATTTGACGACAAATATCAAGACCGTATTCTTCGGGACTTCCAATTTAATAATTATCCCAAATTTCCAATGTGGGACAGGCATCCTGCCTGTTCATTCGGGCAAGATGCCCGAACCACGGGATAATTTATTTTTTGGACTTCCCTTCATATACCGCTTCCCTAATCTCAATTTACTCCCCCGCTAGAATAATATATATCAACCACTCAACCACGAGCCAGAATCAAAGTGGTACAATAATTCCCATGCTAGGGGTGTCTGAGTAAAACCAGGCTGAGAACAAACCCTTAACACCTGAGACTGGGTAATACCAGCGGAGGGAAGCTGTTTATCGAGGTAATCAAATATGCGGACAGAATGGATTGCCAAGCGTCGGGGGCAAGATAATGTTACTCAAATGCATTATGCCCGTCAAGGTATCGTGACGGAAGAAATGCATTATGTAGCTCAACGGGAAAACCTCCCCGTGGAGTTAATTAAGGACGAAATCGCCAGGGGACGGCTAATTATCCCTGCGAATATCAATCACCCCAACTTGGAACCAATGGCGATTGGTATAGCCTCCAAGTGTAAGGTAAATGCCAATATCGGTGCTTCCCCCAACTCTTCCAATATTGACGAAGAAGTCGCCAAACTGAATTTAGCAGTCAAATATGGTGCAGATACCGTCATGGATTTGTCCACTGGTGGCGGTAATTTGGATGAAATTCGTACCGCTATCATCAAAGCTTCACCGGTTCCCATCGGAACTGTACCCATTTACCAAGCTGTAGAAAGCGTCCACGGTAACCTAGAAAACCTCACACCGGACGATTTTCTCCATGTAATTGAAAAGCACTGTCAGCAAGGTGTGGATTACATGACTATTCACGCTGGACTTTTAATTGAGTATTTACCCTTAGTCAAAACCCGGATTACAGGTATAGTTTCCCGTGGTGGGGGGATTATCGCTAAGTGGATGCTACACCACCATAAACAAAACCCCTTATACACCCATTTCCGGGATATCATCGAAATCTTTAAAAAATACGATGTTTCCTTTAGCTTGGGTGATTCCCTACGTCCTGGTTGTACCCACGACGCATCAGATGAAGCTCAATTATCTGAACTCAAAACCCTGGGAGAATTAACCCGCAAAGCTTGGGAACATGATGTCCAGGTGATGGTAGAAGGTCCCGGACATGTCCCCATGGATCAAATTGAGTTTAACGTCAAAAAGCAAATGGAAGAGTGTTCTGAAGCACCTTTCTATGTGCTGGGACCCTTGGTAACAGATATTGCTCCCGGTTATGACCATATTACCTCAGCCATTGGTGCAGCGATGGCGGGTTGGTATGGAACAGCAATGTTGTGTTATGTGACACCAAAGGAACACTTAGGTTTGCCCAATGCGGAAGACGTGCGCAGTGGCTTAATAGCCTATAAAATTGCGGCTCATGCAGCGGATATCGCTCGTCACCGTCCTGGTGCGAGGGATAGGGATGATGAACTTTCCCGCGCTCGTTATAACTTCGACTGGAACCGTCAGTTTGAATTAGCACTCGATCCAGATAGAGCTAAAGAATATCACGATGAAACCCTACCAGCGGATATTTACAAAACCGCTGAATTTTGTTCTATGTGTGGTCCCAAATTCTGTCCTATGCAAACCAAAGTTGATGCGGATGCATTAACAGAATTGGAGAAATTCTTAGCGAAGGATAAGGAAATTGTGACACAGAGTTAATCAGATTTCCCAAATTTAAATGTAGGGGCGCAATGCTTGCGCCCTCAACTTTTTGGTAAAATATATTTCAGAAAATACCCAAATTTTAAGTGTGGGGAAACCCCTGTTTTTTAAAATTGACATAAATTTGCAAAAAATACATAAGCATTTCCCATTTTCCCTATGGTGATTACCAACGAACCAACAAACATTAATTTCCCAGAAATAGAGCTTCCAGAAAAGCGCGTCACTCTACATAATATTAGTTGGGAAGGATACGAACAAATACTCGATGCTTTAGGAGAAAGTCGTGCAGCAAGGGTGCATTATTATCGGGGAATGTTGGAAATTATGACACCATTGGAAGCCCATGAAAATAGTAGTGAAAATATTGGGTCATTGATTCATATTTTGACGGAGGAACTAAATCTAAATCTCAAAACTATGGGTTCTACTACTCTGAACATACCAAAATTACAAATTGGGGTAGAACCCGATAAATGCTATTACATTCAAAATGAGCCTGCGGTAAGAGGAAAGACTGTAGATTTAACTCAAGACCCCCCTCCAGATTTAATTTTAGAAGTTGATATTACCCATACTGATATTAATAAAAAACAACTATATCAAGAGATGAAAGTGCCAGAATTTTGGCGTTATAACGGGAAAATTTTAACTATTTATTTATTAAATAATGGCGTTTATATCGAATCGGAAACAAGTAATAATTTCCCCATTTTAACTAAATCAATGGTTTATGAATTTTTAGCCGGATGTAAAACCGAGGGAGAAACACAAACTAAGCGCGCTTTCCGCACTCGCATTCAAGAACAAATAAAACAAGATAAATAAAAAGAAACCGGGTTTCTGTGGGTAGAATATTGAATATTATCGTATTTATTGTCAGATAAATCCGGTTTCTAAATCAAGCTACCATTTAAAGTAGACGAAAACTTTACACCATCTGCATTTTTAATTTTTAATTGGCAATTTTGAATTTCCCATAGCGGTACTACTCCCTTCCCATTCTAAGATTACCTATAAAAATTTCTCCCCCTCTTCCCCCTCTTCCCCTTCTTCCCACTCTTCCCCTTCTTCCCCCTCTTCCCCCTCTGACTCAATTCGGTAATCTTCTAGCGAGACGGGAGTAGTTATTTTAATTCTCCATATCTCTGCTGAATTTCCTCAATATTAAATACCGCTTCAAAATTCAACTCTTGAGACTGATAAAATTCCGCTCCCCCTTGCTGACGGTCTATCAGTGAAATTACGGTACCTACAGTATATCCAGCATCCCTTAACCTCTCCACAGCCTTCATGGCAGATTGTCCCGTAGTTACCACATCTTCCAACACCACTACCTTTGTTCCTGCTGGTAAACTGGGACCTTCAATGTAAGCTTTTGTACCGTGCCCTTTGGCTTCTTTACGGATAATTAATCCGGGTATGGGTCGATTCTCCAAAGCTGAAACTACACTCACAGCACTCACAATGGGGTCAGCACCCAAGGTTAACCCAGCCACTGCTTGAGTATCTGTAGGTAATAGAGATAACAACAAACGACCAATGGCTAAAGCACCTTGGGGATGGAGAGTTACCTGCTTACCATTAATGTAATAAGAACTACGCTGTCCAGAAGAAAGAACAAAATCACCCTCTTGATACGCAAGCTGACAAAATAAATCTAGTAACTTATTTCGCAAAGTATTCAAATCAGCATTAGCTGCCCATAAGTCAGACTGAGCAAGGGTTTCGGCGTTATAAGTCATCACAAAAGATTAAAAGTTGTGCTAAACCAAAGGTTGAACCCTTAAGAGTTCTGAAGATAAGCATAAGTTAAGATTCGCACAAACATAAAGGAGTAATAAAAATGGCTTTCAATTTCAAAGCCTTAGGTGGTCTATTGGTGCTTTTCGCTACCCTTGGTTTTCCATCTATGGCAACAGCACAGACACAAGCCCCTAATTATGAAAACACATCAGATGCATTTGATCGCGCTTTTTTCAAAAATGACCCCACCATCTACCGTAATAATACCTTAAGACGGGAAATTGACTGGATGTTTGGACCAGGTTCCATTCTCAAGAATTCCTTCCCCGAAAACGAAATTGCTCGTGATGCGGAGTTAGTGAACATAGTTTACCGCGATGTTCTTCAGCAGCAAACAACCAGCGACCCCTATATTCGTACCCCAGATTTACCAAATCCTTACAACACATCAGTGATGATGTCTCCCCGTGTAAATGCTGACCAGTTACAAGTGGGAACAGAATTCCGTTTTGAGCAGGTTCCAAATCCATAAAATATGGACATAAACCTAGGGTGGTAACCCCCACCCTACAGCGAATCTCATCGCAATACTCCTGTCGGACTAGAAGATTAGCTCATTGAGTCAGACCCAAAAGAAGGAGAAGAGGGGGAAGAGGGGGAAGAGGGGGAAGAGGGGGAAGAGGGGGAAGAGGGGGAAGAGGGGGAGAAATTTTTATAGGTAATCTTAGGACGAGAAGGGAGTAGTTTTTTGTATTAGAGATAAAAGCATTACTGTAGCGCTACAGTTGTTTGAGTTTGAGAATGAAATCGTTGGATGAGGGTTGAGGAAACGTCAAGAAATCATAACAAAAAAGATTGCAGCACAAATTGGGGAATAACTAATTTTAGCATCAAAGATGGCATTGTCAGCCTTGAAATTCCGTTCTTTACAAAAAGAAATATTTCGGCAAAACTAGCTTATTTGGGAGAAAAATACAATTTTATGAATTTGTAATCAAAATTTACAATCAAGAGTCATTCCTGGAGGAATCCATGACCGTGGTGCCTGATCATGGCGCTGAACTGACCTGTCAAAAGTTGCTTATTTTCAAATTAATCCAGGGTGCAGGAGTTGAACCTGCCTAGGGCGAATTATGAGTTCGCTGCCTCATCCGCTCGGCCAACCCTGGTTAGATATCAATTGTAACCTAAATTGCCAGTAAATGTGCAACTTAAAACTAGATTATCAGATTTTTATTGTACATAATCTTAGAGGGTGCCATCAAGCAGACTAATATTATTTAAGTTACCTTATGGCTTGAAGTTTCCAACTTCAATACTTTTACATTAAGCAGCATTTTTCTGCAAGAGCTAATTTACAAAGATGAAATTCAATTCAACTGTACTTCTAACATTAATTTTGTTAACCCTGATGTTGGTCGCTGGTTCTGTGAGCGCATTTTGGGGTTTTGCTTTAGGGAGTGCAGCACTCAAAGGTGTAACAGCACCAGATAGTCGTCCCACCACCAAATTTGCCAGTAAGAAGACTACTAGCTCACAAAATGGAACGGTGGTAATGTTAAAAGAGAAGGATCTAATCAAAATCGCCAGGGCAAGGGTTCAGAGCAAAAGCAAAGCTGCTAACTCAAAAAAGCGAAAGCAAGATCGAGACAACAACGATAAGACGCAAAACCAAAAGCCCAAGAAACAAAAAAAGGCTGAAGAAAAACTCCAGAAAGGTTTTCCCCTGAATACACAGAGTGAGGGAGTTTCCCTTTCGGTACAATCAGCTCGTTACACTGGTGGTGCTTTGGAACTGAAGGTAAAAATGCAGAACCAAGGAGATAATACAGTCAGGTTCTTGTATAGCTTTTTAGATGTCACCGATGATAAAGGCAGAACTCTCAGCGCTAGTACAGAAGGTTTACCAGCCCAATTACCAGGAAAAGGACGAAGTTATAGTGGTACAGTCAGTATTCCTACAGCTTTGCTAGATGAGGTGAAAACCATTTCTTTGAACCTAACGGATTATCCCGCTCAAAAATTACGCTTGAAAGTATCAAATATTCCTGTAGAAAGGTAGGTAAGGGGTTTGATACTGAAAATTTTAAATTCCAGATTTGAGATTGGGGTGCAGTTTACTTCCAAATATTGGGAACAATTACATCCCAATTGTTACATCCTGGCAAGCTGTTCAATTGGCAAATTCCGTGGTTGCAACCTGTCCTCAACTAAAATCTAAAATTTAAATGGCAGCGTCAGTTGTACAAAAACTGTAGCGGTGAGAGGTTTTCCGAGTCTTGAGTTGGACAGATGTGGGGTTGCGATTGTTATCAGTATTAGTATTAATTGCCATTAATGCCTTTTTTGTCACGGCAGAATTTTCCATAGTGACAGTCCGGCGATCGCGTATCCATCAGCTAGTCGAAGCTGGTGATATTCAAGCGATCGCAGTTGAAGGTTTACAACGCGGTATCGATAGACTGCTATCAACCACCCAATTGGGCATTACCCTCTCCAGTTTGGCACTGGGATGGATTGGAGAAAGTACAATCATGCATCTGGTAAAGGAATGGTTACCCGATAGTATGAGTAATAATACGGCTCATTTTATATCCATACCAATTACCTTTTTTTTGATTGCCTATCTGCAAATTGTGTTAGGAGAACTATGTCCTAAATCCGTAGCTATGTTGTACTCAGAAAAGCTAGCGCGGTTTTTGGGACCCTCCATCAGAGCGATCGTCCGCTTCTTTCGTCCATTTATCTGGATTCTCAACCAATCCACCCGCTGTTTGCTGCGACTATTTGGTATTGAGTATACAGGTCAAAGTTGGAGACCACCAGTTACACCAGAAGAATTGCAACTGATTATTTCCACAGAAAGAGAATCCACTGGTTTGGAAGCAGGAGAACGAGAATTGCTGAACAACATCTTTGAATTTGGAGATGTAACAGTACAGGATGTCATGATTCCCCGTACCAATATTGTGGCATTGCCCAACAACGCTACTTTGCTGACTTTTCTGCAATATATGGCAAGTAGCTGTCACTCTTACTACCCTGTTATCGGTGATTCTCTGGATGATATTCGCGGTATCGTCTATTTTAAAGACTTGGCAAAATCCTTAGCCACAGGTAACTTTAATTTAGATGCACCAATCAAGCAGTGGATGCGTCCAGCAAGGTTTGTACCAGAAAACACACTTTTAAATGAACTCTTACCCATAATGCAGCAAGAGAAGCCAGCCATGGTGATGGTAGTGGATGAATTTGGTGGTACAGCAGGATTAGTGACTATCCAAGATGTGATTGCTCAAATAATTGGCGATTCTAGCGAAGCAGAAAGCAACGAAGATTTGTTGGTCGAGTTGATAGATGAACAGACATTTTTGGTACAAGCCCAAATCAACTTAGAAGACCTTAACGAAGTATTAAATCTAAATTTGCCCTTGAGAAAAGAATACCAAACCCTAGCAGGCTTTATACTTTACCATTTACAAAAAATTCCCACCCTCAGTGAAAGCTTCACCTATGAAAATTGCCAATTTACAATTATATCACTAGATGGACCCCGCTTGCAGCAAATTCAAATACGCCAGTTGGAAGAATAGAAAAAATTAATTGTAGGGGCGCAATGCTTGCGCCCAGAAGTTTGTAGGTGCGCAACCCTTGCCCCCAGAAGTTTGTAGGGGCGCAACCCTTGCCCCCAAGAGTTAGTTCTCCCCAATCTTCCCCTACTCCCCTTATTCCCGGGTGGGGAAACCCCACCCCTACTCCTGGGTGGGGAAACCCCACCCCTACTCCTGGGTGGGGAAACCCCACCCCTACTGGGCATACGCCAAAGGATCACTCAGTTCCAGTTCCGCGAACGCAGCCAGACGCAAACGACAGGAGTCACAGAGACCGCAAGCAACATTACCACCAGCATAGCAAGACCAAGTTAACTCCCAAGGAACTCCCAATTGATTCCCAAGTTGGATAATTTCGGTTTTTTTCAGGTCAATTAAGGGAGTATGAATAGCTACAGCATTACCTTCACGTCCTTGTTTAGTTCCCAAGCGAAAAACTGATTGCATTGCTTGGATATAGTCGGGACGACAATCGGGGTATCCAGAGTAATCAAGGGCATTAACGCCAATATATATGCGTTCAGCAGAGATGGTTTCGGCATACGCCAAAGCAAAGCTTAAAAATATGGTATTCCGTGCAGGTACATAGGTTACAGGAATATTTTGTGACATTTCCTCTAAAGAACGCTGCTGGGGTAAATCAATAGTGTCGTCCGTAAGTGCCGAACCTCCCCACAGTCGTAAATCAAAGGTAACCACCTGATGTTCTACCACGCCAGCTTTTTGTGCTATCAACCTTGCTGACTCTAATTCTCGTCGGTGTCGCTGCTGATAATCAAAGGAAATGGCATAAGACTCACAACCATCAGCTAGGGCTTGATAAAGAACAGTGGAAGAATCTAATCCCCCGGACAACAGAATTACAGCTTTCATCTTAGATTTTAGATTTTGAATTGCGATCGCCAAATCACACTTAAAAAGATGGTATTAAACAAAGAACAACACCATATTTTTATATGTCCAAGTGTAAATCCGATCTATGTTGAGTAAATATACAAAAAGCTTACAGATTGCGGGAACTCACAAGAATCTTTGAAATTCTTCATAAATAGAACCCCTATGTTACCATCTGGATGGTTTTCAACGGCTAATGGGCAATGCCAATTTAGTATTCATGCCAACAGCCGTAGGGTCTCTAATTTTTGGTGGTTGAGGAGAAAATAGTAGTGCAAGATAGCATGTCAGTGGTAGAAACTAATCCCTATATACAGCGTAATCACCCAAGACCGATCCGCATAGGTGTGATTGGAGTGGGTAACATGGGACAACATCATGCCCGTATACTGAGTTCTATGAAAGATGTCGAACTGGTGGGAGTGGCAGATATTAATATTGAACGGGGTTTAGAAACCGCCAGCAAATACAAGGCGCGTTTTTTTGAAGATTACTGCGAACTGCTACCCCATGTAGATGCTGTATGTATTGCAGTTCCTACTAGGCTGCATTATGCAGTTGGTGTTAACTGTCTGTTGGCTGGAATTCATGTTCTGATCGAAAAGCCCATTGCTGCTAGTATTTCCGAAGCAGAATCCCTGGTGAATGCTGCTGCTGAATCTCAGTGTATCCTACAAGTTGGTCACATTGAGCGTTTTAATCCAGCCTTTGGAGAACTAAGCAAAGTTCTCAAAACAGAAGAATTATTGGCACTAGAAGCTCATCGGATGAGTCCATATTCAAGCCGCGCTAATGATGTCTCAGTAGTCCTGGATTTAATGATCCATGATATCGATCTACTTTTGGAACTAGCTGCTTCCCCTGTTGTAAAGCTGACTGCTAACGGTAGCCGCACTCTCGATTCTGGTTACTTAGATTACGTTACTGCCACTTTGGGGTTTGCAAATGGCATTGTTGCTACCTTGACTGCTAGTAAAATTACACATCGCAAAATCCGCCGCATCGTTGCTCATTGCAAAAACTCATTTACGGAGGCAGATTTTCTGCGTAACGAAATTTTGATTCACCGACAAAGTAGTAATAACTCGATGACGGATTATCGGCAAGTACTTTACAAACAGGACGGTGTAATTGAAAAAGTTTATTCAACTAATGTTGAACCTTTACGGGCAGAATTGGAACATTTTGTTAATTGCGTGCGCGGTGGAAATCAACCTTCTGTTGGTGGCGAACAAGCTCTCAAAGCCTTACGTTTAGCAAGTTTAATTGAGCAAATGGCTGTTGAAGATAGAGTTTGGAATCCATTAGATTGGCAATCTGAACATCGAGTCCAATCATTGACTCCTACTCTCTAAAAATATTAAGGGAAGCGCCACTTATCATGATTAAAATTTACTTTGAAAAATAATTTTTGATTTTTGATTGTTTGGCGCATCTCTGATTTACAAGAGTCAAATTTAACATATTTAATCAAAGCTTACAAACCAGTAAAAATAATTTTAGCAGCTTTTGTTTACAGCATTCTGGGTAGCGCTGGGTGGGTAAGTTTGCTAACATACTCAAGGTATATATTGGGTAACCAGTATATACTCATAAAGACAAGTATCTTGCCCCTGACTCTTATAGTCTGGGTGGTTAAAGGTAAGCAAAAAAGCAAAAATAGATGAAAAAAGCACCATTATCCTAATTTATATATATAAATCAGCTTTTTTGTCTAAAATTAGACCTTGACTTTACTGAGCGATCGCTTAAATCTTGTCAAATATTGCTAAACAATGATCTCTGAAAGTAACTTTTGGCATCCTCATAGCTATAGTTGACGTTAGCAAAAATTTTTGTTAAGACGCTCTTTTGTAAGATGAACATGGTAACTTTTTAGAGCTAAGTACAGACTAGGAGCTTTCATGACAGACCAACCTTCCGCCGCTACCCCCATGAATGCCGCTGCTATCCCCATGAATCGGATTTCGGCTGCTACTCCCATCAATGCTACACCTAAGCCCATGAGCAGTGGGAATAAAAACCTTCTCAGTGTGGACTTAGGTAGAACTTCTACCAAAACCTGTATCAGCCGCGACCCCAACAATGTAACGTTTGTACCTGCCAATGTTAAAAAAATGTCCATGGAAGAGGTACGGGGAGGTGTTTTTGAAGCCCGTGCTACAGACCCCTTAATGGATTTGTGGTTGGAGTATCAGGGAAATGGATTCGCTGTCGGTCAATTAGCAGCAGATTTTGGGGCTAATCTCGGAGTCGGTCAATCCAAGGTTGAAGATGCACTGGTAAAAGTTTTGGCATGTGCAGGCTACTTTAATCTTAAAGACGATATTTCAGTTGTTGTCGGTCTGCCTTACCTTTCCCAAGGACAGTTTGAAAGCGAAAAAAATCAGTTGATCAGTCAATTGAGTGGTCCGCACATCATGAACTTTCGTGGGGAACAGGTGTCTTTGAACATCACCAAAGTGTGGGTAATGCCAGAAGGTTATGGCAGTTTGCTCTGGTGTGAAGCTCAACCCAAGCAAGTAGCCTCCACCCCGGACTTTACAAAACTTTCCGCAGCGATTGTTGATATCGGACATCAAACTATTGATTGCCTCATGGTTGACAACTTCCGCTTTGCACGAGGTGCTTCCAAGAGTGAAGACTTTGGTATGAGCGAGTTTTATAAATTGGTAGCCGACGAAATTGAGGGAGCTGATAGTCAATCTTTAGCTTTGATTTCCGCAGTCAACCGACCCAAGGGCGATCGCTTTTATCGTCCTAGAGGTGCTAGCAAGCCTACCAACTTAGATGATTTTCTCCCCAACCTCACAGAGCAATTTTCTCGGGAAATCTGTAATAAGGTACTAGAATGGCTGCCAGAACGGGTCACAGATGTGATTCTCACCGGTGGTGGGGGCGAATTTTTCTGGGAAGATGTACAACGTTTGCTTAAAGACGCAAAAATTAACGCTCACTTAGCAGCACCATCGCGACAGGCTAACGCCTTAGGGCAGTATATTTATGGAGAGGCACAGATTTCTGCCAATCGCTCTGCTAGGGCTTAGTACTGATGTTCCAATGGTCAAAAAAAGTAGTTAAATCGGTTACGTTTAACCCAGGAGTTGCAGATGAAAGCTTGTTAGCACTTGTAGAAAGCTATTTGGAGAAACAACCAGAAAAGACTTTTAGTGACCTCTGTAAAGAGGCTCTATGGCAGTCTCTGTGTGTACCAGAATCTGTACGACCTGTGCAGATTGGCGAAACTACACCAGGGGTCGAACAAAAAATAGCTGAATTGCAAAGTAAGTTAGCTAACCTTGAGGAACGTTTTTTTGCTAAAGAATCTCACCGTTTGGAAGTTATAGAAAGCCAACTAATGCAGCTGAGTCAACAAGTGGCACAGTTGGCAATCATGGTGAATCAACAACCAATTATTCACCCTCCCAACAATTCAGCACCAGCATTGGAAGTTGTACATACTAATAGTTCTACTCCTAATAATGCTGTTGCTGCTCCTCCTCAAGAAGTAGACCCTTTAATAAGCCGTCTAAGTCAATTTCTGGAAGATTTTTAAAAATATCAGGGTGCTTTGTACTTTGTACTTATTTTTAACCTCCTGAATCACTTTACCCATTCAGGAGGTTTTATTTTTGATGATGTCCGTCTCAGCAGTTATACTACTCCTATGGATAGTGCATGTCTACACTATTGACTATTTTTAGTTTTAGTCTTATGTAGTAAACTTAACCATCATAGCCACAAGTTTATAATCTAGCCAAACGGATCGATATTAATTGTTTTCCGATGGGTGCAAACATGCCAGGTTGCTTCGTGGTTACTGATGTGTTTTTTCCCGTTTTGCTGTATGTTGCTACCTTAGTTCGGATTTTTACCTGTAAAAACCGAATTATGATAAACAAACTTTATAGCAGTCGGAAATTAATGACAAATTTTAGTATCCTTTGGCACTTTTCCGTAAAAATACCATTTTGTTTTTTCGTAGTGCGAGTATAATTTCTTTTTGCACGCACGTATTTATTTTTGCCGAAGGAATATTACGGTGGATAAACAACAAATTTCTCAGTTTATTGGTGTGAGGTATATTTACTTGGGTTTAGGGGTAACTTTAACCACTTCCCTTCTGTCGTTCACTCCGATTGCAATCAATCCGGGAATTGCTGCTGAAATAGAGCAAAACCAATTCAGGTCTTCTTTCAGTCGGAACAAGGATTATATTTTATCAAAAAAAAATGTCACTTCTGATACAGACCTGCGGGAAAAGTTAGTGTTATACAAAGCTAACAAAAATGTTGCTTTAGTAAATCCCGCAAAAATTAGTGATGGTTTGGGTTCAGTTATCAAGGGCTTGCAATTTGGTGCTAAGTCTGGTTCAGACCTGAATGCAGATGTGGTGAGAAACGTAGTTATCAATCAGAAAGCTAAGGCTTCCACTACTGTTAGTAAAAAAACTGCTCTTCAGGTGAGGGCAGCATCAGAGTTAAATGGGGATCTGATCAAAAATTTGCGGGCTGTTAGTAAAGTCAAAAAAGTGGCGCAAATAGACTCCTCTGGAACCGTAGGGGATACCCTAGCAGAAACGAATAGATTACGTCAGGAGTTGTTAATTCCTCCCATTATCAAACCAGGGGAACTCCCAGTTGCTGTTCCTGGTTCTAGTGCTGGTACACCCACCGCTTATGGTGCAAGTTGGCGTCAAGCCTTTATTGGTGCTGGTGTAAACTTTCCTTTAGACGAAGGTAGGACAGATGGAGCCTTGGCTGTTGGTTTTGGTTTAGGAGATCCTGCTAAAGCCGTAGGATTAGAAGTTACTGCTAGCATTACCAGTGTAGGTGGTGGTGATGACTTTGATTTTGGCGATAGTGGCGGTTTGGGTTTTAAAGTACACAAATTCTTCTCTGATGGCACAGCAGTGGCTGTTGGTTGGGCAAATGCTGTGAAATGGGGAGATGCTGATGATGAAGACGAAACCATCTATGGAGTTGTTACTAGGTCATTCCCCCTGGAACCAAATAGCCCAACTAACAAATTACCTCTAACAGTTTCTCTGGGTATTGGTAGTGGTAGTTTTCGCTCCAGAGGGGCAATAGAAGCTGATGAAAATAATCCTAATTTTTTTGGTAGCGTAGGGTTAAGAGCCACCCCTCAAGTATCTTTAATCAGTAGCTGGACTGGAAATCGTCTCAACGTGGGTACTTCTTTTGTTCCCCTCAAAAAGGTTCCTGTAGTTGTTCACACATTTTTCACAGACGTTACTAGTAATTTTGATGATGGTATTGGCTTGACTGTCAGCGCAGGTTATGCTTTTCAATTTTAAGCCTGAGTGGACATTGAATGAAATTGGTAGTAAAAGCTATGAATAGAAACAAAATGCCCTTAAAATTTGCTATTGTGCTTATTTTGTTCGCTTCTCTAGTAGGTGTGCCTATTCGGGCAAATGCTGGTGGCACAATTGAAACAGTGGGAGAAATAACAGATGGAAGTTCAGGGGATATGTTTGCTCCTCCAGAAGGAGTTGTAGATTTTCAAGTGAATCCAGAAGGTTCTATTGTCAACGTTTCCGCAACTGTTCAGAATAGCCTGGATAGAGCTGGGAAAAAGGAAGATGACCAAATTGATTGTAGAACTAGTATTGTTGCTTCCTATATGGCAGCAAGATGTAGTAATCGTTCCGATGGACCAACTATCCGGGATGGTATAGTAAACTTGGGAGCCCAAGAAATACTTGTAGAACCTCTGATAGAAGAAATATTTGCGGTGATTAAGACTGATGATATGGATATCAATCAACTTGATCGGGCTATTACTGCTTATAGAACCTTGATCCTCAACAGCGATAAAGATGTTTTAGAAAGACTGAAAGGAGATCAAGATTTTGGGGAAATTAAGCTGCGTCTAGAACGATTAAGAAATGCTCTATAAAAGAGCTAATATCTAATAATGTTATCAGAGGTGTGGATAAACAAAGGAGGAATTATTTATTTCCTCTATATAACCCCTATCACACATCTTGCACCTGGTTCAGAAACCGGGTTTATTAGGAATATTGAACCCTCTAAAACCCTAATTTTTCGTTCATAAACCCGGTTTCTCCATGCTTACCCTCGAATGGTGCAAGATATGACCTATCTCCTGATAAAAATACTCTTGAGATAATGTAAGCAAAAGTCAAATTTAATATTTGATATGGCTACTATAAATTGCGGAAGCACACAATCAAAATCTCTCTAGGTAGTTTACAAATGTAGTCTTAGCAGCAAATTATATTGCCAAATACTTTGCAAACATTTTTTAAATTTGTGGGAGTTAAGGAGAAAGGGGTATTTTTTTAAAGGTTAAGAGTCAGCAAGTTTATCCTTTGACTTATTTTTACGCTGCACTCTTATTGCGGTTTTGGTATTGATATTTAATATTTGATTCTGGAACCGTGATTTGTGGGGTTATTTCATTTTCAGCTTCATCAGGCACAAACTCTAAAGAAACATTGAAGTTAATTCTCAGTTTTCCTTGTTTCCATTGTTGGGCACCCAATCTGAGAAGTTCACAATCTACTCCATCATTGAACCAGTTTTCGTAAACCTGAGATTCTCTATCTTCACTCCAGGGACTACTAAACTCTTTTAAGATTTTCTTATAATTTAATAATTCAGTTAATTTTGCTCCTAGCAGTGTTTGATTAAAAAATAAATGTTCTACTTCTTTGGACATATTTTCCACTTTCAATAAAGTAGAATTAAAGGCAACCACATCATGATTACCACAATTTTTTAAACTGATTTTTGATTTCATGGTAGTCCCTGGATGATATCACATATTATTGAGCAAAATAAATCTCAATCATGTTGATTTCTAATTTAGCAAGGCGTTATACCTTATACAATACATATATTATTAATATTTATATCCAGAATGCTTCAGTAAAAGTACTGAACTGATACAATATTTCCCTTGTTAATGAGCATGTTTGAAAAGTATTATTATTAACACAAAATATCCCAAACCTAACCCCCCTAGGGTCTGTTTTCAAACTCGGCGTCTATAGGATGAGGATTTTAGGGGTTTGAAAACACGCCCTCCTAGCCCCTAGTACCGCTGCCTTGGAAGTCAAAAGTCACGCATTCAAAAGTCTTGTTTTTTCTTGCTTTGACGTTTTATAAATGGTTGTTTTAACCCTCTCCTAGTACTCAACCACATTAATTTTGACAAGTCGCGGGTGTGAGCGATCCCCGACTTCTTAAAGAAGTCGGGGATCTGTGACCCCTCGTAACTAATGTGGTGGACTACTAG
>JAAUYD010011280.1_pt1 | contig 59185 bp, 53 predicted proteins | sample 7278101 | NCBI WGS metagenome assembly JAAUYD01 (sample SAMN14350128, study PRJNA611818) | marine sediment metagenome | isolation source: surface marine sediment (0.6m) | place: French Polynesia: Moorea | collected 2018-08
AGATGCAGTCGTATTTCGAATCGACAGGTGGGTATCGACAGTATATCGCCGAGGCCAAAAAGAAGCGGTCGCAGCCGCCAGAGGGTTTCGAGAAGGTGACGTTCGATTCGCGGCAGTCGTCGAAAATACTAGTGGTGAAACAGGAGCCGGTTGGCCCCCGTATGGAAGTGGAACGGGCGTTGGCAGCTGTGCAGGTAGTTTCGGGTTGCACGAGGGAAGAGATGTTGGAGCAGCGGCGGGGGCGAGGGGGAAATCCCTACAAAGCGCTGGCTGTCTGGTGGCTCATTCATGGGGCTGGGTTGAGCAACATCGAGGCGGGTGCCGTATTGAAACTGAGTCCCACCGCGGTGAGTCATATTCTGATGAAACTGCGACAGAATCCGAGTACCTACGCCGGTGGTCGGGTGAGGGAATGGATTAAGCTCCTAAAAGAGCAATAGGAAGGGTACGTCCCCTTATATTATATCTTCTATCAAAGAACAAAGACTGCGCTTTTTGCCGCTCTATAGTGCCGCAACCATCGGATCCCCAAGACCGAGCATCGCGTAGTGTCGTTTTCATCTCTACCTCGGCGTTTCCAATGTACGGAAATAGATGGAAGGGTCTTGTCTGCGGTCAAATTGGGAGTCTTCACTCCGCCAGGGCGAGGCGCGTTAAGGTGATATCGGGAAATAGTGGCCTGGCGGTTGTGCCGAGGGAGTGATCTATCGTCTTTAAAAGAACTTCGTAGGGAATACCTTCTTCTGCACCTAGGATGATCGATGTCTCCTGGCTGTGATTTTCCTTTAATTCCCTGAGCCGTTTTCTGAACGCATAAAAATTCCAGTCATCGTTCATCTTCGGAATATCGGGTTCTCCCGGGAAGAGGGTCATCCAGGGCAGGCGAAAGTTGGGGCTGATTTTAAAGTGAAATCCCTTGCCGGTTATCGCCACGGTCAAATTGAGGTCTTCTACCGATAGTTCGCTTTCCGGTTGTCTGTGACCGGGATAGTGGATATCCACTGGGGAGAGTAACTCTATTGGATCGCTAAACCCTCGCACGAGTGCGACATCGGGAAACAGCGGATCGCCCAAATTGTCGCGAAAGTAGCGCACCGTTTTGATCAAGATCCCATAGGGAATATGGTTCTCTGCCCCTAGGGTTATCGATGTCTTCTTGCTGTGAGGAATTTTTAGTTCCAGGAGCCGCTTTTTGAGTTCAGCAAAATCCCAGTCGTTGTCCCTTTTGGGAATTTCGGGATTTGTTGTGTAGACAGCACCCTTTAATCCGTGCAGACCGTGGTCGGGATTCGCTCTGAAGTAAAATCCCTGGTCGGTTATCACCACTACCAAACTGAGATTGTCACTTGATGTTTCACTTGGCGACGGCACAGGTGTGACGACTGCCGCTGGTCCCTGTTCCAGGTTAGTATCTGCGTTTTTCAGGGACCGGGTCGGCCATATCAGCGTCCCTACGACGATGGCCAATCCTGCTGCGATGCCACATCCCATAGCCATTGACGCGAGGCCTTTTACCTTGGAACGTTTTTGGGGGGGCGCGATATGCATCACCTGCTCCACTCTTTGCCCAATCTCGACCAGAGCCGCGTCGATAGTATTGGCAATCCACTGCTCGCGGGCAAAAGGACTGGCCATAAAGCTGGGGGGGCCGGGGTGGTTATCGATGTCCATAAAACTCATGAGCTGCATTTCCAAAGGGCACCTGTCACAGGCGGACAAGTGCGTATTGATTTCTTTTTTCTGGACAGCTGAAAGCTCCTTGCCTGCGGGGTCAAGCGCGATAAGCCTTTGTATTCTCTCACAAGCATCGTCTGTCATTTTGTCGCTCCGATTTCCTTTGCCAGCGCCGTGAGTACCTTATCGGCAAAAAAGGCTTCGCGGAGCTGGGCTCGGCCCTTTTTGAGCCGATCTCGCACTGTGTGGGGATTCATTTCGGTCTTTGATGCGATTTCGGCAATTGAATACCCGAGCACGTGCCTGAGCACCACTACCAACCGCCGCTCTGGGTTGAGCGCTTCGAGTGCTGTAACGATCCGGCGCCAAATGCGCTCACGGGTAAGGGTCAAGTCATCGGTAGGTTCTTCGATACTGCCTTCAAAGTCTGAGTGTTGAGTCACGATTTTGGCCCTAAAAACCCTCTTATTCACGCGCCGCATGGTTACCCGTATCGCCACTGTTTCGGCCCAGCGATCGAGGGAGCCCTCTCGCTGAAATTTTCCAATCGATTTCAGAATCTCGATGAACGCATCTTGAACATAGTCGTCTGCATCGGGATCATTGGCCGCCAGGCACCGCACCGTGTGGCTCACCCGGTCGAGCAACCGTTCCACCAGTAACCAGCACGCATCCGCATTGCCGGACGCAGCCGCAGCGGCCAGCTCAGTGTCCGATCCAAACTGTTCTGGATCATCAAATTCGAAGGGCAATGGTTTTACTCCGCTCATACTATTCATATGACATTGACGCCGATTTTGGGGTGTCCCGAGAACCATTCCGATAGGTTTTTAGCCATTTTCGAGTTTCGTATTAAGATATTTCGAGGTTTGAGTTCGAATTATCCTAGCCTGGGAATATGATAGAGCTCATCAAGACTTACTTATTGAGAAACGAGGAGAGAATATGAAAAACAGTGCTTCGATGCTGACCATGTTGCTCCTTTGGGCGGCCTTCCCGCTCTTTGCTTGTAACAACAATGATGTGGCCGAAGGTGGAACAGACCTGGATATAGACATAGATGCGGATACAGACGCCGATACAGACGGAGATACGGACGGGGATACAGATGCAGATAGTGATGCTGATACTGATACTGATACTGATACTGATACAGCGAGCGATAGTGAGACTAGCACAAGTACTGATACAGATACCGAGACTGACCCTGATACGGATACAGGTACAGAGGTGGATGTCGTATCGGGAATCTATGCGGGCGGACCGATTTACTATAGCGAGGGGTCCATTGACGAGTTGCGCGCTTCGGGGTTTACCAATGTCATCGTCTGGACGATACACATCAATGCGGTCGGCGATTTAAACTTCAACGCTGAATTCCTTATTTGTAGCGATGGGGAATACGTGGGATATCTCATGTATCCTGATTTTCCAAGTGATATCGCCCGGCTGAAAACAGCCCCCACATCGGTGACCAGAATTGAGTTCGGCCTGAGTGCTTGGGGATCCGCGACGTTCGATCATATACAGGACTTGGTGAACACCCAAGGTACTGGCCCGGACAGCATTCTCTACCGAAATTTCGAGGCACTGAAAAACCAGATACCTGAAATTGACGCGATCAACTTTGACGACGAGCAGACATACGATGTGAGCACGGCAACCGAATTTGCCATCATGCTGGCCGACCTGGGTTACAACGTAGCCCTGGTGCCATATGAGCAGTCTGACTTTTGGTCGAATCTAGCATCAAACACCAATGACGCGCGTCCTGGTACGGTCGATGCCGTATACCTTCAGTGCTATGCTGGCGGCGCCGGGAACAATCCATGCACCTGGGATGATTATTTCGATGGCATCCCGGTTTATCCAGGCCTGTGGGATAGGGATGACACCCCGGCCCAGGTCGAGGAACACATGAATACTTGGCAGGAACAGTGCGGCATCACCGGTGGGTTTATGTGGCTCTACGACGATTTTGATAATTCGAGCCTGGTCGCTGAATACGCCGCCGCCATCGATACAGCGCTTTCTGAGTAAACAGCGCTGCGCCGAAGAGGAGTAACGCAATTCCATGAGAATAAGCTGGCAAAAAGAGACGATTGACAAGGTTCGCGCGGATCTCATCGTTGTGCCGTTTCGCAGCAGTGGACCCAATGCCGCGTTTGAAGTGCTAAATAAAAAATCAGAGGGTGCCTTTGCCGATTTGGCCGATACTGAGAAATTCAAGGGCGAGGTGGGCCAGATCACGGCTTGGCATGGCATCCTCAACCGCCGGCAAGTGCGCTATATCGCCGTGGGCATGGGTAGCGGTCGCATCAGACCTGAGACCTGGCAAGGGGGCATCGGGAAGGTCGTGCAATACGCAGCACGCCGTGGCCTGGGGTCAGTTGCGGTCTATGTCGACGACACTGAACTGGAGTGCGCATTAGATCAAATCCACTGGACCGCCCAGGCGCTGCTTTTGGCAACCTATCGATTCAGAAGATACAAGACCACACCTCCCCCAGGGACAGCGCCGCCCAAGACCGGTACCTTGGGCATGCATCCGAGCGTGCGGTCTGACGCAAAATTTCGCGATGCCATTCGCCGTGCCAAAGTCGCCGCATCCGGCGTGATCATGGCGCGGGATCTTTCCAATGAGCCGGCCAATATCCTCTCGCCGACTGAGTTTGCTGCACGGGCAAGGACGCTGGCCAAAGATCGGCATTTAAGGTGCAAGGTGTTGGACGCAGCAGCGCTGCGCCGATTGGGTATGAATCTTATCCTGGCAGTAGGGGCTGGGTCTGCTCGGCCGCCGTGTCTCGTCCACCTCACCTACACACCCCCTCGCAAAAAGAGAGCAACTGTAGCGCTCGTGGGCAAGGGTGTAACGTTTGACAGCGGCGGGTTGTGCATCAAGCCGCCGAGATCAATGTTCGCCATGAAGACCGATATGGCTGGCGCGGGCACAGTGCTTGGGATCCTGTCGACTCTTAAATCACTGGCCCTGCCCGTCGAAGTACACGGCATTATTCCGCTGGCAGACAATGCCACTGGGTCTGATGCCATGCGGCCCGGAGACATTATAACGTCCCTGAGCGGCCAGACAGTGGAGGTGCTGAACACCGATGGCGAGGGACGGCTTATTTTGGCTGACGCGCTCACCTATGCAAACCAGTTTGCACCCGATGTGATAGTGGACTACGCAACCCTGACTGGAGCCTGTGCCGTGGCTCTTGGACCGCATATTGGCGGTCTATTCACCCCGTCCGACAAACTCGCGAAGCAATATCTAGCCGCTGCAGATAGAACTGGCGAGCCATTCTGGCGGTTGCCCTTAAGCAGGACCCTCAAATCCGAGCTCAACAGCCACATCGCGGATATCAAAAACACACCCGGTCGCTACGGCGGAGCCATCTCTGCCGCGCTGTTTCTCAAACGGTTCGTCGCCAAGACACCTTGGATTCACCTGGATATCGCCGGCCCTGCCCGCGTCGAAAAGACAACAGATCTCTGCCCCAAAGGGGGTAGCGGGTTCGGCGTGCTGGCTGCACTCGAGTTTCTGAAGATACTGCCATAGGATTCGAATTTATCTGAAAAGAACGTCTAGAAATGTTATCTTTAAAATATGATGACTGAGACCTCGACGAATAACAGAAAAACAGCGCGCCTTTGCCTGGCCTTTGAGTTATTCGAAGCAGGTCTTGAAATAATGCGTCAGAATCTCAAGCGCAGGTATCCAGGCTGCGGTGTAAACGAGATTGAACGCATGTTAGAGGAGTGGCTCCTTGAGAGAGATGGTGCTCCTCATGGCGACGTAAGTGGTCGCATTTTCAAGCCTGCCAAGCTGAAAAAATAGCGATCTCATGAACCGCCTCAGTCAATGTTTGCAATCAATATCGATTTTGTTGAAAGAGCGCGAGATATCATTCGCGCTTGTCGGTGGTATTGCAGTATCTGCTCAAGCTGAACCTCGATTCACAAGAGACGTGGATTTGGCAGTGGATATACCAAATGATAGAGACGCAGAAGCGCTGATCCGTCACCTGAGAACGCTCGATTATCACGTACTAGCGATTGTCGAACAGGAAGCCACGAATCGGCTATCGACTGTCAGAATGACATCCTCGACCGAGGGTGAGGAAGGCATCGTCATCGACCTCTTGTTCGCTTCCTCTGGAATTGAAGCTGAAGTCGTCGCTCAAGCCGAAGCATTGGATGTGTTTGAGAATCTGCAAATTCCTGTTGCCAAGGTGGGGCATCTCATTGCACTGAAAATTCTATCACGGGACGATAGCGAAAGACCACAGGACGCTGCAGATCTCAAGTCACTTATCAAGATGGCCAGTGATGAAGAAATAAACAGAGCCGAAGTCGCATTAAAGAACATTCAAGTGCTTGGATTCCATAGGGACAGAGACCTATTGCGCTTGTTTGAAAGTGCTTTGGAGACCTTTTCACCGGTCTCCTAAACGCGAGACCAAAGATTTGACACTACAGCGCACCACCGCGAAATAGCTTGAAGCGCCTGAACGCCAGGGCGGACATTTTTAATAGCAGTAGGCCGTGTCTGAAGCGGCTGATTTTGATTTCCCCGTATTCCCGATTTCGATATCTAATTGGAATCTCTCGAATTTTAAGATTGAGCTTGGCCGCGCCAAAGAGCAGGTCAAAATCTCCAAACGGGTCGAAATCGCCAAAAAATGCCCGCCCCTGTTTGATGGCCTCGTAGTCGCTCTTGAACAGAACTTTGGTACCGCATAAGGTATCGGTGAGCCTTTGGTCGAGCAGCCAGGAAAAAGTAATACCAAAAAAGTGATTGGCGAGTGTATTGAGAAATCGCATTGCCTGATCCTCCATGGGGTAGACCAGGCGCGAGCCATTGATGAATTCACCCTTTCCCTCGACAAGGGCTTCGTAGAACTTGGGCAAGTCCTCGGGCCGCACAGTGATGTCGGCGTCGAGGATCATCAGGACGTCGCCTTTTGCAATGTCAAAGCCGATCCGAACGGCCTCTCCTTTCCCCTTGCCCGGCTGCGTGATCACACTGGCGCCGTCCAGATTGGGATTGAGCGTGTCGAGTTGCTGGATGCAGCGCTCGATTTCTTGGACAGTGCCATCTGTCGAGTGTCCGTCGACAAAAATGAGCTCTGTACCTTGGCCCATCTTGGGGACTGTGCGGAAGATCTCTTCTATATTTCCCCGCTCGTCCTTACAAGCGACGATGACCGAAACCTTGTGGTCCCCGCGGTTCTCCGTAGTGGGGCATCGGCCGACGATGAACTCGTTGACGCAAAAGCGATTCAGTCCGGGTAAAGCACCCAAGTAGGCATTCAACGTATCGGACAGCAGGGGAATAACGACAGGAATAAGGAAATGCCGGCCCCACTTTATGGGATCGATGCCGGCGAGCTCGAGCAAATTGGCGAGATCTTCAATTTCGAGCCAGTTCTGTTCCCGTTGTCTTGGTTTGATTTTGAGCTGCTCGGCCAGCTTTACGAGTGGTCCCCACAGATAGTTGTAGTGGGTGATGATGATGCGCGTTCGCCTGTGGCACAGACCTGGGAGCTTGGTGAGCACCTGCTGGATGTCGACGAGTTCGCCAACGAGATTTGAGAGCAAGATATAATCAAACGTGCCCTCAATGGTCACGTCGTGTGCGTCCATTACCTGAAATTCTAGCTCGCTATGCCGGGATCTGGCGCGACGTATCATTTCTTCGCTAAAGTCAATCCCCACCCCCCTGCTTGGTTCGAGTGCGGCGAGCATATCCCCCAAGCCGCAGCCAATCTCGAGCACTGAGGCGTGCCTGGGAATGTTGAACCTGAGAAGCTTTTCCAGATGGCGGTTGTAGTGCCGCTTGAACGGACCAGGACGCTCGTAGGATGCGGCAACACTGTCAAAAAACAACCGCTTGGTTTGGTTGATTTTTTGGTCGCGCATCCCTATCGCTGGCGGTTCGGTTGTATTTAATGATTTCATATTACCTCATTATTAACCGGAAATATTCCGGCCATCCCATCACACCTATTCTTATTTTAAAATCTCAATGACCGCCAGGTGCAAGATCCTTAATATGTCGAAAATGCATCGGAAATATTTCAGAACACTGTCGAAACTATCTGGTTCGAACCGGGGTGGCGTGATGTTTATATTTAAAAATTTTATTGATGATATAAACGGATTCGATTTGTGAACTGATAATTCTCAGTGTTGTTCGCTTATGAACCGTGATATTAAGGCGGTCGATTTGCTCGTAGAGAGGAATAGTATGGGAACATACGGCTCAAAAATGCATGTATCCAAGCGGGGTTTGAATCTTCCTATAGCAGGTGAACCAGCGCAGAAGATTCATCCTGGGCCGCCGATAGCTTCGGTTGCAGTAGTGGCCGTCGACTATATCGGTATGCGGCCGCGAATGCGGATTCAGGTTGGCGACGAGGTGAAGCGCGGACAGGTATTGTTCGAGGATCGCAAGACACCGGGGGTGCTTTTCACCGCGCCGGGCGCCGGCACGGTACAGGCCATTCATCGCGGGGAACGGCGGGCATTACTTTCCGTGGTTATCGCTCTCAGCGATGCCGAAAAAAACGGAGGAGAGGCCACTGAAGAAGTGGCCTACGAATCGTTTACTGGAAAGGATCCAGCTGGTCTTTCGTCGGACGAGGTAAAGGCTGCCCTTATCGAATGCGGGCTTTGGACAGCATTGAGAACCCGTCCGTTCAGCAAAGTGCCGACTGTTGACAGCACGCCCAAGGCCATCTTTGTTACTGCAGCAGATACGAATCCCCTGGCCCCAGATCCCGCTGTCGTACTCGCTGAAAACCGGACTAGTTTCGAAGTGGGGCTTTCCATCCTGGCAAAGCTGCCGGAGAGCGGTAAAGTCTACCTGTGTAAGGGTGCGGACGCAGCCATATCAGCCGGTGCCTCAGGTGGGGTGGAGGTTCACGCGTTCAAGGGTCCCCATCCAGCAGGCAATGCTGGATTTCATATCCATACGATTGCTCCGGCTGAGCGGGACCGCGTGATGTGGCACGTGGGGTACCAGGATGTGGTCGCAATCGGACATTTTTTCACCAAGGGCAAGCTGTACGTCGATCGGGTGATCGCCTTGGCCGGCCCGCAAGCAACAAATCCCCGGCTTATTAAGACACGCCTCGGCGCAGCTACAGATACGCTGGTTAGCGGAGAAACCCGGGATGGAGACAACCGGGTCGTCTCCGGCTCGGTGTTAAACGGCCGCGCCGCTATTGGCCAAGAAATGGGCTATCTCGGGCGCTATCACAACCAGATAACAATTGTTGAAGAGGGCAATAAGCGCCGATTCCTGGGGTGGATGCGGCCGGGATTCGATACGTTTTCTGTCCTCAGGCTGTTCGGCGCGACACTGACGCCAGGCAAAAAATTCAATTTTGATACGGATCTCAACGGCGGCCTGCGGGGTATTGTGCCGGTGGGTGCGTACGAAAAGGTCATGCCGTTTGACATGATGCCAACGTTCTTACTGAGATCTCTGGTAGCCAACGACATGGAAAAGGCTGAAGAGTTGGGTGTGTTGGAACTGGATGAAGAGGACGTCGCCTTGTGCACCTTTGTGTGCCCGTCCAAAAACGAATACGGCGTTCAGCTTCGCAGTATGCTGACGCGAATAGAGAAGGAAGGCTAATGGGTTTTCTGCGCAATCTTCTCGATAATGTGGAAAAGAAGTGGTTCGCCAAGGGCGCCCCGCTCGAGCGGCTGTATCCGATTTTTGAAGCAGCGGATACCCTGTTTTACAGCCCGGGCAAGGTAACCAAAACCCCTTCATTGGTAAGGGACGGCGCCGATCTCAAGCGGGTGATGATCACCGTGGTGATCGCCCTGTTGCCGGCGACGTTCATGGGAATTTACAACGTCGGGCTCCAAGCCAATCTGGCCATTGCGGGCGGCGCGGGCATTCCTGAGGGATGGCGCACGGCCATCGTGTCTGGGCTCGGCTTTGGGTTTTCCCCTGATGACGTGGTCGGATGCGCGGTCCACGGATTGATCTACTACCTGCCCGTGCTCATTGTCACCTTTGCCGTGGGTCTCGGCTGGGAATTGCTCTTTTGCATTGTGAGAAAAGAAGAGATCAACGAGGGGTTCTTCGTCACCGGGTTTTTATTTCCCATGATCGTTCCGCCCTCCATCCCCCTGTGGCAGGTGGCGCTGGCCATTTCCTTTGGCGTGGTCATCGGCAAGGAGGTGTTTGGCGGTACAGGATACAATATCTTAAACCCGGCCCTTACTTCCCGCGCGTTCCTGTTTTTCGGCTACCCCGCCCAGATCTCTGGCAACGCAGTGTGGGTCGCGGCAGACGGCTATACCCGGGCGACCCCTCTAGCAGAGGGCTTTGAGAGCGGCATGGGCGCGCTGACCGCGAATCCAGACATGATGTGGAACGCGTTCATCGGCACGATTCCGGGGTGCATGGGCGAGACATCGGCGCTCGCCTGCTTTATCGGCGCGATTATTCTCATCGTTACCGGTGTGGGCTCGTGGCGCATCATGGCAGCGGTGACAGTTGGTACACTCCTGACCGTGACCATGTTCAACGCCATCGGCTCTGAGACCAACCAGATGATGGCCATGCCCTTTATCTGGCACATCATCCTAGGAGGCTGGGCCCTGGGTACGGTCTTTATGACCACCGATCCGGTATCTGGCGCCCAATCCAACCTGGGCCGATACATCTACGGGTTCCTAATCGGATTTTTCGTGGTGGTCGTCCGGGTACTCAACCCGGCCTATCCAGAGGGGATGATGATGTGCATCCTGCTGATGAACGTGTTTGCGCCGCTCATCGACTACTATGTCGTCCGAGCACACGTAAAGAGGAGGAAAGCCCGCTATGCCTAAGAACTTTACCACCGGCTACAATATCTTTTTTGCCGCAGCGGTGTGTGTGTTCTGGTCCATTCTGGTCTCTGCTTCGGCCGTATCCCTCAAGGATCGCCAGGAAAAGAACCGCCAGTTCGACAAGCAGCGCAATGTGCTCTACGCCACGGGCTTGGCAACCCCTGATGGGGAGATGTCCCGTGAAGATATGATGGCCACGTACAAGGAAAAGATCCGCGCCTACGTCATCGAACGAAAGACCGGTAAGGTGCAGGATGGGATAGACGCGGCGGGCTTTGACCAGAAAACAGCAACACTGGACGCCAAACAAAGCATGGCCGCACCCAAAAACATCGCCGGAATCCCCCGTCTGCCCAACAACGCGATCGTTTATCACCTCGTAGACGGTGAGACTGTGGAAGGCTTGGTCCTGCCCATCGTAGGCAGGGGGCTCTGGTCCACCATGTACGGTTACCTAGCGCTGGACGCAGATACCAAAACCGTTCGCGGCGTGGCCTTTTACGAACACAAAGAAACACCAGGGCTAGGCGCTGAGATCGAAAACCCCAAGTGGACCGCTACTTGGAAGGGGCGTGAAGTGGTGGATGATGCGTTCAAGCCCGTGTTCAACGTCAAAAAGGGCGGGGCCGGTTCAGTAGCAGAAGATCCCCACAATGTAGACTCGATTACCGGGGCTACCTTGACCAGCGTTGGGGTTGCCAACACGGTCCAGTTCTGGCTCGGCGAGCATGGGTTCGGGCCCTATCTCGAAACGTTCAGGCAGGGGAGGTAGCGATGCCCAAAGCCAAAGAAGCCCTATTTCACCCGGTTTTCAATGAAAACCCCATTGCGGCCCAGGTGCTCGGTATTTGTTCGGCCCTGGCTGTGACCACCAAGATGATTCCTTCGACCGTGATGTGCATGGCGCTCATCGCGGTCACAGCGCTGTCCAACGTCTCAGTGAGCCTGGTGCGGAACCTGGTGCCGCCCAATATTCGCATTATCGTCCAGCTCACCATCATCGCCTCACTCGTTATCATTGCGGACCAAGTCATCCAGGCATTTGCCTTTGACGTGAGCAAGCAACTGTCTGTCTATGTGGGCCTCATCATCACCAACTGCATCGTCATGGGCCGGGCCGAGGCCTTTGCCATGCAGGAAAAACCCACGTCGAGCTTTTTAGACGGCATTGGCAACGGCATTGGATACAGTGCTTTCCTTATTGCGGTCGGCTTTTTCAGGGAGCTCTTTGGGTTCGGCAAGCTCTACAATGTGGAGATTTTTAAGACAGTCAGTGACGGCGGATGGTACGTGCCAAACGGCCTGATGGTACTGGCGCCCAGCGCTTTCTTCCTCATCGGACTGCTCATCTGGGCCCTTAGAACCTGGAAATCAGATCAGGTAGAGGAGAATTGATATGGAGCTGCTCAACCTCGCCCTCAAATCGATCTTCACCGAAAATATGGCGCTCGCCCTGTTTCTCGGGATGTGTTCGTATCTGGCTGTCTCGAGAAAGGTGAGCACCTCGGTCGGTCTCGGTATCGCTGTAACGTTCGTTATGGTTGTGACCGCGCCGATGAATTGCCTGATCTACAACAACCTGCTCAAGCGCGGCGCATTGGAATGGCTTCACCCGTCCCTGGCGACCGTGGACTTGTCGTTTCTCGCGTTTTTGACCTTTATCGGCACCATCGCTGCCATGGTGCAGATCGTGGAGATGGTGGTCGATAGGTTTGCCCCGGCCCTGTACAACGCCCTGGGCGTGTTCCTGCCCCTCATCGCGGTCAACTGCGTCATTTTGGGTGCATCCCTGTTCATGATGGAACGGAACTACAACGTTGGAGAGAGCTTTGTATTTGCCGTGGGATCAGGGATTGGCTGGTTGCTGGCCATTGCCGGGCTCGCGGCCATTCGGGAGCGGCTTATGTACCACAACATCCCGGCCGGGCTCCGCGGTCTCGGCATTACCTTTATTATCACGGGATTGATGGCAATCGCCTTTATGACCTTTCAAGGCATTCAACTGTAGAGGTTTAGAAAAATGCAGATCATCCTTCTCGGCATGGCCATGTTCTCCGGCGTGATTCTATTCCTGGTGGTCTTTTTGATGATCGCCCGGAGCAAGCTCGTTGCGACCGGAGACGTGAAAGTTAATATCAACGACGATCCGGAAAATTCGTTTGAAGGGGCTGCCGGCTCCACCCTACTCGGCACCTTGGCTGCACAAAAGATCTTTATCCCGTCTGCCTGCGGCGGAAAGGGCACCTGTGGGGTGTGCGAGGTCCAGGTATTCGATGGTGGCGGCGCGATTCTACCGACAGAAACCGGCCACATTTCTCGGGGTCAGGCCCGGGAAGGCTGGCGCCTCGCCTGCCAGGTCAAGGTTAAGCAGGACATCAAAATCGGTATCCCCCCAGAGGTGTTCAACGTCCGGAAGTGGCAGTGTAAGGTCGTGTCCAACCATAATGTGGCCACGTTTATCAAAGAGCTCGTGCTCAAGCTTCCAGAAGGGGAAGAGGTTCCCTTTCGCGCTGGCGGGTATATCCAAATCGAATGCCCGGCGCACGTGGCGAATTACAAGGATTTCGAAATCGAAGAAGAGTATCGAGAGGACTGGGACAAGTACAACATGTGGCAGTACGTTTCCAAGGTGGACGAGCCCGTGAGCCGGGCCTACTCCATGGCGAGCTATCCCTTGGAAAAAGACATCATCATGCTCAACGTGCGCATCGCGAGCCCTCCGCCCAACAAGCCCAACGTGCCCCCGGGTAAGATGTCCTCCTATATCTTCAATCTCAAACCCGGCGACGAGTGCACCATTTCCGGGCCTTTTGGCGAGTTCTTTGCCCGGGAAACCGACGCGGAAATGTGCTTTATTGGCGGCGGTGCTGGCATGGCGCCCATGCGATCCCACATTTACGATCAATTTCACCGCATCAAAACCAATCGCAAGGCCACCTTTTGGTACGGCGCGAGAAGCCTTCGGGAAGCGTTTTACGTCGAGGAATTCGACAAGATCCAGGAAGAGAACCCAAACTTCAAGTGGCACTTGGCCCTGTCCGAACCCCTGCCCGAGGACAATTGGAGCGGCATGACCGGGTTTATTCACCAGGTGCTCCTCGACGAGTACTTGAGCAAGCACCCGGCGCCTGAAGACGTGGAATACTACATGTGCGGGCCCCCCATGATGAACAACGCGGTGATCAAGATGCTCCTCGACCTGGGTGTGGAGCGCGAAAACATCATGCTGGACGACTTTGGCTAGGCCGTGGCCCCCAGGTCCAAACCTCCCTTTCACATTCCCAATCGCGTGTCCCCGAGGCAGCTCATCGGAGCGGCCCTGGTGGTTGGCGCGTTGTTGCTCGCCTGGCTAGGCCGACAAAAAGACCCTGGGGGGAGTCAGTTCATCCGTCTGGCCGGCGTTGCTTTTTCAACTATTTACGAAGTCAAAATTACAGCGCCCTCGTTTGCAGAGGACGCAGCGAGCACATTGCAAACCCGGATCAACCAGGAGGTTGAGTTTGTAGACGCGGCCATGTCCCGCTTTCGGGATGACTCGGAGATTTCCCGATTCAACGACTTGAAAACCACAGAGCCCTTTGGTGTATCAAAGGAGACGGCGGTATTGTTAGACAAAGCAAGGCAGGTGAGCGCCCTTACCAAGGGCGCGTTTGACATTACCGTGGGCCCCCTTGTACGGCTATGGGGGTTTTACTACTCGGAGAAGGGGCGAGATAGCGAGCCTACTCATGCCGAGATTGCCGAAGCCAAAGCAACGGTTGGATATGAGGCTTTGGAGATCGACCTTCTCGGGGCGCGTATTCGCAAGACAACCCCGGACCTCCACGTGGATCTATCTGCCGTGGCCAAGGGATACGCAGTGGATCGCATTGCCGAAGTCGTCGAAGACTGTGGCTATGCCAATTTCATGGTGGAGATCGGCGGCGAGGTGCGGGCAAAAGGGGTCAATCAAACAGGTCGGGCGTGGCGCATCGGCATTGAGAAACCGATTTATGAGCGAATGGAAGTCTTTCAGGTCATTGCCCTGGAAAACAAGGCGGTTGCCACATCTGGAGACTATCGCAACTATTATGAGCTAAAAAACAAGCGCATCTCCCACACCATCGATCCCAGGACTGGCCGGCCGGTGGATCACACGCTCGCCTCGGTCTCGGTGGTCCACGACGAGTGTGCCATGGCCGACGCCTTGGCCACTGGGCTTACTGTACTTGGACCAAAAGGTGGTTATACTTTGGCAAAGGCCCGGGGCATACCAGCACTCTTTATTGAGCGCTTGCCAGACGGGTCGTTTGCAGACAGGGTCACTCCTGAGTTTGAGCGACTGTGCGTCAGCCGTGCAGACAAGAAGCAAGCTCAGGAATAAAAATAAGGCAGGCACCCATGGCCACCATACTGTTATCGATTATTGGTTTTTTTATTGCCGTGTTTTTGCTCTCCATCGGCATTATTTTCAGCAAAAGCACCCGGTTAAAAAAATCCTGTAGTGGTGGCCTCGGCCCCCATCGCATCGACGAAGATGGCCATGAAATCGCCTGTGGCACCTGCCACTGCCGATCCCTAGATTCAAAATAGGTCCCCAGTAGTATTTCCAACGAATTTAGTTCGGCGCTGTTTGCAAATTCCCCCTTGAAGAAGGGGGTAAGGGTATTTTGTCATTTTTTTTTCGATTTTTGGCAACATTTTCTCCAAACGGTCGAGAGGAGGGGTGAACGCGCATTGGCAACGCATTGCCGATGCCCAACTCAAGGAGAAAAAGATGTCAGAAAAAACCGAAGTCTGGCTCGATGCGCTCGAAATCGGACTCCCCCTCTTTACGCGAGCCACCTTCCCAACGTTGAAGGCGTGCTGCGATGATGTTGCCTCAGGAAGGGATTTGTCCAAAACCGTTGGTGGAAAAAGCGCTGAATGGGTGCGATTTGCTGCAGCTGCTGCCCTTAGGGCCGGAAAGGTCGCTGACGACGCACTGATGTCGGACGTGGCAGATCTACTCTCATATCCCTTTGACGGCCTGGATGATTTTTCACTGGCTACCCTGGCACAGGTGATGTTCGAACGGGCGATGAACAGCGATGGGGATGATCCCACGTGTCATAAAGAACTGATGAAGAGAAATGCCCAAGCACTTCATCAAGTGCTCGTCTCTAAAGTGGGCAGCCCCCTCATCTACTATGAATGGGTAGCCGAGGATATGGCCGATAATCCAAATGTCAACGAAGAGATAGATGAAATCGAAATTCTCAAATTGGGACTGGCACACACGGTGCGATACGGCAGCGCTAAGGAGATCATGCGCATGCTGCGCCAAATCGGTGCTATTCATTTGGAATGCGACGAGGTGGATGAAGGATGCCGGATTTTTGCCGAGCTCATTGCCTCTGACCCCCTTGACTTCGAAAACTACCATACATTGGCTGTCAACCTGGGCAACCTCAGGCGCAACACCCTGTCCAAGGCCGTTGCCGGGCGCGGCCTCGATATGTTGTCAGCAACTGGCACACAGTATCCCGGGCAGGACGATCTGGCGTTTTTGGTTAGCTCAGCAAGGCGTCAAACCGAGCGGCCAATGCAGTCCAAAATAGACAGCGCAGCTGAAGCCCCGCTGAGAAGCGCCCTCAAGCAAGGGTTTATGAGTGGCACCTACCTTCCCATCGCTGATCTGGCCCGACGCATCGTCCCGGATTTGGACAGCATTCCTGTGAAGCAAATGCCGCTGGCGTGTGACGCGGCGTAGGAAATAACCCATCTCGTTTTGGCACGCTCTATCCTGACGATACGTAATCATTTATTTTTTTCTGCCAGGTATCTCATTTTGGCATACCTCTTCCGCATGATAGCGCCCTCCTCACGTACGTGCCGCATGCTCCCAAGGGGTTGAAATTCAAACACATTTCTCGAATGAACACGGGGTGGAACGGCAATTGCTCAATCTCCGCGCGTGACAGCGATTCATCAACACGCAAATGGAGATACCATGACCCAGACAACATATGAGATATCATCGATAAAAACAGCGCGTACATTTCTCAAAGAGGGGACATGCTCGGAGACGCTCATGAACGTGCTCGACCGCGCATTTGGTCACCCACTGACAGCCGAGGAACACGCTGCCGTTCCCTTAGCAGGCGGTATTGTCCAGCAGGGCTACCAGTGCGGGATGCTCTGGGGTGCGGTGCTGGCCGCTGGCGCGCAGGCGTATCGGTTGTATGGCCCGGGACCAAAAGCCGAAGCAGCGGCGATACGAGCAGCACAGCGGCTCGTGGTATCGTTCCGCGCTCGCGAAGGCAATATCAACTGCCTCGAACTGACCGAGACGGACTGGCAGAATAAATGGCAAATGACAAAGTATCTCCTCAAGGGAGGGGGCATCACCTGCATGCGCAGGGTGATGGGGTATGCCCCAGAGGCGTTCCATGTGATCAATGAAGCACTTTCTGAGTCAGATGTCGAAGTGCCATCTGGGCCGCCGAGTTGCGCGGCACTGCTGGCGCGGAAGATGGGCGCATCTGAAATGCACGCTGTCATGGCTGCAGGACTTGCTGGCGGTATTGGCCTAAGCGGTGGGGCCTGTGGGGCCCTGGGCGCTGCGCTCTGGATCATCGGCATGGGCAAACCCGAGGAACAAATCGGCTTCAACTACAAGCATACATGGGCCGGCGAGACCATTGATAAGTTTCTGGCATACACTGGATACGAGTTCGAATGCTCTGAAATATGCGGGCGGAAGTTCGAGAGCACTGGCGACCATGCCAATTATATGCGCGGTGGCGGCTGTTCAAGGATCATTGACGTATTGTCGACCAACAGTAAGGTTGACGTTTTGAAGTTAGCTAATTAACTTAGCTAACAAAGCAAACCGCGTTCTTAAGGTGCTTTAGAATGGAGTTTGCAAATGCCTGATCGAAGACCTCGTAGTATTGAGTAATGATTCCCAGCTTGAGGCCTATGGCGTACAGGTCGTCTGGTGATTATTGTCTGATCCTCTGTCTTGACCCCTTTCTTTTTAGGTCAGATCTGCATCCTTTTAAGTCCATAAATAGAGCTAAAAAGTTGACTTAAAATCGACATTGTGCTTTATTTAAGTCTACTTTTTATGTCTTTAAAAACAACGTGAAATCGACATCCGAGGCGCTTCATGTTTGTTGGCAGGGAATTTGAACAACACCTCTTGAGAGATTTCCAGAAGCGAAAAACTGCTGGATTGATCGTTTGTAGGGGGCGTCGGCGTATTGGCAAGAGCACGTTGATTCAACAGTTTGGTCGGGGAAAGCGGTTTGTCGAGCTCTGGGGATTGGCGCCACGGCCAAACATCAGCAACGCCGATCAACTCAAGCATTTTGGCGAGCTGATGGGCACAGCCTTCGGACTACCGGCGCTGAGGTTTGAGAACTGGAATGAGGCGTTGTCAACGCTTGCGGGCCTCACATCCAAGGGGAGAGTCATTATCCTACTTGACGAGATCTCCTGGATGGCCTCCAAAGACAAAGATTTCGCAGGCAAGCTCAAGGGGATCTGGGACACGAAATTCAAAAAAAACGACAAGCTGATGCTGATCCTTTGCGGATCAGTCACCTCTTGGATTGACGACAACATCCTCAATGACAAGGGCTTCATGGGTCGGGTGTCGCTCACGATAACCCTGGACGAGCTTTCCCTTTCGGCCGCCAACCTCTTTTGGAAGGGGAACAAGCTGATCTCGGCAGCAGAAAAACTGAAGATACTGTGTGTGACCGGTGGTGTGCCGAGATATCTCGAGGAGATTCGAATCGACCAAACAGCTGAGCAAAACATCAAACGTCTGTGCTTCAGTCCGACTGGATTGCTGTTTTCGGAGTTCGATAAAATCTTCAAGGATATCTTTCAGCGCCGATCGAGATCTTTTAAGGAGATCGTTCAGACACTGGCCAGTGGTGCTAAGCAACCCCAGCAGCTGTGCGACACTCTCGGTCGAAAACCCACGGGGAGTTTCTCTGGGATGCTTGCCCAGCTCACGAGATCGGGATTTGTAACGCGGGACTTTGTCTGGCGCCCAGCGACAGGGCGCCGCACAGCCAAGAGCGTATACCGCCTTAAAGACAGCTACCTGCGTTTTTATTTGAAGTACATCGAGCCTGAAAAAGACAAAATAGAAAAGGGGCTGTACCGAAACATCGACTTGGAGACCCTACCCCACTGGCAGACCATCATGGGCCTTTCGCTCGAATCCCTCGTCATCAACAACCTGGCTTCGGTTATCCAAAAGCTGGACATAGCGCCATCGAGCATCATTAGTGCGTCACCCTATTTACAGACCAAAACCGGGCGTCAACAAGCCTGCCAGATCGATTTACTCATCCACACAACCCACACCTTGTACGTCTGCGAGATCAGATTTCGCAAGCAGATCGGGGGATCGACAATAGAAGAGGTGGCATCAAAAATTAAACGGCTCAAGGGTATTAAGGCCCTTTCAGTCCGTCCTGTTCTGATCTACCAAGGTGAGCTCGCTACAAGCATCGAACAAAGCGGTTTCTTCAGCCACCTGCTGCCGATTGAGCAGCTACTCATTTATTAGGTCAGATCCGCATGCCTCGGGTGCTGGGGATTGCTTGAGATGAGCAGCCACAGAAAAAACGGGCCGCCAATCATGGCAGTGATGATGCCCACGGGCATCTCGGCTGGGGCAATGACCGTCCGGGCGATGGTGTCACACACCGCGAGAAAGGCACCGCCAAAGGCAATGGCAGCCGGTACCAATAACCGGTGCTCCACGCCGATGAGGAGCCTTAAGATATGGGGCGCCATCATGCCGACAAATCCAATCGGACCGCATATGGAAACCACTGCGCCGATCATCAGAGAAGCCGCGATAAAAACGATGCGCTTTACCCTGCGGGTGTTGACCCCGCGGCTGGTCGCGATATCTTCGCCTGCGGTCATCAGATTGAATTCATGACTAAGGGCAGCAAGGGCGGCAGTGCCGATAACGATAAACGGCAAGAGGGCTAGGACACTGTCGAACCCAACTGTTTCCAAGCCCCCCATCAGCCACCTGACGATCTCAAAGGCCTGGGCAAAGTTGCTGGTGTACTGAATAAAGAGAATAAGGCTGGTGAAACAGAAGGTCACGGCCACGCCGGCCAGCAGCATGGTCGCAGTGGAAAGCCCCCCTTTGGCCCTGGTGATGCCGTAGACGAGAACGATGGCGAGCCCTGCCCCGACAAATGCAAAAAGCGACGCACTGTCGATGCTCAGGAACGCAAAGGAAATGCCCAACCGGACAGACAGTGCCGCACCCAGGGATGCCCCGCTTGAAACACCCAGAGTGAACGGCGTGGCCAAGGGGTTGCGAAAGATAGCCTGAAACGATAGCCCGGTCACTGCCAGGGCACTACCGCACAAGAACCCCAATATAACCCGGGGCAGGCGAATCCTAAGGAAGATGTCATTCCCATTCGATGTGTTAAGGATCTCGTGTAATGATAGGGTCGTGCTTCCGATAAAAGGCGCGATGAGGAACACCAAGACGGCAAAGACAAGCACGGACGAGAATATAACGGCCCGCCTCATTCAGGGCTCCGGTCTGGAACGACGATGCGGCTGCCCGCTGTGGGATGATCGACAAAGACGAACTGCTTGTCGTAGATAACCTGCAAAATATCGTTGTGCATCAGCTCGGCAGCAATGCCTGAAAAAACAACGCGTCCCTGCTTTAGAGCCAGGATCCGATCCCCCCACAGGGCAGCGCTGTTGATATCGTGGGTCACGGCGATCAGGGTAAGACCGAGGGTGTGTTGAAGATCATTGAGCAATGCCTCGATGTGGGCCTGGTGGCGCGGATCGAGATAGGTGGTGGGCTCGTCGAGGAGCAGGATCTCAGCCCCTTGGGCCAGGGCCGCAGCGATAAAGATCCGCTGTCGCTCACCCCCGCTCAACGTATCCATGGGCTGGGTTGCCAGGGCATCTGTTTTAGTGAGGGCCAGGGCCTCCTCTACTTTGCTCTGATCGTGGGCCGAGAGCCCGGAAAAAGGACTCAAATAGGGGTAGCGCCCCATGGCCACGAACTCATAGGCTGTAAATCCAAACGCCCCCTGGCTCGACTGGGGCACATATCCGATCACCTTTGCGAGCGAACGCTGGGAAAGGCTTTCAAGGGGCGCGCCAAAGATCTGTAACGCGTTCATTGGCCCGCGATGGATGCGCATCAGGCACTTGAGCAGGGTCGTCTTGCCTGCGCCGTTGGGTCCGATGATGTGCAGGTATTCGCCCCTTTTTACAGCAAAAGACACGTCCTTGAGGATAGTTTTCTCACCCTTGCAAAAAGCGAGGTTTGCAACTCGGATTGCAGGTGCTGTATCTCCTAAGACCAATCGACCTCCGGGTGAAACACTTTGGCAAGTGCCTCGATGAGCAGCACAATACGTGGGCCAGGGATGACCGCAAAGTCCTCTCCGATCACGTGCACCCGACCCGATGCCACCGCATCCACCCGGCCCACCTCCTGCCATTGTTCGATCACGTCCTGAACGGATATCCCTGTTTCGTCCAAATCTGCCATGAGGTCGACAATCACCTCTGGATTCAGCGCGATAATACCCTCGGTCGATATCCGAGAATATTGGATAGCACTTTCGGGCATTGCATTTTCACCCCCTGCGGCAACGATAACATCGTTAAAAAAAGATCTCTTGCCCACCACAAAGATATCTGTGAGTGCAGCTGAGCCCATTCGCCTCCCAGTCGTCATCAAGATCCGCGGCCGATCCAGGTGTGCTGTCTTTTTCTCGATGTTTCGGATCTTTTTTTCTATGGCAGTGACGAGGGATGCGCCCGTTGCTGCTACACCGCAGTGTACGCTGACAGATCGAATCGAATTGAGCACGTCTTGGAGCCCTTCTGATTTTAGCATGAGCGTGTTCAGACCGAGGGCTTGCAAATGGGCGCGCACAGCTGCGTGATGTTCGAGCAGCAGCACCGCATCTGGCCTTAGGCTGGTGAGGAGCTCGTAGTTGGGGGTTGCATAGCCGCCGACTTCTTGCTTTGTTCGGGCCTCTAAGGGGTAGTCGCAAAAGTGGGTGACGCCCACGACCCGATTGCCGAGCCCAAGGGCAAAGGCGATTTCAGTCAGACTGGGGGCGAGGGAAACAATGCGGTTGCAGGCGGTCTGTTCATGCTTTGATTTGGGCTGGGGCTCTTTGATGGTACACGCGGCAGCGCATGTGAGTACAATACAAAAAATACAGGGCAGTCTTCTAAGCATGATCCCAATGTTTCCTGTGGTCAGCTGTCATCAAAGGGGTCCCCACTGGTAATCGTAAAAAATCAGGGCCACTGCAGGAACGAGCTCTCCAATTTCGCAGGCCGCGCCCAGGGTATCGCCGGTAAGGCCACCAATTTTCCGATAGCAGTAGCGTGAAAACAAAAGGGTCGCGGCAAACACACCTGCTGTGGCAAGAACGCCGGCATAGGACAGTACCCACCACCCAATCGCGACTGAGAACCCAAGCGCGTAGACGAGCAGGACCGGGGTTCGATGCTTTAGAAACGCAGTGGCAAGCCCGCCATCAGATCGGGCATAGGGCAACACGCCGAGTTGAAAGAGCAAGGCACACCGGCCGCACAGGGGCATCAGCAGGATCGTTTGCCAGCGCACTGCCAGGGGCAAAGAGATAAGGGCGCAGACCTTGAGCAGCATCAGGCCGCTTACGGCAATAGCACCCATCACCCCCACCCGGCTGTCCCTCATTATTTCCAGGATCTGTTCCCTGGGGCGGGAGCTGAAAAAGCCATCCCATGTGTCGGCCAGACCGTCCATATGCAGGGCTTTGGAAACGCCAATCATCAATAGCACCGCAACAGCACTCGAGAAAACAAACGCACCCATTGCCATGGTCACCCCCAGGTCCACGGCTGCAATAGCGCCACCAATGCCGAGCCCGACGATTGGAAAGAACCAACGACTCCTACTAAGGGCTTGCTCGTCTGTGTGCTGCAATCCCGGCACAGGTACAATGGTTAAAAATCCCACTGCAGCGACAAAACTCTTGAGTAGTGAGCCCATGCCCTTACCCACGCAGCCTAGGCATCTTCACTTGAGACACCGGCTTCCTCAAATGTGGCGACATCGGTGAGAATGCGTACGGACGCATCCACAAGGTGCATGGCCAGCGCACATCCCGTGCCCTCGCCAAGGCGCATCTCCAGGTCCAAAAGGGGCTTGAACCCCAGGTGATCAAGGGCGATGCGGTGACCTGGCTCAGCGCTCTGGTGAGAAGAGATAATGAATTTTTTGACCCCTGGCGCGAGCCCGACGGCAATCAGTGCCGCTGCAGTGGATATAAAGCCGTCGATCAGGATGGGTTTGCGGGTAGATGCCGCGCCGAGCATCACACCGGCAATACCGCCGATCTCGAATCCCCCCACTTTGGCCAATACGTCCAGGGGGTCAGAGGGATCTGGTGTGTTCACCGCCAACGCACGCTCGACCACGGCGATCTTTCGCATGAGTGCCTCATCGTCGAGACCAGTGCCCCGACCTGTGACAGTCTCGACCGGCGTGTTGCACATGGTTGCGACAATGGCGCTCGACGGCGTTGTATTTCCGATGCCCATGTCACCGGTGCCAAATACATCGGTCGTGGGCACTAGGTCGCGGGCGATCCCAATGCCGGCTTCGATGCAGTGCACAGCGGTCGTGCGATCCATGGCCGGGCCAGCTGCCAGGTTGGATGTGCCCCAGCCCATTTTACGCGCAACAATTTTATTGGCCTTGGCCAGCATTTCCAGATCCCCGGCCACGCCCATATCCACCACGGCGACCTGGGCGCCTACTTGCCGGGCCAGTGCGTTTATCCCAGCACCGCCCCTTACGAAGTTGTGAACCATCTGGGCGGTGACTTCCCTGGGGTATTTGCTGGTGCCTTCGATAGCAACGCCGTGGTCAGCCGCCATTGTCACGATGGTTTTTCTCTCGATGGGCGGGGGCACGACCCCGGTCATCTCCGCCAGATCCTCGGCCAGATCCATCAGTCTGCCCAGGGCCCAAAAGGGCATGGTCAGTTGAGCGAGCCTTTGGTGGGCTTCTATGCGGGCTGTTTTGCCACCTGATCTGCCAATCTTACTGACTGTTTCTTCTATTAGCACAGGTTTTTTCCCTCCCTTTTGAGCGTTAGTGGTATCCCAGCCGTCATCAGTACGACCTCGCCTGCTCTGGCAGCGATCTCCTGGTTGCAGCGGCCCACCAGGTCCCGATAGCGTCTGGATATGGGATCAGCTGGCACCAACCCCAGCCCCACCTCGTTGGTGACGAAAATGACGGTCCCTGGGCGATCTGCGCAGGCACTGAGAAGCTCGTTGCAGTGCGCTACTATGTCATCCTCGTTTAACGTGCGGTTGTCTTGGGTGGCTTGGTAGAGCAGGTTGTTGATCCAAAGGGTCAAGCAGTCGATGAGCACTACCTGGTATTTGACCTCCTGCCTCAGGACCTCTGCGATGGCTACGGTTTCTTCGATCGTCTGCCACCCCTGCCCAGCCCGGGCAATGCGGTGCGCGTTGATGCGCGCTGCGATCTCGTCGTCAATGATTGGGCAGGTCGCTACGAAGGCCCGCGGTCCGGCAAGGGAGAGCCCGCGTTCAGCCGCATAGCTGCTCTTGCCGCTTCTTGAGCCCCCTGTGACGAGGAGGATGGACAGGTGTAAATTGTCCTGTGAACTACCGAGGCTTTTTCCGCTACATGGGTTTTGGTTCATTTCGCCTGCCTCTCCCGCGAAGGCGTGGCCGAAATCGGTCATCAATTAAATGGCATCGGCAGGTCTTCGGACTCAAGGGCGTTTGCAGCATCGTTTGAATGCTGTTTTCCTACTGATCACCGCTTCCCAGCCCACCATTGGGCCAGTGCTTTGTGGCGACGGTCGTTCCCTATTACCGCTGCGGGGCAGTCCCGGAATTCCACCGGGTTCCCTTTTCGCCCTCTACCCAGATGTCAATGATTCAGGCATCGAGGGCACCGACACCCCATCTTCCTAACAGATGTCCTGAACCCTGTCTATGTCGTTTGAGAACCCACTTTTTTTCTCAATTTTGGAAACCAGCGGAAAAAACGGCCGATAAGAGGGGCATGAGGAGGCATGGCCGTGAAAAGAATCAAACTTTACTATCAGGGCGTTCTGGTTACCTATCATCCGTTGACAAAGGGCACGTTCTCCATCGGCACACAGCCGGACAATGATTTGGTGCTGGCCGGAGATCCGGGTTTGGCATACCGCGCAGTGGTGTTTCGGAGTAGCGATGGCACATGGCAGATGCGTTCAATGTGTCAAAACGGATGCAACATGGATCCGGTGTCAGGGACCAATAAACGCGTGGTCCTGGGTCCATTTTCTATCGAACTCGAGTCCCAGGACTGCAAAAGCACAGATCTTGCCGAGCCCGGCACCGAGGCCTTGCCAGCCGAGCTCGGCATTGTCGGTATTTCGACCCAAACCCGCCTGTTGAGGATGGACATTGAGCGGCTGGCGCGTCTGAATGTGCCGGTCCTGGTTACGGGTGAGACCGGTACGGGCAAGGAGCTGGTGGCCCGCGGGCTACACTGCTGCTCCAATCGATCGTCCCGGCCGTTCATCCCAGTCAACTGCGGTGGACTGACCAGTACCCTGATGGAGGACACCCTTTTTGGCCACGACCGGGGGGCGTTTACAGGTGCACTCACGAAGCGACGGGGTGTTTTCGAACAGGCACACGGCGGAACCCTTTTCCTAGACGAAATCGGAGAGATGCCCCTTGCCCAGCAAGCAGCACTGCTCCGCGTGCTCGACGACCAGCAGGTGCGGCGCATCGGTTCTGAGCACCCGACGCCTGTGGATTTTCGATTGATCGCCGCTACAAATCGCGATCTATCTGCCCTGATCGCCAAAGGCACCTTTCGCCTCGACCTCTTTCATCGCATTGCCGCACTTCAGATCAAGACGCTTCCCCTGAGGGATCGGCCCGGGGATATCGAGCTGCTCGCTACCCACTTTCTCGCTCAAATGGCAAAAGAGGTGGGGCTGCGTCGGCTGGATCGATCCGCTGTTGTGAAGTTAGCGTCGTTTTCATGGCCGGGAAACGCGCGGGAGCTGAAAAACGCACTCTATCGGGCAGCGGCCATGACCCGCAGCGATACATTGAAAGGTGCGCATTTTGAGCTCTGTGACCAAGGGCGCAAGCCAAAGCGCCAGGCCTTTTGCCTCGATGCCCTGTCAGACGCTCGACTTGAAGAGATGATGGCGCGTCACAGGGGCAATGTTGCGGCAGCCGCGAGAGCGCTGGGCATCCCCAGAACCAGTTTGCGGGATCGGCTCAAGCGCCAGTCCAGACAGAGAGATCTGACCGATACGTCGACCCATCCCATCTCCCTGGCCTCGTAGTAGCCGTGGGTTCTGCCAAACGTACATTTAGTTTGTCTTTGAGAGAATAAAGGCGCCGCGACCATCTGGTGTGACCATGGGAAAGGAAAACCCCTCCTTGGGAATAATGCCGTATTGGGGCGGGTCAAAGCTGATCGTGATGCCCTTGGTATGGGCGAAATTTTGAGTATTTCCGGCGAGGATGTCCATTAGTTCCATCATCGCATCCTGGACCAGGTCGTCGTCCAGCTCGTCTGGTTTTACGCCGAACATGCCCACGGCCACGCCCCGACCTAGCTGGGCCGCAACATCGAGGGCGATACTGAGACTCTCATCTCCATCCAGTGCTACAGTGACGAGGATGTCATACGACCGGGATGGCAACCACTGGGTGCCCCTACCCAACTTCATGGGCCGGCCTGCCATTCGCAACACAAGCCGCGGGAGATAATCAATGAGGTACATGAAGAGCTGGTCGTCGAACGCCCACTTTGGCAATCCGTTGGTCAACTGGTGCTCGGCCTCGCGGTCTTTGTATGTTTGAAACGCTGCCTCGATGTCCTGACGACCGAGGTATCCGAGCTTAACCAATGCATCCCCAATGCGAATGTGATCGCGCTTTTGCGCAGCCAATAGATCGCGCACCTGGGATTTTTTGAGCAGCCCGCGGCGCTCGGCGATCTCCCCGAAGTAAAGGTCGAATAGCCGCTGTTCAGAGTTGATGCTGTCTGCGTCCCGTGCAGTAATATACCCGGCCTCAATAGCCAGCTCGCCGATGGTGCGATTTGTCTTTGCCATCAGCGCGAGCGCAGTCCGCAGTTGGGACGTTGAGATGATTTTCTCTTCGACCATGAATTGTCCCAAAAAACTCAGCATGGCGTCGTCCTGATAATGATCAAGCCTCCTGTACGTCGAGTTTGTTCCAAACAGCGACCCGATCGACGATATTTAATTGCTCTAAATACGCCATATCCAAGAGCTCCAGGCCTGAGACAGAGCCTGAAATGCCCTGCTCCCGTGTGAGCCCATCTGCCACGTGGACGGCTGTCAGCACATTGATGTTCTGGTTCATGCACGCACTCGGGTTGTGGTGAAACGCCACTGCCTCCACAATCGAATCCGGGAGACCCCACAGGCCGAGCAGGTAGGCACCGGCTTCTGCGTGGGTGGCGTCGAACACCTGTTGTTCTGCCTCGAGGAGCGGTATTTCCTCTTTTATAGAGAGGTTCAGGGCCTCGGCGTATTTTTTTCCCATGTTTGCGGCAAATACCAGTTTGCCGCAATCGTGCAGTAACCCAGCGGTGAGAGCTTCGTCTATGACATGTTTTTCCAATTGCTCGTATTTTAGGATCTCGTGGCTCAGCTTGCCCACGGCAGCGCTGTGCTTCCACATGGTGTCCATGGATAACCCTGAGGCGCTGGCGCTGGCATCCACTTTGGAGAAAATGTTGGCAAAGAGCACCAGTGAGCGCACATTCTCGATGCCGAGGAGGTTCACGGCCGCGGCCGGGTTCGAGATGTTGCGGCGCACGCCGAAGTAGGCAGAGTTGACCAGCTGCAGGACCTTGGCGGTCATGCCCACGTCTTTTTCGATCAGGCGTCCTATCAGGCGCAGGGACGGTTCATCGGATTTGAGCTCTGCCAACAGATCTTGATAGATCTCGGGCAAGCTGGGCAGGTTCTTCATACGCGCGACAAATGACAGGCGATCGCTTGTCAGGATGTCCCTGAGGGCACAGGCCCGGGTGACAATTGCCTTGAGCGTTTCCGCGTCGCAGGGTTTGGATAGGTACTGGTGGCTCGGCCCAATGGACCGCATCATGGCCTCTTTGCTCGCTTGGCCAGACAGCACGATACGGACGGTCGAGGGATACCGTTTCATCACCTCTGTGAGCAGCTGGGCGCCATCCATTTCTGGCATGCGCATGTCGGTGACGATTACGTCGAACGGGCGTTCCTCCATTAGGGCAAGGGCTTTTTTACCGCTGTCGGCAAATACCATCTCCCATTCGTGGCGCATGGGTCTGAGCAGTCGCTTGAGGCCTTCGAGAACTCTTACCTCATCGTCGACAAAAACGACCCTCTTTTTCGTCATGCGCCAGCTCCAGGTTCCGGGACATCCGGGTCCTTATCATCTGATGCGTCCTGGATCGGCAAGCGGATGATAAACGTCGTCCCCTTCCCTTGGGTGCTTTCAAACGTCATGTCGCCGCCGTGTTTGTCGACAACCACGGAGCGAGCAATGGCGAGCCCTTGGCCCGTGCCCTTTCCCACTGCCTTGGTCGTGAAGAACGGGTCAAAGATGCGTTCCTGAATGTGCTTGGGAATACCCGGTCCGGTATCGGAAATCCGGACTTCTACAAAATCTCCGTCCTGGCGAGTACTGATGGTGATGTTTCCCTTTTGGCTCTCCCCTTCTTTTTCCGCCTTATCACCGATGGCATGGGCCGCATTGACGATGATGTTCAATATGGCCTGGTTGAAATCTCCGGGTAGGCACGGCACCATGGGCAGGGCAGGATCAAAATCGGTCTCCACGTCGGCAACATACTTCCACTCATTGCGAGCCACGGTGATGGTGGTGTTGAGGGACGTATTGAGGTTGAACATGGTCTTTCCCTCGACGCCGGGATGGGAGAATTCTTTCATCGCCCGCACAATACCGCTTACCCGCTCGATGCCCTCTAGGGATTGTTCGATTGCGAGCGGGATTTCCTCTTTGAGATAGTCCAGGTCGGCGGTTTCTACGGCCTCTTTTGTTTGAGAAATCACTTCGGGTGACACAGGGCCCTGCTCAGCAGCTGCGAGGAGTGCGTTGTAGGCGTCGAAAAGCACAGCGATATCCCCAAAGGCATCTTTTAAGAATCGGGTATTGTCCCCCACGTACTGGGTGGGGGTGTTGATTTCGTGGGCAATGCCAGCTGCCAGCTGCCCAATCGATTCGAGTTTTTGGGCCTGAACCAGCTGGCGTTCGAGCGCCTTTCGCTCAGATAGGTCTTTGAAGACCAGAATGATTGCAGTAAGGCCGCCCTCTACATCCCGCAGGGGTGTACCGGAAATGATATAGGGCTTACTGACGCCATCACATTCCAGCATGGTGTCCAACTCGATTTTGTTTTCACCCTTTATAATGCGGCGCATGACACATGCGTTTGTGTTACAGATGTCCATCTGCAGCACGTCGTGGCACGACAGGCCCACCAGGTCATCCTTGGATCTGCCCTTTAGTGGCGGAAAACTGTCGTTCACCCGCGTTATGGTGTAGGTCGCGTCGATCACGCACATGCCGTCAGCTGCGCTGTTGAACACTTGTTCCAGCTGGGAATGGGCCTGGGAAATGGCCTCTTCAACAGCTGCGCAGTGGCTAATCTCTTTTCTCAGCTCCTGATTGGCAGTGGTCAGCTCGTCAGTGCGCTCTTTAACGATATCTTCAAGGTGATCCCGGTAGCGAAATAGGACTTCTTCTGCGCGCTTGCGATCGGTGATATCCAAAAACATGGCCGCGATTTGATTGGGTGCCACCTGGAACGCGTGGATTTCCAAGGCCAGCTTCAGGTCATCCCCATCCCGCTCTGCAATTTCGGTCTGCCAGGGCTGTCCACTGCTTGCGGTAAAGCGAAACCGCTCGGGAATTTCCGTGTTGGACCAGGCGGGCCAGGCATCCTCGATGGATTTCCCTGCCTGGGAACCGTGGGCCTCACCGAATATCCGATCCGAGGCCTGGTTCGTCCGCACCAGTGTCAGTTTCCCGTTGGGTTCCAGGTGATACAGGTGGATGGCCATTGGGCTGGCATCGACAATGCTGCGATGCGGCTCAGATGGATTGGCGCCAATGGCCTCAGGAGGTATACCCCCTAAACCATTCAAATTTTCGATATCATTCGACTTTTTTGTTAAATCCCCCAATGTAATACCCTCGACAAGGGCGTAACGCCACACGGTCGGTGCAACATTGCCCTATAAAACGATATCGGCCCGCCCTCGGCGAACTTAATCAGAAACCGAATCGTACCCCCATTCATGTCGCGTCCGCGTTATCGGTCCGCGTATACGATCATGATATTTTTGATCTCCTCGGTTCTATTTAAAAACACATCGACGATTTGAGGGTCAAATCCACTCCCCCGCTCTTTTTCTAGGATTTCCATGGCTTTTGGAATTGAAAATGCCCGTTTATACACCCGTGCGCTCGTCAGCGCGTCGAACACATCGGCAACCGAAGCAATCCTTCCCTCAAAGGGAATATCCTTGCCCACGAGCCGCTGGGGATACCCGGTGCCGTCGTATCGCTCGTGATGGGACCGGGCAATGGTTGCTGCCAACTCGAGCAGGCTCGATTCCGAGCCAGTGAGTACCCGATATCCCTTTTCCGCGTGCCGGCGCATCACGACCATCTCTTCTGGGGTGAGGCGGCCGGGTTTTCGCAGAATTTCGTCGGGAATTGAAATTTTACCTACGTCGTGCAGGGCGCTCGCGATGCGCACGGCTTCGGCCATTTCAGGGCTCATGCCCATGTGGGCCGCGATCAGCCCGCAGTACCGGCTCATGCGTTGGACGTGGTTGCCGGTCTCGTCGTCCCGGAACTCGACAGCTTTGGAAAGGCGAACGATGATCTCTTCATTGAATCGTCGCAGGGTCTGTTTGGCCCGGCCGATTTCGATCATTGCCTTGCTGAGCAGGCCGGTCTGCTCCTCCACCGTGCGCATGAGGGAGATGCGATCGTTCTCGATATGCTGGTAGTAGCGCCGGACGAGCACTAGGTTTTTGATGCGGGCCGCGAGCTCCAAGTCATCTACGGGCTTGGTCAAGAAATCGTCGGCACCTGCTTCTTTGCCTCGAATTCGCTGGCTTTTCTCGTCATTCGCAGTGACAAACACCACAGGAACGCGCCCGAAGGTGATATTGTCCCGAAGGCGCTCGCAAATTTCGATGCCATTACCGTCTGCAGTCATTAGATCGAGGACCACAACATCAATCGGCTCGTCGTTCAACGCGTTCAGTGTCGTTGCTTCATCTTCGGCTTCCCGCACTTCATAGCCGTGGTGGCGCAGCATGCCGCACAGGTGTTCCCTGGAACCTGCCTCGGGGTCAACGACGAGGATGATTCCCTTTGACTCTAGGGCGATATCGGGTGTGTGCATTGGCAGCGCTCTTTAATCTAAAATTTATACGTATGGTTCGTGCTCTCGGCCATTTTTGCTCTATATCCTCCCCCCATGAGCGCGAACCGCCGGAAAATCCCATTCGCTTTTTTAGCACAAAAGGCAGGACATCGCTAATGATCTGTGGCAGCAGGGTGCTTAACCATTTTGGGGGGCGTCTCCCAAAGCCCCCCTCCTGCCTCCCTCCGGTGGGCAAATGGTCATTGGGGATTGGCAGAGGAGGATGGGATGGCCCTTCTTTTTGGGTGGCGGGGCCGTTCATATCGGGCGCAGTATTTATTCCATAGGTCGAGCATGCGGCGAACTTCTGGATCCTCTGAGATCCCAGTTTTTAATCGATGGAGCGCCTCGGTGCCGGCCACACACTGGTGCCATCCCTCGGGATCTTGCCAGCTACCGGCTGTCCCAGCGTGGCGATGGGAAGCTGGCATAGATCGGGCGGCCATCAGGGCGAGCAGGTCGATCCATGCCATGATCAGGCGGGCCTTGGCCACGTTGAACCGCCCTATTGAAATGTCTCCCAGGTTAAAGGCGACCTCTTCGACAAGGGCTTCTCCTGTCTCTGGGTCTTTGTATTCAATGGTCAACATAGCGCTGTCCTGGGGACGGAGGATCTTGCCGCGGGCCATGAGATCTGAAAGGAAGAGCTGGGTGGTTTCGGCGAAGTAATGGATTTCCTGTACATCTGATTTTACTGTCGAGCTCTCTTCGCCGTAAAATACGTTCATTCGAAGAGAGGGGGGCAGGTGGAGCCGAAAATGGACATCATTGGCCGTGGTCTCGATGAGCGAGATAAAGCGAGAACCAAACACCACATCCACCTCTGCTCGGTTACCGAGAAACACATAGGCACCCCGGCCCCGCTCGGTAAGCCGGTTGAGCAGTGCATCGTTGAACTCGCGGCCTACGCCCACGCCAGACAGGCGAATCCGGCGGTCATTGTAGTACTTTGAAATCATTGAGATCATCTGGGCGTTGGTCACCCCTGTATTGGTAAGGGCGTCCGTAATGGCAATCACTCGGTTGCTATAGGTGGGCTGGTATCGCTGGTCTGCGATAGTATACCCACGGCTGAGACCTCGGTGGACATCTGTTGATCCACGGGGCTCGAGCGCGTCGATGACGCGTTTGAGATGCCGATTGTCGTCCCGGCCCACGACAAAATTCTCCGTTGGCACGCAGACTTCGTGGTCAAAGAGCACCATGTGCACCATATCGCCGGTCTTGAGCTCGTCTATCATGCGGGTCAAACCCTGTTTTAAATAGTCCATTCGCCCTTCGTCTGCCATGGAGCCAGAGCGGTCGACAACAAGGGTAACCGCCGCATTGCGCCGGCTCGCCTTATCGATTGGGCGACCGCGAACCGCCAGGGCCAGGGTGTAGATACCTGGTTCCCGCTCATCCGGGGCGATCTCTGCAAGAACGGAAAAATCATTGCCAGGCGCCACTGGCGCTGTCTGAAATGAAAAATAGTTAAGCAGCTCGTGAGGACGGATATGGGCCAATGGCAGGGGCAGGAAATTATCGATGGCATAGATGACCCGCTGGGCCGAAGACAGGCTCATTGTATCGTCGTTGGAAAGATAAATTGCTGCGCCCCAATCTTCGTAGTCAGGAGGGGTATCCCCCCCAGGGCCGTCATCTGTTTCCTGAATAGGTCCGGTCCCAATGGATTCGCTCTTTGCGGCGTCTTCAGAGCCGGCCGATTGGAAGGGCGCTTCAGCTGGGGCCATCTCAGCAAGCGGGGTGGTCCTGGCGGGTTGAGGTGGCTGGGTACTGGTCTGTCGCGCCTTTTTTGGTTTTGCCAAAGGTCCGCCGCCGCGTCCAACGGCAATAGCGGGAGGCTGCGCTCCCTTAATTACTTTAAAGCATTTTCTGTATCGATTTTTAAATTTTGGCAGTGCTTCGAGGTTTGGCGGTGCCCAGGTCTGTTGCCGATACCTTGGCGGATGGGATCTGGGGGTGAACACATGGGGTGGCCCGGTGTATGCGGGGTCTGGCTCTGGCTGGGGAACCGGCCCTGCGGCGATTTGAACCGGATTTTTGTCTGCGGATGATATCTGCTCGGCAGCGCCGTCACTTGGCACTGCTGACCCACAGCTGAGCATGATGTACGTATAACCCGTTGCGACAATTATCTGATGTTGTTTCATGGTCTCCTCCCTCCTCTATGGTGACGAAGCAGGGGATAAAAAGATCTATAATTTTGGGGTCTGTAACGTAATTATTCGCAGATGTCGTAGGGGCGTTTCGCTACACCGGGCGCATCGCTACACCGGGCGTTTCGCTACACCGGGCGCATCGCTACACCGGGCGCATCGCTACAGCGGGCGTTTCGCTACAGCGGGCGTTTCGCTACAGCGGGCGTTTCGCGAAACGCCCCTACGACAAACAGGGGGTATTTAATCAGGCGATGAACGAGTATTCATCTTTTTTATAAGCAGTAAGAAAAAAATTTACTCTTGACAATGCATACAAATAAGAGATGAATGAGGCGCGTAAAAAAGCGCCTTCTACCTTTAAAGTTTATCGATTTTCGAGCCAGGTAGAATCGGGTAGCTGAAAAATCGCCATAACAATTACCGGCACATCAGGATTCAGCCGGTACGCGAGGAAACGACAGCGAGAGACTCGCTTTAAAAAATGCAGTGAATTTTGTGGTTTCTGTTTCGAACCCCTAATTGTCGAAAGGATCTGTGATGACCGAGAAATTGAGGGAGACACCGCTTCTTGACGAGCTCACCTCAGGCCCCTGGCCGAGCTTCGTCAAGGAAATCAAACTGAGCGCTGAAAAAGGCAGCGCCTCGGCCAATGATTTGCTGGGCGTGCTCGAGCGCTCTTACACCGAAAAAATTGGCCACTGGAAACACGGCGGCATCGTCGGCGTGATGGGCTACGGCGGAGGCGTCATCGGCCGATACAATGACTTACCTGAAGAGTTTCCAGAAGTCGCTCACTTTCACACTGTCCGCGTGAACCAGCCCTCTGGATGGTTCTACACGTCCGAAGTGCTCCGCAAGGTTTGCGATATTTGGGAGGAACACGGTTCTGGTATTACCAACTTCCACGGCTCCACCGGCGATATGGTGTTGCTCGGCTGCAAAACCGATGCGCTGGAGCCCATTTTTGCCAAGCTGACAGATATCGGGTTTGACCTCGGCGGATCCGGATCCGACGTTCGTACCCCGAGCTGCTGCAATGGCAAGGCCCGGTGCGAGTGGGCCTGCTACGACACCATGAAGGTCTGTTACGACGTGACCCAAAACTTCCAAGACGAGCTGCACCGACCGGCCTTCCCGTACAAGTGGAAGTTCAAATTTGCCGGCTGCCCCAACGATTGTGTGGCCTCCATCGCCCGTTCAGACCTGGCCATTATCGGCACCTGGAAAGACGACATCCAGATGGACAAGGCTGCCCTGGCCGCATACGCGGAAAAGGACAACTTTTGCATTCAAGATGACGTCGTGAGCCGCTGCCCCTCCAAGTGCATGAGCTGGGATGGCACGAACCTGGAAATTGACAATGCCAATTGCGTCAAGTGCATGCACTGCATCAATGTCATGCCCAAGGCCTTGTCCCCGGGTAAAGAGCAGGGCGCGACCATCCTCATCGGCGGTAAAGCCCCGATCATCGGCGGCGCACTGCTGTCCGCTGTGTTGGTGCCGTTCTTTGATATTGATGAAGATATCGAGGATCTGTACGAACTTTGCGAAGAAATTTGGGACCTCTGGGGCGAGCATGGGAAGAACCGAGAGCGCATCGGCGAGTTCATCCAACGCCTCGGCCTGGGGAACTTCCTCGAGCAAATCGGTCTGGATCCAGCACCGGAAATGGTCATTCACCCAAGGACAAACCCCTACATCTTCTTTGAGCTCGGCGAAGATGGGGATGATGAGTAGACGGGCGCTGTGCCTGATATAAGGAGAAAATAAAATGGCAGTTGATATGTCGACAAGGAAAACGGACATCGGTCCTCCCCATTACGAACAATTTCTTCCGCCCGTCATCAAGAAAAATTACGGCAAGTGGAAGTATCACGAGATCCCCAAGCCCGGCGTGCTGGTTCACACCGCTGAGTCGGGAGATAAGATTTGGTCTGTGCGCGCAGCCACACCGCGTCTTGCCAGCATTGAGACCCTGCGCCTCTTCTGCGACCTGGCTGACGAATTCTGCGGTGGGTATCTGCGCTGGACCAGCCGCAATAATGTAGAGTTCCTCTGTTCAGAGGAAAGCAAAGTGGATCCCCTCATCGCCAAGCTGAAGGCCGCTGGGTATCCAGTGGGTGGTGTTGGCAATGCCATCACCAATATCGTGCATACCCAGGGCTGGGTGCACTGCCACTCGGCAGCATCGGATGCCTCGGGTGTCGTCAAATCCGTGATGGACGCCCTGTTTCCCTATTTTGAGAGTATGGACAAGCTGCCTGCCAAGCTGCGCATCGCGTTTGCGTGCTGCCTGAACATGTGCGGCGCGGTTCACTGCTCGGACATCGCGATCTTGGCGGTTCATAGGCACGCACCGGTCATCGACCACGCCAACCTGGCAGCCCAGTGCGAAATTCCCAACGTGATCGCCTCCTGTCCCACCGGCGCTATTCGAACGGCCACGGTGGACGGCAAGCCATCTGTTGAAATTATTGACGATCAGTGCATGTATTGCGCCAACTGTTTCTCGGTTTGTCCGTCACTGCCGCTCAATGATCCGGATACAGACGGTATCTCCATTTGGGTGGGTGGCAAGCTCTCCAATGCGCGGACCACACCCCAGTTTTCCAAGCTCGCCATTCCCTTTATTCCAAATGAGCCACCCCGGTGGCCCGGCGTTGTCGATGCCGTAAAGAATATCGTGGAAGTATATGCCAAAAATGCCCGTAGATTCGAGCGGTTGAGCGAGTGGGTGGATCGCATCGGTTGGCCCAAGTTCTTTGAACTGACCGACATTGAATTTACCAAGTATCATCTCGACGACTTTGTGCATGCCGGCGAGACATACAACCGAACCGCGCAACTGAGGCAAGGTTAGGAGTGAAAAATGAGCGCAAGCGTTGAACAAGTCGCCGACGCCATGTACGAAATGGTGAAGGAGTATCATGGCAAGAGAAACCTCAAAGCACTGGATCTCACGAAGGCCATGATCGAAAAATTCGGCGAGGATGGGTGCGATAAGAAGCTGTGCAAGCAAGCAATCAGAACCCTCATGGATTCCGGCCGCTGCGTGTACAACTACGTCGGTGGCAGCTACATCGCGTTGCCCCCCGACCAGAGCTAGTCAATCGATGTGCCTCTGGGCAGGGTTGCCCAGGGGCGTCGATGTTTCTGACTGGCCAAGGTACTGACGATCCCATGTAATTTGAGCGGAGCGTGCTTCTGTGTGCACACTGCCCTACGCTACAGCTTGAGATGGTGAGAAATGGGCCTATTAAAAAAAGACAAGAAGAAAAAGCCGGTCCGCATGGCCGGCCACGGCGCCACAAGTACTAAAACATCTACAGCGCGACCACAGCAGATACTAAAGACAGCCCCTTGCACAGCAACGTGCCCGAGCGGCAACAAGATCCGCATGTGGCTCCAAGCGATTGCTCAGCGTGAAAAGCTGGGTATGAGCGAAGAAGAAGCCTTTACAAAGGCCTGGAACATCATCGTGGATACCAATCCCTTTCCATCGATGATGGGCCGGATCTGCCCCCACCCGTGCGAAGACAAGTGTAATCGGGTCGTCAAGGAGGGCGGTGTCGCAATCAATGTGTGTGAGCGGTTCATCGGAGACTTCGGCCTCGAGAAGAAACTTCCTCTTCTCAAGCTCGAAGAAGATGCTAAGTCTGAATCGGTCGCCGTGGTAGGCGCTGGGCCTGCGGGCCTGTCATTTGCCTACCAAATGGCCCGGCGCGGATATCCGGTTACCGTGTACGAAAAAACTGACAAGGTCGGCGGCATGGTGTTTTGGGGGATTCCCTTTTATCGGCAGCCCGAAGATGTCCTGACCGCCGAGGTGCAGCGCATCGTCGATATGGGTGTGACCCTCAAGTTGGGTACGGAAGTCGGTAAAGACGTCTCAATCGACGCTCTGAAGTCCGAGCACAAGATCATTTTCGTTGGCATCGGCGCCCACAAGGGCCGCCTGATGCGCGTGCCAGGCGAGGAGGGCCCAGGTGTGTTTACCGGGGTCGACTATCTGCATCGGGTAAATAACGGCGAAAAGGTCGACGTGGGCAAGAAAGTCGCAGTCATTGGCGGTGGCGACACTGCCATCGATGCGGCGCGCGCCGCGCGACGGGTAGGAGCGGAAGTCACTGTCCTGTACCGCCGAACCCGCACTGAGATGCCGGCAATCGATAGCGAGATTGAAGACGCCATTAAAGAAAACGTTAAGGTCGAGCTCCTCGTGGCACCTGTTGAGGTCAAGCGGGACGGCGACACTGTCACGGCCATTACCGTACAGAAAATGGAACTGGGTGAGCCAGACAGTTCAGGCCGTCGTCGCCCCGTACCCATCGAGGGATCGGAATACGACGTGCCAGTGGATTGCGTGATCGCGGCCATCTCTCAGGAGCCAGACGCCACCGGGCTCGAGGCGCTCTACGACGGGCCTTGGGTAACCGCCGAGGACAACGGCAAGGTAGCAGACGGTCTCTTTGCCGGCGGCGATGTGGTCAATCTCGGTTTGGCGACCATCGCCATAGGACAGGGAAGGGCAGCGGCCGAGGCAGCTCACGCGCAGTTGCGCGGACTCGATGCAGCGGCAGGTTTGCCGGCGCCGCCCATTCCCAAAGAGCGCATCAAAGCGGAGTTGGAGGATGTCTACCCATCCAGCCCAGCTGCAACGGCAGCGCATCGACCCCTCGAAGAATGGCTCACCAAGCCGGATGACGAGATCGTCCTCGGTATTGACAAAGAGCAATTCTTGGCAGAAGTGGGGCGCTGCTTTTCCTGTGGTCAGTGCTTTGGGTGCGAACGGTGCTGGATGTACTGCACGCCCGGTTGCTTCAAGAAGGTAGAACCGATAGCACTCGGCGAACCGTACTACAGCATGAAATTGGAAACATGCGACGGCTGCAACAAATGCCAAGACGAATGTCCCTGTGGTTACATGGACATGGTTGGATAACAAGCAGACCGCGCGTAAGTTGAAATGGGTTTCGGTGCGGGCGGGCGCGCCCGCCCGCCCAGTACGCAATGTCGCAAATCCATGTACCCAGACTTGTGGTGGCGGGATTGGCCGGGGATACCGGCAAGAGCTTGGTGTCCCTCGGCCTGGTTCGCGCGTTACGCACCAGGGGGCTTGCGGTCTCTCCGTTCAAGAAGGGACCGGATTTCATCGATGCCGCGTGGCTTGGCGCAGCTGCTGATGTGCCTGGCCGCAACCTAGACACATTTCTCATGCATCGGGATGCCATCATGGCGTCTTTGAAAAAAGCCTCGGCAGGGACTGACATCGCAGTTATCGAGGGCAATCGGGGACTTTATGACGGCATGGATGCGGTGGGGTCCCATTCCACGGCTGAGCTCGCCAAGCTGATCGGTGCGCCTGTGCTACTCGTGGTCAATGCGACCAAGACCACCCGAACAGTGGCGGCCCTCGTAAAGGGATGTCAGGTACTCGACCCGAACGTGCCCATCGTCGGGGTTGTACTCAACCGGATCGGCACCAAGCGCCAGGAAAAGGTGATACGCGAAGCCATTCGCCGGGAGACAGGGCTCCCTGTGGTCGGGGCCATTCCCAAACTCGATGCCCAGCACTTGCCCAGCCGCCACCTGGGACTGGTGACGGCGATGGAACACGGTGACCTGCAATCAGCCCTTGGGGCAATAGAAGGCGCTGTGATGCAACACGTGGACGTGGCCGCTGTCTTGGCCCTGGCCAACAGCGCGTCCGGTGTTGCTGATGCTAATGATGTTTATAATGATTTAGTAAAGACAAGGACCCCACCTGCCAGCAATGGACCCAAACCCCGGGTACGCATAGGCGTGCTTCGCGACGAGGCCTTCTCGTTCTACTATCCCGAAAACCTGGAGGCCCTTGAAGCATCTGGCGCTGAGTTACAGAGCATCTCCCCGGTCCGAGATCATACCCTACCGCATATCGACGCGCTTTACGCGGGCGGTGGGTTTCCCGAGGTCCATGCAGAAAAACTATCGGCCAATCAACCCCTGCGGGGTGCGATTAAAAAAAGGGTAGCTGAGGGGTTGCCCGTGTGGGCGGAATGCGGCGGGCTGATGTATCTCGCCGCGTCCCTCTTGCAAGCCGGCACGCCCTATCCCATGGTCGGCGCGCTGCCTATCGCCGTTGAACAGCAGCGGCGTCCACAGGGACACGGGTATGTCCAGGCCACGGTGGATCGGAAAAATCCATTTCTCGACCCGGGTACAGCGCTTAAGGGCCATGAGTTTCACTACTCCCGGCTCAAGGCGTCGGCAGAGCAACTCCCCACAGTGCTCGAGCTCGAGCGGGGCACTGGGATTGGCGGCGGTCGGGACGGTATATGCCAGGGCAATGTGGTGGCCATGTACACCCACCTCCACGCCCTGGGAACACCCGAGTGGGCCCCAGGCATGGTGCGGGCCTGCACTGGAGCAACTTAGGACAGTATGGGACTTAAGGAACGAAGCGTGACAGCGGTTGAGGCCGGTGATTTTGAAGCGGTTGAGGCACTCGTGTCTGAGGAACCGCGCGCGATCCGGTATATGGTGCGAATGATGTACGGCCTTGACAAGACAGTGCGAGAAAATTGCGCTAAGGCCATTGTCATTGCTGCGAAATATCATCCCAAAGTGGTAGCCCGGGTGGTACAAAATCTGGTCTGGGCCATGGATCAGCGATCCGGCACCTACGCGCCCACTGCGCCCGAGGTGCTCAAAAGCCTGGCTGAGGCAAAACCAGAGCTGCTGGTCCCGGTAATGGGAGAGCTCGTGAGATTGGCGGGTGACACTAGTCTTAATACAGGTCTTTGTGATACGCTGCGCCTCGTCGCCGAGCGATGCCCTGGAGAATTGGGCGAAAAACTCAGGACTGCGTTGGAAATGAGACTGCGATACGGAGATAACGTTGAGCTTAGAAACAGAAAATAATGGGCCCTCCCTTGAGGTGCTCGAGTGCCGCGTAAGGGAGAATCCAGATTGTGCCCTATCCCGCACAAAGCTCGCCACAGCCCTGCTGAAGTTGGGAAAAACCAAGCGCGCGGAAGCCGAGCTCAGGAAAGCTATCGAAATCGATGCGGGGTACATACCGGCGCTCGTCAACCTGGGGGGTATCCTGCTCGCCAGGTGGGATTTTAGAGGGTGTGTGGACCTCAATCGACAGGCCGCATCTCACAAGCCCGACGCCATTGAAGCCCATTTTAATCAAGGGCTTGCCCATCTCTACCTCGAGGAAAAGGAGGAGATGGTCGCTTGTTTCGAACGGGTAGTGGCGCTTGACGATAGCCACGCGGCCGGGCATTACTACCTGGCTGTTGGTTTACTCTCACTGAATCGGGAAGAAGAAGCGCGGGTTGCGCTTTCCAAAGCCGTTCAACTAGGGTACAAACCACAACCGGACATTTTAAAAGCATTAAACAATAAGGACGGAAAAAATTCCGCCCATAAAACAAAGGGTAACCCTGACATACAAAAAAATCCCTAGGGACACAGGAGGTAAGGACAATGACAGACTTTGTAGTAGGAGACAAGAAACTCACATTGGACGAAGATGGATTCATTCAAGAGCCCGAGCTTTGGGACGACGCTGTTGCCCTGGCGCTGGCCAAGACAGAAGGGGTCGACGAGCTCTCTGATGATCACTGGAAAGTGGTCAACTACCTGCGCGAGTACTACCTGGAATACCAGGTTGCCCCGATGATCCGTAAGCTGTGTAAAGGCACGGGCTTTAAGCTGAAACAAATCTATGATCTCTTCCCATCAGGACCGGCCAAGGGCGCTTGCAAAGTCGCGGGCCTTCCCAAGCCCACCGGTTGCGTCTGATGCCTTAAGAGCGGTTTCTTACGTTTCGCAATACCTTCGTCCACAGGACACCCGATTCGAAATGGCGAATTGGGTCTTATGGCGAGCAGCGTGGTTTGGAGCAAATAGGGAATGGCCCTTTCCGATATTTTAAAAAAGAGAAGCGCTGCGATAAAAGATGCGTGGCTCGAGCGTCTCTTGAGCTCCTATCCAAAGGATTCCCTTCAATTTCTGAAGGGGCGAGCAGATCCATTTGCCAATCCAGTGGGCCACACCTTGAAGTCCGGCATTCAGACCCTTGTCGATCTCTTGGTATCGCCAGAGCCCGCTGCTGCCTTTCGTCCGTCTTTGGTGGAAATCCTCAAAATAAGGGCACTTCAGGGGTTCACCCCCCCGTCGCAGACAATCTCCTTTGTTTTTTCTCTAAAAGATGTGGTAAGGCAGGAGTTGAAAAACGAACGCATGGATACCGCGTCTGTTTCAAAGGCGCTTTTTGCGCTCGACGGTCGCGTGGACGAGATGGCGCTCATGGCGTTTGATATATACGCCGAATTAAAAGAGCGACTCTGCGAAATCCGGATAAACGAAGTGAAAAGAAACGTTTCGCAACTTATCAAGCGAAGTAATTATTTCAATAGCGATTCGGACGCGGCGCCGGATCCGCAACCCGGCGACAATGAGCGCCAAAATCTACAACGAGGCGGTGATCGATGAATGTACTAGTTTCTCTCGTCGCAGTCTCGGTCCTGATGGGCCTTGCGTACTTTGGCACAGGTGCGCTCGGCCTTGAGACCGTTTTTGCCATCGTCCTACCTTATCTGTTTATTGCCATCTTTTTTATCGGCTTGATCTCCCGGGTGGTGTCCTGGGCCAAGTCGCCGGTGCCGTTCCGCATCCCGACGACCGTGGGGCAGCAAAAAACCCTGCCCTGGATTAAGTCCAGTAAAATCGACAGCCCCCATACCGGGGCAGGGGTGGTTTTGCGAATGGCGCTCGAGGTGTTGTTGTTTCGGTCCCTGTTCCGAAATACCCGAGCTGAATTGAACAAGGAAGGCCCCAGGGTGACCTATGCGTCTAATTACTGGCTTTGGTTTTTTGCCATTGCCTTCCACTACTCATTTCTCATCATTCTGGTGCGGCACCTGCGGTTCTTTGCAGAACCGGTGCCGGGGTTTGTGCTGGCCCTGCAGAGCGTTGACGGATTTATGCAATACGGGGTGCCTTCGTACTACATCACGAGCGTGCTCCTGATAGGGGCGACAGGCCTGTTGTTCTTAAGGAGAATCGCCTCGTCCCAATTGCGATACATCTCCCTTGCGAGCGACTACTTTCCCCTGTTTCTCATCCTCGGTATCGCCCTTACCGGGTTCTTGCTCAGGCACTTCTTCAAAACCGACATCGTGGCTGTTAAAGAGCTCACCCTGGGCCTGGCCAGCTTCAGCCCAAAGGTACCTGAGGGAGTGAGCCCCTTGTTCTACATGCACTTTTTCCTCGTTACGGTTCTGTTTGCCTATTTTCCCTTTAGCAAGCTCACCCACATGGCCGGCGTGTTTTTGAGCCCGACGAGAAATCTGGCCAACAACAACCGGGAAAAGCGGCACATCAACCCGTGGAACCCAAAGGTCAAGTTGCATTCCTACGAAGAATATGAAGACGAGTTCCGCGACAAGATGGTCGGGGCTGGTATTCCCGTGGATAAGGAGTAAGCCATGGCAGAAGCAAAACCAGATTCAATGGCCTACTACAAGCACGATCAGGTGCTGGATGTGGACTACACGCCGCCGCCCACCAACTGGATGGACATACAGTACGATCCTGCGTTCTATGAGCGTCGGGCCGGCAGCTGGATTTATACCACCAAAAAGAAGCACATTGAGTACTTGGGCATGCCCAACCCCCACGATTGGTCTCCCACAGACGAGGACTGGGGCCTGCCTGCCAATTGGAAGGAAATCATCATCCAGGGGATTAAGGAGCGACTCGACAAGTACCGGTCGTTCAAAGTCTTCATGGATATCTGTGTGCGCTGCGGTGCCTGTGCAGACAAGTGCCATTTCTATATCGGCGGTGGGGACCCCAAGAACATGCCGGTGCTCCGCGCCGAGTTGATCCGCTCCATCTATCGCAATGACTTCACGACCGCCGGCAAGATCCTCGGACGGCTTGCTGGCGGGCGCAAGTTGACGGTCAACGTGATCAAGGAGTGGTTCTACTACTTCTACCAATGCACCGAGTGCCGTCGGTGCTCGGTATTTTGCCCCTATGGCATTGATACAGCGGAAATCACCATGATGGGGCGGGAGCTCCTCCATCTCTTGGGCCTGGGCGTTAACTGGATCATGCAACCCGTGGCTTCCTGCTTTAGAACCGGCAACCACTTGGGAATCCTGCCCCACGGGCTTAAGGACACCCTGGAGTTCTTTGCCGAAGACATCGAGGATGTCACTGGTATTGAAATCGACATCCCCATCAATCAAAAGGGCGCTGACATTCTGTTTGCCACGCCGTCCGGGGATTTCCTGGCCGAGCCCGGCACCTTTACCTGCATGGGCTACATGATGCTTTTCCACGAGCTCAAGGAGCGGTACGGGCTCACTTATACCTGGAGTACCTACTGCTCTGAGGCGGGCAATTTCGGCTTGTTTACGTCAGCAGAAGCCATGAAGCGGCTCAACGCCAAGATCTACGCCGAGGCCAAGCGGCTCGGGGTCAAATGGATTATCGGCGGCGAGTGCGGCCATATGTGGCGGGTGCTGCACCAGTACATGGACACCCTGAACGGCGAAATCAAGGCGGATTGGAAAGAGGCCGAGGAGCCAAAATCTCCGATTACGGGCACGGTTTTTGAGAACGCCAAGTCCACCAAGATGATCCACATTACTGAGTTTACGTCCGACCTGATTAAACACGGCAAACTCAGCTTTGATAAGAGCCGCAACGACCACCTCAGGGTCACCTTCCACGACTCGTGCAATCCATCGCGGGCCATGGGCATCTTTGAGGAGCCGCGCTACGTCATCAAGAACGTGTGCAACAACTTCTTCGAAATGCCGCCCAACACCATCAAGGAGCAGACGTTTTGCTGCGGCGGTGGTGCCGGGCTAGGCACAGACGAGAACATGGAGATGCGCCTTCGCGGGGGTCTGCCCAGGGGCAATGCGGTCAAGTACGTTCACGACAAATACGACGTCAATAAGCTGGCCTGCATGTGCGCCATTGACCGGGCGACCCTCACGACCGTGTGCGAATACTGGGCACCAGAGGTGGACGTTACCGGCATCCACGAAATGGTGGGCAACGCCATGATAATGAAAGGCGAGAAAAAACCGCGCACCAAGGACCTACGCCTGGATCCGCTCCCGGGTTTCGAAGATGAGGAGGACGACGATGTATGATGGACCCAAGATCATCGCCGGGTTGATCGTCTTTTTAGTGCTCGCCCTGTTTCCCTTTTGGTACACCGCGGCCTCGGGCCAGGGTGGCGTCCGACCGGATCCCAAACTCCCTGAGGGGAAAACAGCGTGTGTCGCGTCAAAGGAGTATATGAACCCATACCACATGGACATGCTCGATGATTGGCGGGATTTGGTGGTTCGAGATGGCCACCGCATGGTGGCCACGCGGGACGGTGAGAAGGTCGAGATGAGCCTCACCAAGACGTGCATGGACTGCCACGCGAACAAAGAGACGTTTTGCGACGAATGTCATACCTACCTTGGCGTCGATCCCTATTGCTGGGATTGCCATATTGAGCCAAAGGGGGAATAGACGATGATTACGAATAGAAGAGGCTTTTTTGCAATCGCAGGCGGCGCGCTCTTGGGCAGCGCGCCCTTTGTCGGCGTGTTGGCCAGAACATCATCGGCGGTCGGGCCAGCGCCCACGGCCCTTGTGGGCAAAAAATGGGCAATGGTCATCGATGTCAAGAAATGCATGGACCGCAAGGACTGCAATGCCTGCCAAGACGCGTGCCACGTGGCCCACAACGTGCCGAATATCGAAGGTGTCAAAGAAGAGATCAAGTGGATTTGGCGCGAGCCCTACAAGAACGCGTTTCCCAGTCAGTCCCATACCTATATTTCCGACACGATGAAGAACGGTACGTTGCCAGTGCTCTGCAACCACTGCGAAGAGCCTGGCTGCGTGCGGGTCTGCCCCACCAAGGCCACCTGGAAGCGGGCGGACGGCATCGTGATGATGGACATGCATCGCTGCATCGGCTGCAGGTATTGCATGGCCGCATGCCCCTATGGCGCGCGGAGTTTTAATTTTAAGGACCCCAGGCCCTATATTGCGACGGTGAAGCAGGCATTCCCCACCCGCAGCATGGGCGTGGTGGAGAAGTGCAACTTTTGCGCTGAGCGGCTCGCGTTTGGCAAGGGGCCCCTCTGCGTTGAGGCGTGTGAGAATGTGGGTTGCGGCGCCCTGATGTTCGGGGATTTGGGCGACGCCCGGTCCAAAGTCAGCATGACGCTCAGGGCGAGAAACGCCATCCGGCGCAAACCAGAACTGGGTACAGCACCCCAAGTCTTCTACATCGTGTGAGGTCACAATGCTGGAAAAAATATTCATCGGATCCAAGCGATACTGGGGATTGTTGGTATGTCTTGCGGTGCTCGTTCTGGTGGGTGTCGCTACGTACGCGAGGCAGCTCACAGAGGGCCTGACCATCACGGGCATGAGTCGGGATGTCTCTTGGGGATTCTATATCGCCCAGTTCACGTTCATGGTCGGCGTGGCAGCCTCGGCCGTCATGGTGGTGCTGCCCTATTACCTGCACAACTACAAGAAGTTCAGCAAGATGGTGATCCTGGGCGAGTTCATTGCCGTACCGTCGGTGCTCGTCTGCGGTTTGTTCATCGTCGCCGATATGGGACAGCCCGCGCGGGTCTTGAACATCATTGCCTTTCCAACGCCCACCTCCCCCATGTTTTGGGACATGATGTCCCTGATGGGCTATTTGCTGCTCAACCTGGTCATTGGTTTTATGACCTTTGACGCGGAGCGCAAGGGTGGGGCACCGCCCAAATGGATAAAACCCCTGATCTACATTTCCATTCCCTGGGCTGTGTCTATCCACACGGTGACGGCGTTTCTCTACTCTGGCCTAGAAGCCCGCCATTTTTGGATGACCGCTATTTTGGCCCCGCGCTTTTTGGCGTCTGCCTTTGCCGCTGGTCCATCCATCTTGCTCATGCTCTGCCTACTCGTGAGGAAGCTGACAGACTACGACGTGGGAAAAGAAGCTATCCAGAAGCTTGGGCAAATCATCACCTACGCCATGATTGTCAATGTGTTCTTCATCCTGCTCGAATTGTTCACTGGCCTCTACAGTAATATTCCTGGACACGTGCACCACTTTGAGTATTTGTACCTGGGTCACGAGGGTCACGGCGTGCTCAGTCCGTTCATGATGGTGTCTTCCATTCTGGCAGTGGTGAGCATTCTGATGCTGCTCTTCCCCAAAATACGCGCCAACGAAAAGACCCTGGTGTTGGCCTGCATCATGGTGGTCATCTCCTTGTGGATTGACAAGGGCCTCGGCATGGTGGTCGCCGGCTTTGTGCCCTCCTCCCTAGGGTATTACAATGAGTATGTCCCCACCATCTACGAGCTTCTCGTGGCCGTGGGCATTTACTCCCTGGGCGCCCTGGTTCTCACTGTCCTCTACAAAGTCGTCGTGTCCTCTCGCCAGGAATTGGAACAATAGAATAACTGCTCTCTCTGGTTGCACGCTTCGTTAATCGATTTGCTCTGCAATACTCGACAGTGCAGGTACATCATTAAGTGTTTTGCCGTAGTAAACCCACCGAATGGTTTTATCGGAGTCCACTACGAAGACAGCGGGGAGTTGGGTCTCTCGGCCTTCAAATTTGCCATGGCGAAACCCTTTGGCAGTGGCCTTTGCGGCGGCCATCAGACCTGCCGGGTGGAGATGTTTGAAGAGGCCACCAGGGGCAACACGGTAAAGCTGAAAGATCGCTTCCGAAGGATCACAAATGATGGTAAACGGCCAATCTTCTTGGCTTGTCACCGCCGCAACGGTCTCCGGCGAACTCTGTAAGGCCACAAACACGTTGGCCCCTTTTGCTTTGAATAGCCCGACCTCCTTCTTCAGTTGGGCCATCTCCATCTGGCAGACCGGACAACCAAGATATCTCAGAAAAACCAGCACCACGGGTCTTTTTCCCGTGGTCCCGTAAAATGTCTCTCCATACTCCCACGCGGTATCGTAGGTAAAATCCGCTGCTCGATCACCTACTTTCAGTTTGTCGCTCATACGCATCACTTCTTCGCCTCGTAAATTCCTACTGACTAGTGGAGTATAGGCATAAGGCACCTGAGATATCCATTTGACACTTATACGTCCCCTATTGATTGCCGTTTCTCAAGGGCAACAGGCAAGGAGGAAAAAACACTGTCAAGATCCCTTGTCGCTCGCCTAACATCTGCGGACGCGCTATGATGCAGATGAGGAGCGCATGGATGTATCGGATCTTGTTCGCCATTGCTTGTTTGGCCTTTTTGTTGACCAACACTGGACCTGCCTGGGCGGCCTGTCATCATGATGCGCATTGCAAAGGCCAGGGCACCTGTGTCGATGGGGTGTGTACTGATGCTGCCTCTGCTCTGAACACTTCCAGTTGGTTTGTCGGGGGCTATGGCCTTATCGGAATGAATCTCGGTATTCATTCATGGGGAAAGTGGCGATTGACCGACGAAACCAGTGACCAGTTGCTGGATAAGGGAAGGCTCAGCGGTGGTCTGAGGGGTGGATTTACGCTCGCAGGCTACAAAGTGCTTCGCCATGGGATGTTCCAAATCGGAGGTGCCGTAAGCTTCACCAGGGGTCGGGAGCGGGGGTGGCGCCGGACACTTCGGAACGGCAACAAAGAGGAGACAACCCTAACGCAGTTTTCGTTTGCCGTCAGTTTTAAGATCGGCAAGCAGATCCGGCAGTGCCTCTTTTTGGGGGGCGGCTTGGATTTTGGCCCGCTGGTCCACTTCACCCAATCGTGGGAAGCACTGCGCAATGCCGAAACCGACATTACCTCGGACGCAGATATCGGCCTCAAACTCTATCCGAATGTATATTTAGAGACGATGTTGCTAAATAAAGGAACATTCAAGTTGGGCCTCAGCATTTCAGGGGGGGTCGTCTTTGTGCCCGGCGTTGCCGATATTGAAAGCAGCCTGTCCCAGCGAAAGGAGACCCAGATCTACGCAACCCCGGTACTGAGCGTAGGGTTGATGCTGGGGGCTTAGTGAGCTGACAAATGTTATTCTGGTCGTTAACCCTGGGAATTCCCTCTTTGAAAAAGGGGGGTAGGGGGATTTTCAAACGCTTTGGAAATATTGACGAAATCCCCCCGGCCCCCTTTGCCAAAGGGGGAGGCCTCTTACCCGACATCGATGACTGGACAGAGACCTAGCGTCAGGGCGGAGAAAGAACGTGGTAGATAGACACACCAATCGGGAAGCACTCATTCAGTATGCGAATGACCGGCGCGTGCCGTACGACGCGTTGATGCTGCGGCGCGTGCACAATATCTTGCTAGTATCGAGCCCTTACGACTCCTTTACCTTTGAAGAGGACGGCCGACTGACCGAGCTGCTCTTTTCCGAGTACCTGGAGCTCAACCTGCGATACGCCCCCAATATCATGCGGGTCTCAACGGCTGAAGAGGCGCTTCAGGCATTGCAGAGATCCACCTTTGACCTGGTCATCTCCATGCTGCGGGTTGGGGATATGGATGTGGCGGATTTTGGCCGAGAGGTGGCGACCATGGCGCCCAATTTACCGGTTATTCTCTTGACCTACAATACACGAGAGCTCACCGTGCTCGACGATGTGAGTGGGTTGGTTGGGATCGATCGGGTGTTTGCTTGGTTGGGTGACGTGCGATTGTTTCTGGCCATCATCAAATATGTCGAAGATCGCATGAACGCATACCACGACTCGCGGACCGCAGGCGTGAAAGTGATCATCCTTATCGAAGACAATGTCCGGTTCTACTCGTCCTACCTACCGCTCGTTTATACCGAGTTGGTACAGCAGACCCAAAATCTAATGAGCGATGGGCTCAATCACCTGGATAAGCTGGTTCGGATGCGTGCACGACACAAGGTGTTGCTGGCAACAGACTACGAAGAAGGCGAGCGGCTCTATCTGGACAACATCGACCATGTGTCGGGCGTGATACTGGATGCGCGATTTCCCCGGAATGGACAGCTGGATAGCGCTGCAGGTATTGAGTTTGCCAAATTCGTCAAGGGACGAACGCCAGACCGCCCCGTGCTGATCCAGTCCAGCGATAAGCACAATCGGGGACCAGCACGCGCTATCGGGGCCCAATTCATCGACAAGGAATCGCCGAATTTGCTCGATGGGTTGCGCCAATTCATGCGAAATCATATGGGCTTTGGCGACTTTGTGTTCCGCATGCCAGACGGCCGGAAGATAGGAAAAGCCACGGACCTCAGAACCCTGACAGAGATGCTCGCCACCATTCCGGTCGAATCCCTGGTCCACCACGTCAGTCGCAATGACTTCTCCACCTGGATCATGGCCAGGACGGAATTCGATCTGGCCAAGATACTGCGCCCGCGCCACGTGGACGAGTTTGCCAACGCAGAGGGGATGCGCCAGTATCTCATCGAAGAGATTCACCGGCATCGCGACCGCTCACGCGCCGGCGTGGTCGCGGACTTTTCCAGTGTTACCTTTGAGGGGAGCAGTGGATTTGTGCGCATCGGCGCTGGATCTCTGGGAGGTAAGGGCCGGGGCCTCGCATTTATCAATAAGCTACTCGACCGGCAGAAGTTGGAACAAGAACAACAGGATGTCCGAGTCTTTGTACCCCCCACGGCTGTGATCGCCTCTGGATTGTTCGATGAATTCATGCAGCGCGACGGCCTTTTGGAGATTGCATTTGGCGACGCGCCAGACCAGGAGATTGCCCGGGCGTTCCTGGCCGCGGAATTGTCAGATGAGGACATGGCAATTTTGCGAACCATCTTGAGTCGGGTTCATTATCCCCTGGCGGTCCGCTCGTCCAGCCTGCTCGAAGACGCCTCACACCAGCCCTTTGCCGGCCTCTATCGAACTTACATGATCCCAAACAACCACCCAGATATAGAGGTTCGCATCCAGCAGCTCGTCAGTGCCATCAAGCTCGTCTACGCATCGACTTTTTATGCAGATGCCAAGGCATATATCGAATCAACGCCCAACCGGCTCGAAGAGGAAAAGATGGCAGTGGTGGTACAGCGGCTGTTCGGTCGGCAGCACGGCCAGTACCTGTATCCGGATTTTGCCGGGGTTGCCCGATCTTACGATTTCTATCCCATGGAGGGCAGGTCGTTTGAACAAGGCGTGGCAAACGTGGTGCTCGGTCTGGGCAAGATGGTCGTGGATGGGGGCCGGGCGGTTCGCTTCTCGCCGACCCATCCCAGGCAGCTCTTTCAGTTTTCCTCGGTCAAAGAAACCTTAGACGCGGCCCAGCGGGAATTTTTAGCCCTCGATCTCAACCACACGGTCCGGGATATGCAGGAAATGACAGAGGCCTCGGGCCTGGTCACCCTTGGCCTGGACGTGGCTGAAAAAGACGGCGTGCTGCCCGCGCTCGGGTCTGTGTACTCCCATGAAAACCAGGCCATCTACGATGGCACATCCCGCCCGGGGCCGCGCTTGGTCACACTGGCGGGTGTGCTTAAGGCCAACGTCTATCCCCTAGCCAAAACCCTGGTTCAGTTATTGGATTTGGGGACACAGGCGTTCTCTTCCCACGTGGAGATCGAGTTTGCCTGCAATATTCGGAAAAATAGGGATGAGAAACACGAATTTGCTTTTTTACAGATTCGGCCCATTGTGGTTGGCTCCCGCAGTCAGGAAATAAACCTCGACGCATTGGACCGGGAAAGTACCATCTGCATTGCTAAAAAAGCCCTGGGCAACGGCCTGATCCAGGATGTGCGGGATATTGTCTATGTTCCCATGAGTCGTTTTGATAGAAGTAAGACAGTAGCGATAGCAAAGGAAATCGGCGGGTTGTCCCTAAAGCTAAAAGGCGCAGGCCGACCGTTTCTCCTGGCCGGGCCGGGCCGGTGGGGAAGCGCGGATCGGTGGCTCGGTATTCCAGTGACCTGGCGTCAGATTTCAGGTGCCAGGTGCATTGTGGAGACGGACATGGACGATATTCGCGTAACGCCGTCCCAGGGGACCCACTTCTTCCAGAACCTCACGGCCTTTGGCATTGGCTATTTCACGGTCAACTTCGACTCGGTCGGCGGCAACCTGGACACGGAGTGGCTGGACGCCCAGCCTGCGGTCGAAGAGACCCCCCATGTCCGTCACTTGACCTTTGCATCCCCTCTTCAAATATTAGTGAGCGCGCGGCAAGGCGTGGGTGTGGTGATGAAGCCGGGACAGCATATAAAGCGGCAATCAAACCCGATGATGATGTAGCAAATACAAAACGACAAATAGGGCGTATGGAGGTGTTTTCTATTGACTACTGCCACAAAAAGTCGCGCGTCACGACGACATAGACGATGGCGAGCAAAAGGGAAAGCAAGTTGCCAACCAAGAAGTAGGCATTAGAGATAGAATTTTCTTTTTCTTCATGTAATCGCGTCCCCAGTTTTAGAGCGGCAAACGCAGTAATGATATGTGGAAATCCATGAAGCAAGCCCAAGCATATTGTCGTTCGTTCCAATAGCCCTTTTAACGCAGCACCCTTTCGATGGGGGCTGTTTTTATCTTTGCCGAGATAGTGATTCTTTAACAGGGAAAATATCAGCAGGCCCAACAATTCGCCTATCAGCAGCACAATTGCAAAATAAGCGTATTTCACGGCGCACCTGGTTCTCGGTGGATGATCTTTGCAATGAGGGATTTTATCGTTTTTACTTCATCGATCATCAGCTGTCTGCGCCTTTTCCAAATTTGACTGCGGTTCTTACCGAATTTTGCTCCGATCTCGCCATTATTGCTACTTTCTAGCATGCTATTGATAAGCTCATAATCCTTCTTTTTCCATCGACCCTGTAGTCCTTCAAGAACAAAGAAGAGCTGAGACAATATGCGGGACAAGTCAACATTGACCAATTCAATGTTAAACTTTTGTCTTTTTCTCCTTTTTTTATCTGTCAACATTTTGCGCGCTCGAGTAAGCCCAGGGCCAAGCATTGCGTAAGCGATTTCCGTGTTTATCGGCGTGTTGATGACCCCTTGATGAAGGACGTAGCGCAGTTGAAAGGGCCCCCCCTGTGACAACAGGGTATCTTCAAACTCAAAAATACAGGCAATAGCCGACGGGAGATCCTTGGCAATGCCCTGAAATTCATCCCCGAGTGTCACAGTAAAAGGGGATAAAATGGCATCTTCTTGTCGCTGGTTGCAAATTTTGACGACAGTGCCCAGGTCCTGTTGCAGGGTTTTTCCCACATATTTGCTGCTGGCTACCACATCTCCCATCAAAATATACTGGGCTATACCCATCTTATCACCTGCTATTTGTTATCCAACTGGTTTCATTTTAAATGAATTATATCTGTATGATTCATATTTTATGAATTTTTTTTGTTGTCAAGGCTGCTCAGAAAGATTGATTCAAAAAATATGATACATTTTAATTATGTTCATATTTTTTGATACATGTTGGGGTGTTTTCTTTTCGACTTGGAAGAATATCAACAGGGTCCGAGCTCGACCCATTTGAAATAGACGTATTCGGGATTGTAAATGGCCCTGATATCTGGGGAGCAGTGGATCTGGTTACCGAACATCTCTTCCTGGGTTTGGATCTCACCGGGCTCCACGACGTATCCGCAATCTCCAGAAGCCTCCCGCCCGTTTATCTCCTCGACCCAATAGTCCCAGATCTTGGCATTGCCTACGGTTTCTTTGTACAGCAGTGTACAAGTTTCTATAATTTCCTGTTCGTAAAGGCTCATCAGCACGTCTGTAGTGGTGATGACGCCGCCCTTGAGGAAGTCGATGCGGAGGTTGTGCGCCCTGACCTCCACATCTCGGGCAATGACCTCGGGTTGTTCGTTGGTGTAGTACCGGACCCAGATCTCGGGGATGATCACCTTACCCCCGTTGCTCGCTCTTCTTTGTACTTCGGTTTCGAAATCCCGGTACCTGATGCCCACTTGGTCTTGACCTGCCCGGTACATTTTAATCGTGGTTTGGTCTTTGACCGGGTAGTAGTCCATGCGATTGACGTTTGGCTCTATCACACTGTTGTGGTGCTTTGCCTTGTACCACCAGTCATCGCTCCCATTCAGATCGTCGATCACATGGGTCTGCATCTCCTCGTCGAAGTGATAGGTCAATTCGATTTTGCCTTCATCGCACAAATACACCAAAACATCGAAGACAGAAAAGTAGCCCGGCTGGAAGATATCCGGACGTACAGTGGTTATCTCCTCGGGTTCGAACGAGAATGTCCCCGAGCCTTCTATTTCTACCTTCCCGGGTTCGGTTGGCACGGTAACCGGCAGATTCCCCACGAGATCGCACGCTGGAATAAATTCAGTATCTGCCTCGGTGTCCGTATCCGAGTCCGTGTCTGTATCCGAGTCTGTGTCTGTGTCTGTGTCCGAATCGGTATCTATATCCGAGTCGGTATCCGAATCAGCATCTGTATCTGTATCCGAGTCTGTGTCTGAATCCGAGTCTCCATCTGAATCCGAGTCTGAATCGCCAGATGTGTCGTTATCATCGTCATCGTCGTCAGCGCAGTTGTCCTCAGGGTCTTGCTGGCGTAGACTGCACCCGGGTTGGCCGATGGCCCAAAGGCCACAGATACATGCGATTAGGACAAACCCACTGTTAGGTCCTATTGGTGTTCTCATGCTGGGGTCCCTTTCAACGTCGCCTAAAAAAATCAAGAGACATGCAATAAACCCATCCCATCGATCAGGTTGGATTATGCCTCATTAACCATCTATACTACTTACATAGAATGCGAAAAACAATCGGTTTTTATGGCAAGCTCTGGGGGACTTTGACAGTAGGCATCTATGCATCATCCTGTTTACAAGGTGCACTGACCTAGCAACACCAAAAGGGGGGAAATCATGTCTGAGGACTATCAAAAAATCGAGGAATACTTCCTGAAAACGTTTGGACTCACCCTGCGAAGTGTTTACTGGGGCGAGTTCCATGCGCACACGTGCTATTCAATCGATGCCAAGGGCATGGGCGCGCGGTGTCCAGAGGCCGCGTTTAAATTCGCGCGCAAGCCAGAAAGAGAAGGGGGGCCACAACTGGATTTCCTCGCGTTAAACGATCACGCGGAGATGCCCAGCAGGCCCCAACCAACTAGTGAGACAGATCAGGATGAACACCTCAGGTGGGTCTATGAGACCTACGAAGACGCGCCAGATCCACTGTGGCAGTCAACGTTGGGCATCAGTCGAGCCCACAACAAGGAGGACGTACCTCGCGAAGCAGAGCGGTTCATCGTATTTCCGGGCTGGGAATATACCAATGTAAAGGATATGCGGATTGCAGGATCCCACGTGGGCTATGGGCACAAAACCGTCATATTCCAGAACCTGAACCCTACCGGGGATGACGCGCCCCTGCCGGACGTTAGATATGCCGCCGGTACCCCGCTGGAGCCAGGCGACCGGTCAAAAAACGCGCCAACACCAGCAGCACTATGGCGCAGGCTAGAGGAACATCGACCTTCTAGAACCGAAAGGATTGGTAGTGCGCTTACCATCATTCACACACCTGCCAAGGGGGGCGTTAAAATCAATGATCACTCCTCAGACGTGGATATTGTGGATGTGGATTTTGTTCGGAATATAGAGATATATTCCCAACATGGAAACTCAGAAGGACCACCACCTGGGCATAATAAAAATTTAAATCCAAAGGATCGGTTCAACGAAATCAGCACCAACGATCCCAGCAAGACCGTCCGTGCATTGATCCATGACAAATGGTGCGAGAACGGCGATGCTCGCTATCGCTTTAGTTTTATTGCTTGCACAGACAATCACATGGGACTGCCCGGATACATGGGCAAGCAAGAGACCATGGGAGAAGGAGAGGAGGCCAGCCCGGTCGATGCAATTTCCGATCATGTGATGGCATATCACGGGGGTAAGACCGGCATTCCAGCCAAAAGAAAAGTAAGAGACGCCCTCTGGAAAAACCTCTGGCGCCGCCATACGATTGCCTCGAGTGGGTATAAGATACCGGTCTTATTTGCCGGAGAGATCAAGACCACAGAGCATCAGGTCAAGCCGTTGCTCATGGGGGATTGCTATGAAGGCGAGGGCGTCAGTGCCGTCCATCTAAGGGCAATCGCACCATCCCATGTTGTACATTATAAAAACGAGTATGAAAGTTGCGATAGTATTCAAAAGATAGCGGTTGGTATACGCCGCATTGACCTGATGATCGATGGGGAACTGGTGGATTCCTTTCCCGGTAATATCTTAGATAAAGTCATCGATGATCTGGATCCGGGAAAGAGGCATTTTATCTACATCCGTGTAGTCACAGACGACGAAAACCGAGTTTGGACCAGCCCGATTTATATCGGAAAACCAGAAAGATCTATCCGTTAAGGTCGATTAAAGTCCCTCGACACGAAAAAACCAAAATACTGTTAGTCTTTCATCTTTATAGACCAAACCGCAGCAATAGTATAAAAAGAATCTTTAAACGACGGCTGATTAAACAGAGAGATAATGAGTATCCAAGCGGTTCCCAGTCTGCTTGCCTTTATCGCTGCAGTATTTCTCGGCGCGTTCGTGTTTTTTAGAAATCCCAAGAGCCTGGTGAATATCTTATATATGACGACGGTTATTTTAGCTGGCTGGTACGCATTCACTGAATTTGGGTATTGTATTTCAAAGAATTTTGATCAGGCGAGGTTTTGGTGGGAGATAGATATATTTGGACCCCTCTCATTATTATCGTTACTCTATTTTAATCTGGCATTATTCGACCAATCCCACATATTTAAACGAAAAATATTCCATTTCATCCTAATTCCGCCTGCCCTAGCGGTTGTACTCACAATGATTACAACGGATTTAGTACACGGTCCGCCCATAGAGCAGTCTTGGGGTTGGCTTGTCGGGATATACCGATTGGATACAGTTGCAGGCAATCTTACCTATGTTTGGGTCGCTATAATGTGGTTATCTAATATTTTCATCGCAGTACGATATTATTTTAGAACCACGGACAGTCGAAAGAAAGGCCAGGCGCACATCTCCATATTTGCTATCTTGTCGGCGTTTTCAATTTTTATCATTGATTTGTTAAGAAGTACGATTCTGCCTAATTTCAATTTTCCAACGCCCTTTAGCTTGGCGTTGATATGCTCATTTACATTGTACGCCTATGCCATCTGGAAATACGATATGTTTGCGCTCACCCCCATCACTGCTGCAGAGAACATCATTGCCACAATGAGCGATACGCTCTTACTCGTTGCGCCCAATGGAAAAATCATATCCGCCAACACCTCAGCACACCAGATGCTCGGATATTCCAAGTATGAAATCGAACAGCTACCTGTTGAGGCGGTCTTAGGAGAAAATGTGGAACGTCCCTCTTGGATGACATCTGCTGGCCATGATGCTGATTCGGCGACAAAATCAAATAGAATCAAATACGTTGAAACGAACTTTAGAACAAAAGACAGTAGAGAAATACCCATTTCTCTCGCAGGATCAGCGCTGTTTGACAATATGCAAAAACCACTGGGCTTCGTCCTCATCGGTCGGGATATCAGCGAAAAACAGAAAGCCGAAGCAGAGCTTCGCCAGCATCGGGATCATTTGGAGGAGCTGGTGGCACAGCGGACGCGAGAGCTCGAGCAGGAGATGGTTGAAAAATTGCAGATCACAGACACGGTGCACCGGCAACGCCATGCCCTGGACACTTCTCAGGAGCAATTGCGCCTCCTGGGCGAACGGCTCGCCGAGGTCAAGGAAGAGGAAAGCGCCCGTATCGCACGGGATCTCCACGACGAGCTGGGACAACTCCTGACCAGTCTTAAAATCGACGCCTCCCTTCTCGCGAGGCACCTCAAACAAGGCGCTGTAGTGGGCCCGGATGCAGCGACCCGCGCAGAGACCATTGAAGAGGTGGCTGCCAGATCCATCGGCGCGGTGCAGCGCATTACCAAGGAGCTCCGTCCCTCCATGTTGGACGGCATCGGCCTGGTACCCACCATCGAGTGGATGGTGTCTGAGTTCGTCACACGCACGGAAATTGAGGTCGCCTTTGACGGTCAGATCCAAAGCACCGACCTGGATCGCTCCTTGGCCACGGCAGTGTATCGCATCATTCAAGAATCCCTCACCAACGTGGCCCGCCACGCCAAGGCCACAAAGGTCCGCATTGCATTGAGCGAACAGGAGGGCGTGATTTTCGCAGTCATTGAGGACAATGGGGTGGGCATCACCGAACACCAGGTAGCAAATCCGGAATCGGTCGGCCTGTTGGGTATGACCGAGCGGGCCCGGCCCTTTGGCGGCGCAGTGACCGTCCAAGGCGAGTCCGGCAAAGGCACCACTGTCTCCCTCCGCATGCCAACAGCCACCGACCTCCCGACCAATCCCTCGAAGTGACACCCCTGATCGAGCCTATTCGTCCATCTCCAGCTGGGTTGCCGGGTCGATGGCCTCGGCTTTTTTCTTTATGGTTATGGGGACTTGTAACACACCGTCCACCTCTTCCAGGTCCAACCACCACTTCTGGTCGTAATCGGCTTTGCCATAGCCCAGCAAGTCGTCTCCCCAGACACCGAACCGCCTGAGGAACGGAATCTTGCGCATGCTCCAATTGATGGCCCTGTGGAATGGGGTGTAGGGTTTGTTCCACGGGCACACCTTGATGCACGTACCGCAGCCCGATCCGTGCTGGTTACCAACCCTCATGGCAGTGCAGCGCTTTGCGTTCGTAGGCCATTTTTCATAACCGTTGTACATCTCCTTGGGCCCGTCGCTGATAGCATTGGCTGGGCATTCCCGTGCGCATTTCTGACACTTGTCACAAAAATCCTGCAAGCCAAAATCGATGGGCTTGTCTACTGCAAGGGGGAGATCCGTGGTCACCACCGCTGCTTTGAACCGTGGGCCTAAAAACGGATTGAGCACCACGTCGCCGATGCGGCTTATCTCTCCCAGGCCAGCCCACAACAAGATGGGCGGCACCACCACTTGGTAGTTCATCGCGAAGTGGGCTCTGGCCGGATAGCCCAGGCGCCGAATATAATCTGCCAGGGCACAGGCGATAAACCCAGACGCGGTATAGGCCATGAAGCTCATGGCATTGCTGATCCAGTCCCTGCCGCTGAACGCGGCTGCGGTCCGCCAATCCTGGTCGATCAGGATCCCGATAGCGTATTTGTGCGCCAGTGTGACCGGCGACCCATCGGCTTTCGAATGGGTAAATACCGAGTAAGGGGGTAACTTGCAGATACCCACCATGTCTGCGCGCAGAAAATAGGCCACTTCTTTGATGTGCCGGGCCAAGTCCACTGGGTCTTCTGGCAGGGGTGCCTTAGCAGGGGCCACTGACGCCAGTGGCTTCCAAGACGATACACCCCACGGCGTGCCAGAAGCGTCTGTTGTTTTGGTTGGCCCTTCTACCAAGTGGCCCAGGTTGCCCCCCATGGCCACCAGTGCACCAGACAATGGATGCTTGGGCACGAACCGCTTGTACTCCTGTTTGAGCCTCGGGCCAAAATTCCCAATGCCAGCTTGGTGAAACCCGCCGTCCCGCTCGTCTACTCGCTGGATCTGATCTTCGTTTACCCGGGTTGTTGGCTGGTCCACTCGCTTGATCCGATGGACCGGGTAGGGATCAGGCCGATCCAACCGCCCCTTATTTCGATGGTCTGCGTGCAATGTCCGCTTCATGATATGGCCTTACCCCCAGCGCTCCCTTACGCGGATGGAAACCCGCGGGTGGCACTGATTCATACCCCGTTTTTGCTTTGACTTAAACCGTTCATTGAACCAAACCCAATCAGATGACGTTTTTATGATGACGTTTTCGTAGAATTCTCGTCGGGATTCTGGGAAAATAAAGGAAATGAAGGGACCGATCAAATTCCATATATTTTGCTTTACAGTTATATATTTCATACAAGATTAAATAGCATCGCTGAGAGCTATTGGAAGAATAGGGATTATCGTAACCGAACCG
>JAAUYD010131701.1_pt1 | contig 58440 bp, 61 predicted proteins | sample 7278101 | NCBI WGS metagenome assembly JAAUYD01 (sample SAMN14350128, study PRJNA611818) | marine sediment metagenome | isolation source: surface marine sediment (0.6m) | place: French Polynesia: Moorea | collected 2018-08
ATCGCCCTCGTGGCCGCGCACGTAGTCCCAGGCCGAGAACTCCGTGTGGTAGTTCTCCCCGCCGGTCTCGAAGAGATGGGGATGATCCGAGAAGAGCACCGAGGTCACGCCGGCGCGGCGCAGGTGGTGCGTGATCGGATCCTCCCAGAGCTCGATCGACCCCCACGGCTTCCACAGGAAGTCGAGCGCCCCGCAGAGGATGTCGTGACGCGCCGGCATGCAGGGGAGCGAGCCCGTCACGTGCCGATCGACGCGGACGGCCCGGCTCGCGAAGCGGTCGAGGTTCGGCGTATCGAACTCGGTCCCTCCGTAGGCGCCGAGCATGTGCCGGTTCAGGCTGTCGAGCAGGACCACGACGAGGCTCTTCGGGCTCATCGGATCGGCACCTCCTCCCCTGCGCGTCCCCGGCCGCCCGTCAGGCGACCGTGTTCGCGCCGTTGATGCAGATGTTCTGCCCCGAGACGTACGAGGCCGCATCGGAGGCCAGGAACGCCACCGTGTCGCCGACCTCCTCGGCACGCCCGAAGCGACCCGTGGGAAGCGCGTCGCGATACGCGTCCTTCTCCTCCTGGGGATCGTTCGCGTGACGCTCGGTCGGGATCCAGCCGGGCGACACCATGTTGACGGTGATGTTCCAGGGCGCGAGCTCGCGGGCGAGGCTGCGCGTGAAGCCGTTCTGCCCGCCCTTGGCGGCCACGTAGGCGGTGAAGTCCGGGGTGCCGAGCTGGAAGGTCTCGGATCCCAGGTTGATGATGCGACCCCAGCGCTTCTCCTTCATGTGCGCGAGCACCGCCCGGGTCAGCAGGAAGGGGCTCTTCACGAAGAAGTCGAGCATCTGCTGGTAGAAGGCCCAATCGTACTCCTCGATCGGACGGTGGGGCTGGTCGGGCGTCGCGTTGGGGACGAGGATGTCGACGGGACCCAGACTCTCGCCGATCTCGTCCACCATGCGCGCGACGTCGTGCTCGTCGACGGCGTCGCCGCGGAGCAGCACACCCTGGAAGCCCGCGTCGCGGAACTCCTCGAAGGTGCGTCGGGCCCGCGCCTCGTCGTTGCGGTAGTTGAGCGCCACGCGAGCCCCCGCCCGGCCCAGCGAGAAGGCCATCGCGCGTCCCAGCCCACTCGAGCTGCCGGTGACGAACGCGACCCGACCGTCGAGCCGGAATGACGCGGCAGTCGCTCGCTCCCCGGGTGCGCTCACGGCGCGGCTTGGGCGGCGTCGTCGAGGTCGAACTTCTCGCGATCCACGGGCCGCGGGTTGCGGATCCGCGCCTGCTCGCGGGGCAGGTCGCCGAGGGCGACTCGGGCCGCCACGCCGATGTCGTGGATGCGGTCCTCCACCTCCTCGCGGCGATGGTCGGGCCGGGTGGCGATCATCACGCTGCGCGAGAGGATGTCGAGGGAGCGCGGGCACTGGTCCTTCGTCACCTCGTGGCGGCACTCGGCGTTCTCGGGCAGCCGGTAGGGATCGAGTGCGGGATGGGGCGCGCCCTTGCGGGTCAGGATCGGGTCCCACTCGGTGTAGTTGTGGCGGCCGGTCTGGCCGGCGATCACCGAGGGCAGCACCTCGGTGAAGGCCCGGGCCTGCTCGGCGCTCGGCAGGGTGAAGAACACCTGGGTGGCGCAGTCGGACTCCGGGCTGTGCAGCGGCGCCGGCTCGAGGCCCAGCGCGCGCAGCGGACGCGTCCCCTCGAGGATGCGGTCGCGCTCGTCGCGCATCGCCTCGACCAGGGCATCGATGCGATCGAGCTGCACGTTCAGCATCGCCGCCATCAGCTCGCTCGGTCGGGCTCCGATCGCCGCGAAGGGCTTGAACGAGTCGCTTCGACCGTTCCAGTAGAAGTGGCAGGGATCCACCAGGCAGCGGGCGCGCTCGGCGACCTCCTCGCTCCGGGTGACCAGCGCGCCGCCCTCCCCGGCCGTCATGTTCTTGTAGTAGTTGAAGCTGAAGGCGCCGGCGTCGCCGATCGTGCCGAAGGGACGGCCGCGATGACCGCCGCCGACGCCCTGGCAGGCGTCCTCGATCACGTGCAGACCGCGTCGCCGGGCGATCTCGCAGAGGGCGTCGAGGTCCGCCGCGGTGCCCCACATGTGGACGGGGATGACCGCCCGCGTTCGCGGCCCGATGGCCGCCTCCATCGCCGACGGATCGAGGGTCAGGCTCTCGTCGATGTCGACGACGACGGGGATGGCGCCGGCCGAGAGCACGGCGGTGGCCGTGGCCATGTAGGTATGGGCCGGAACCAGGACCTCGTCGCCGGGGCCGACCGAGAGGCCCACCAGCGCCGCCGTCAAGGCATAGCTGCCGCTCGCGGTGAGGGCGCAGTGGTCGACGCCCAGGTAGCCGGCGTAGCGCCGCTCGAAGCGGTCGCACTCTCCGCCGATGCCGTAGCGGAACAAACGGCCCGAGCGGATCACCTCCGCGACCGCCTGGACCTCCTCTTCGCCGACGACGTACATGGGCGCGTCTCCAACGGTTTGGCACTGGACCCGCCCGGGAGCCGTAGGCGGCTACGGAATCCTACGCCGATCCGTCCGGGTTGGCAGGCGCAGCCGGATTCGGGGTGCGTGGGGTCCCGCGGGAGGGGCGTCGGCGCCGCCCCCGGCTCCGTGGAAGCGCCCATCCTGCTCGGCCCCCGCGCTCGGCTCCCGGCGGGCAGGACGGTATGCTCGGCGGGCACCGTTCTCGAGTCACTCCGGAGGGCCCATGACCGAAGAACTCCCGTTCCACCTGAAGGGCAACTTCGCGCCCGTGAAGGACGAGATCACCGCCACCGAGCTCGAGGTCGAGGGCGCGATTCCGCCCGAGCTGAGCGGCCTCTTCGTGCGCAACGGCGCCAACCCCGTGACGGGGACCTCGGCGCACTGGTTCCTCGGCAACGGCATGCTGCACGGCGTGCGCCTCGATGGCGGCCGCGCCAGCTGGTACCGCAACCGCTACGTGCGGACCCCCTACTTCGAGGACCCGGCGATCAACCGGATCTCCCCGACCGGGGTGATCGACCGCACCGCCTCCGCGGCCAACACCCACGTCGTGAGCCACGCGGGGAAGATCCTGGCGCTCGAGGAAGGCTCCTTCCCCTACGTGCTGGATGGCGAGCTCGAGACCGTGGGCTACACGGACTTCGACGGACGCCTGACCTCGGCGTTCACGGCCCACCCCCACGTCTGCCCCGAGACCGGCGAGATGATCGCGTTCGGGTACGGACAGCTGCCGCCCTATCTCACCTACCTGCGCGTGAGCCCCGACGGCCGGCTCGTCCAGAACGAGGTGATCGACGTTCCGGGGCCCACCATGATGCACGACTTCATGATCACCCGGAAGCACGCCCTGTTCATGGACCTGCCCGTGGTGTTCGACATCGAGGCGGCCCTGGCCGGCAAGATGCCCTTCCGCTGGAGCGACGACTACGGTGCCCGGGTCGGAATCATGCCGCGCGAGGGCGGCAACGCCGACGTCCGCTGGTTCGAGATCGAGCCCTGCTACGTGTTCCACGCGATGAACGCCTGGGACGAGGGCAACACCGTGGTCTACGACGTGTGCCGGATCAGCGAGATCTGGCGCAACGCCGGCGACATGGGCGGGAACGGCGAGCAGACCCTGCACCGCTTCCACTTCGACCTCGACACGGGAGGCGTCCGCGAGGAGACCCTGGACGAGCGCGGTATGGACTTCCCCCGAGTCGCGGACGCCCGCGTGGGCCTCGAGAATCGCTACGGGTACGCCCTGCACTTCGGGAACGGAGAGGCGGGCTCGCCCCGCTTCGCCGGCCACCTCAAGTTCGATTTCAAGACGGGGAAGTCGGAGCTGCAGGCGACCTCCGACGGACGCAACCCGGGGGAGCCGGTCTTCGTCCCGGCGCCCGGTGCCGATGCGGACAGCGACGAGGGCTGGGTCATGACCTACCTCCACGACGAGTCGAGCGGGAAGAGCGAGTTCGTGATCACCGACGCGACCCGCTTCGACCAGCCGCCCATCGCGAGAGTCAAGCTTCCCCAGCGCGTGCCCTACGGCTTCCACGGCAGCTGGATCGGCGACCCGGCCTAGGATCGACCCGGGCTCAAGCTCCCGCTCGGGCCCGTCGATGCCAGGGGGAAAGGCGGAGCGCCGGTTGGCGCATCCGGATCCAACCGGCTAAACCCCCGCCATCGAGAGGCCGCCCGAAGAAGAGGCGACCAGAGAGCCGGCGCGACGCCGGCAGCTACCGGCGACACAACAGGACCTCTCACCCCTCGATCGAGGTCGCGCCGCAGATCCCCAGTCTTTCCCTTGCCTGTTGTCTGGGTCAGATCCACGAGCCGTGCGCCCACGCGAGAACCGCGGGCACGGCGGAGAATCCATTTGTCCAGTGCACAACCCCAGGGTTGGGCCGAAGGCGGCTTCGAGCGCTTCGGCCTCCATTCCAGCTTGAACCGCGGCCTGCGTGCCGCGGGCTTCGACGCACCCCGCCCGATCCAGTCCGAGACCATCCCGGCCTGCCTCGAGGGCCGAGACGTCATGGGCCTGGCCCAGACCGGCACCGGGAAGACGGCCGCGTTCGCCCTGCCGATCCTGCAGCGGCTGATCGAGGAGCCGGGCGACGGGCCGCTGGTGCTGATCCTGGCACCCACCCGGGAGCTCGCCACGCAGATCGACGCCGAGATCCGGACCCTCGCCGCCTCGACCGACATCGAGACCGCGACCGTCTTCGGTGGCGTCTCCCCCCGCAACCAGATCCGCGCGCTGTCGCGGCGCCCGGAGATCGTCGTGGGCTGCCCGGGGCGGGTCCTCGACCTGCTGCAGCAGAAGCAGCTCGACCTGTCCGAGATCGAGACCCTCGTCCTCGACGAGGCCGACCACATGTTCGACATGGGCTTCCTCCCGGACATCCGCAAGATCCTCGCCGCGCTGCCCGACGATCGGCAGAACCTGCTCTTCTCCGCGACCATGCCCCGCGAGATCCGGCGCCTGGCCGATCGCATCCTGTACGAGCCCCACGTCGTGGAGCTCGCGCACACGGCCCCGGCCGAGCGCATCGAGCACGCGCTGTACCCGGTCGCCGAGGGCCGCAAGCGCGAGCTGCTCGACCGCATGCTGCGCGAGGACGACTGCGGAACGGCGATCGTCTTCACGCGAACGAAGCACCGGGCGAAGCGCCTCGCCCAGCAGCTCGAACGCCAGGGGCGCCGGGCCGTGGCGCTACAGGGGAACATGTCCCAGCCCCAGCGCGACCGGGCCATGAACGGGTTTCGCAACGGCGCCTTCGACATCCTGGTCGCGACGGACATCGCCGCGCGCGGGCTCGACGTGGCGGGCGTCGACTACGTGATCAACTTCGATCCGCCGAGCACTCCGGAGACCTACACGCACCGGATCGGCCGAACCGGGAGGTCGGAGGCCAGCGGCAAGGCCTGCACCTTCGTGACGCGAGACGACGCGAGCTGGGTGCGCGACACCCAGCGAGTGCTCGGCGCGCCGATCCCCACGCGCCGGATCCCGGGCTTCGAGGAGGCAACGACCGAGAGTGGTCGCACTCCGCGGCGTGGAGCGTCCGGAAGCGCGCCGCGGGCGGAGCGTTCGGAGCGAAGCGATCGATCGGCCCGCCCGTCGGGCCGAGCCGGGGGACAACGCTCCGGCCGGGCCCGACGCGGGCGCCGGGGCGGTCGGAGCACCGGAAGCCGCCGCTCCCGCTGATTGCGGCCTCGGCCGGCGCCGAGCGCCTTCCGGGCCCTGGCGCCGGCGAGCCCCTCCGGACCCGGAGCCGCTCTGAAGAGGCCCTAGCGCCACGCAGCGAGGGGGTTACCCTGCAGCGGGCCCTGGGAAGGCAACCGGAGATCTCCGTTGCGACGCCAAAGCTCCCTTCGCCCCGCGGCCCTCGTCGTCCTGCTCACCGCCGCCCTCTTCTCGGCCCCGGCCACGGGCCTGAGCCTCACGGAGAGCCCAGGCTTCGACATCTCGAGCCTGATCGGCGTGCCCACGGACTTCCCGCTCGATCCCGGATCGAACGTCGTGACCGGCGACGTGGGAGGCAACCTCTCGGGCGGAGCGACGAACGGCTCGGACGCCGACTTCCTGACCGTGGTCGTGCCCGCGGGCTTCACGCTGGCGGCCATCGACGTGCTGGCCCACTCGGGCCAGTCGACCCGCTCCTTCATCGGCTTCGGGATCGGCGCCACATTGAGCGCCCTCGACCCGTCCGGCATCGTCGACGGGGCGCTCTTCGGAGCGAACACGGGCAACCTCCTCGACGGCATGAACGTCGGGCTCGGTGACGGCTCGCTCGGGGATCCGCTTCCGTCGGGCACCTACGCCTTCTGGATCCAGGAGACCGGGGGGCTCGTGAACTACTCCCTCGACTTCGTGACCGTCACCGCCTCCGAGCCTTCCGTCATGGGCCTCGCTGTCGTCGCGAGCGCGGCGCTTCGGCTGCGCCGCCGGCGCTAGCCGGAAACCGCCGCGAGCTTCCGCTCGCGCACCAGCAGGAAGAGCGGAAACGCGAACGCGAAGGCCAGGCCGCAGCTGAGGACGACGTACACCCACCAGTGTCGGATCCCGACCCGCCGCGCCTCGCCCGGAAGCCAGACGAGGAAGGCGGCGAACGCCACGGCGAGGTCGCTCGTGAGGGAGCTCGCGGCCGGGTTGACGTAGCCGCTCGCGAAGAACGCGGCGATCGAGAATCCCCCCTGCTCCTGGACGAACTGCAGGTTGTAGGCGGCGGTCACCACGAGGCCCACCACGGCCAGCAGGGCGTAGGCCCCTTGTCGAAGGCTCCAGTCCACGCCGTCCTCCTCTCGCGCCCGCTCTGCGGCGCCGCGTGCTTCGCTCTGCGGTATCATGCCACGGCCGTTCACCAGGGAGCCGGCTCCACGATCCAGAGCGCGTCCATCGACGGCGCCCCCGAGCGCTGGAGGTTCGCCATGAGCGCGACGAGTGGTGCGCGACGACCGGAGCCCGCTGGAACCCGATGGATCTCGATCCGATGATCTCGAGCCGATGGACCTCGATCCGATGATCTCGAGCCGATGGGCCTCGATCCGATGATCTGGCTGGCACTCGGACTCCTGGTCTGGAGCGGCGCCCACCTGCTGAAGAGCGTGGCGCCCGACTTGCGCGGGCGCCTGGGTACGGCGGTCGGCGAGGGCCCCTACCGCGGGCTCTTCTCCCTGGTGATCCTGGCTTCCATCGCACTCATGGTGATCGGCTGGCGCTCGACGCCGCCGACGCTCTTGTACGTTCCGCCCGAGTGGGGACGACTGGCGGCGATCCTCGCCATGGTCGTGGCCGTGGTGCTCTTCGCGGCCTCGGGTGTCCCGACGAATCTGAAGCGGGTGATCCGTCACCCGCAGCTGTGCGGCGTGGTCGTCTGGGCGGTGGGACACCTCCTGGCCAACGGAGAGAGCCGCTCGCTGCTCCTCTTCGGCGGGATCGGCGCGTGGGCGGTGCTCTCGATGCTCGCGATCAACCGCCGCGACGGGGCCTACGAGAAGCCCGACGCACTGCCCTTCCATGCGGAGTGGAAGCCCCTCGTGGGCGGAGCCGTGTTCTTCACCGTCCTCTACTTCGGCCACCCCTGGTTCGCCGGCGTCTCCCCGGTCCCGTTCTAGCCCGCGGTCGTCGGGGTCCGCTCCGCTGTGGCCTCCGCCGGCCCGGCTTCGCTACCGAAGGGAGCAACCGAAGGAGGATCCGTGGACATCACCACGCCCGCCCTGCTCTTCCCGGCGGTCTCCCTGCTCCTGCTCGCCTACACCAACCGCTTCCTGGCCCTCGCCGCGCTCATCCGCAGCCTCTACGAGATGCGCAGCAGCGAGCTCACGCCGCGCGTGCGGGGACAGCTCCAGAACCTCCGGCTCCGGGTCGTGCTGATCCGCAACATGCAGGGGCTCGGGATGTCCTCGCTGCTGTTCTGTGTCGTGAGCATGTTCCTGATCTTCATGGAATGGATGATGGAGGCGCGCGTGGTGTTCGGCCTGAGCCTCGTGCTCCTGATCGCCTCCCTCGGACTCTCCGTCTGGGAGATCCAGATCTCCGTCCGTGCCCTCGATCTCGAACTCGAGGACCTGGAGCGCGATCCGACGTGACGACCCGGGGGCTCGCGCGCGCCACATGATCTACCGCTTCGATGCATTCGAGCTCGACGAAGGGCGCTACGAGCTGCGCCGCATCGACGGGGTGGAGCCCTCCGTCATCGAGGTGCAGCCCAAGGTCATCGAGGTGCTCTTCCAGCTGGTCCGCAACGCCGAACGCACCCTCACCAAGGACGAGCTGCTGGAATCGGTCTGGGGAGATCTCGCGATCACCGAGGCCTCGCTCACGCGCTGCGTGAGCCTCGCCCGGCGGGCACTCGGCGAGCACGAGGGCGAGCCGCGCATCATCAAGACCGTCCGCGGGCGCGGCTACGCCCTGGGCGTGGCCGTGCACCGCCTCCGATCCGGCGAGCCCGAGGGTGCGAGCGGAGAAGCGGTGGCCTCGGAGGAGGCGGCGTCGACGCCCGGGCGCCGTCCGCGCCGACTCGCCTTCGGGCTCCTCGGCGCCACCGCCCTGCTGCTCGTCTGCGCCTGGCTCGCCCGGCCCTTCGAACCCGGGTTGGTGACGCCGCCTGCGCCGCCGCTTCCCGAAGGCCCGTCGGCGGCCAGCGTCGCCGTGCTCCCCTTCCACGACCTGCGCTCCCCGGATGGACGCTCCCTCGAAGCGGACGGCCTGGTGTACGCGGTGATCGAGCAGCTTGCCCGGCGGCCCGAGCTGCGGGTCACGTCACCGAGCTCGTCGTTCCGCTTCGACCCGACCGCTCCCCTGGACCCCAGCCGCGTGGGCGACGAGCTCGGCGTCGGGACGCTGGTGCTCGGCACCGTGCGCCCGGATGCCACGGGCGAGTCCCGACTGCTCGTCGAGGCCGTCGAGGCCTCCAGCGGCTTCCAGCGCTGGGCGGCGCGGTTCCCGTTGTCCGACACCACGAAGACCGACGGGGCGATCGCGAGCCGCGTGGCCGAGGCATTGGGTGCCGAGGCCGATCTCGACCCGCTGCGGCCGGGCGTCGCTTCGGTCGAGGCCTTCGAGCTCTTGATCCGCGGCCAGCAGGCCGTGCTCGCCGCCGACCGCGAGCGGGTCTTCGAGGCGATCGGCATCTACGAGCGCGCCCTCGAGGCGGATCCCGACAACGTCCGCGCCTACGTCGCACTGGGCGAGGTGTACCTGCTGCTGTGGCTGCGGGACACCGAGCTCGGTGCGGGCGACCTCGACTGGCGCGCCGCCTCGGAGGCCAGCCTGCTCGAGGCCCTCGAGCGGGCCCCGCGTGACCCGGATGCACTCAGCGCCTTCGGCCAGCTCGAGGTGGCCCGGCGCAACTGGGACGCAGCCGAGGCGTACTTCGAGCGCGCGCTCGAGTCGGGCGGCGGCGCCCGCCCCTCGAGCCGCATGGCCGGGCTCCAGATGATGCGGGGCCGTCTCGAGCGCGCTCGGCCTCACGCCGCGCGCGCGCTCCGCCTCGATCCGCTGGGCAACCAGAGCCTGCGGATGGCGGGCCGCCTCCACCTCTACGCGGGCGAGCTGGACCTTGCCGTGGCCCACCTGCGCCGCGCCGTCGAGCTCGAGCCGCGCACACCCTACTCGACCCGGCTGCTCGCCAACGCCTACTACCTGAGCGGAGACATGGACGCCGGGCGCGAGACCTACTACCGCATCGTGCCCGGCTGGGCGCGGCCCCTGGCGCGCCTCTCCGATCGGGTGATCGGGAGCGAGGCGACGGTCCGAGGCCTCCTCGAGGCGGACATCGCCTGGACCGGGCATCGCTGCCGCCGGGACGCCCACGGCACGGCGCTCGCGTGGGCACTGCTCCAGGATGGCGAACGCATGCTCGAGTGCCTCGACCTCGCCGCCGAGCACCACCTCTTCTACGCGCGGCTCGAGCCGTTGCTGGACCCCTACCGGGACGACGAGCGCTTCCAGGCGATCATGCGCAAGGCCGGCTTCTGAGCTCGAGGCGGCGGGTGGGAGAGGCGCAGGCGGTTGTCCGCCTCGTCCGACTCCTCGACCTCCCCGGCCGGGTCGACCTCGAGCTCACTCACACAGCAGCGCCCCGCGAGCGAACGCAGCAGCGCGGTGACGCCGCCCCCGAAGAGGCTTATGGGAAAGACGTGGTCGCGGGTCTCCCCGGCGGCCAGCCCGGGCACCGCGTGGAGGGCCGTGCCGATCACCCGCCCCGCTCCCCGGGTGGTGACCCGCACCTCGAAGGGCCCGGCGCCGCCGGCCCCGAGGTTCTGGATCACCACCCGGATCCGGTCCCCCTCCTCCTCGAAGACCGCGGGCCCGAGGACGAGGTTCGGCCTCGCCGGCTCCCCGGCCCAGGCGGGCATCGGGAGCGCAAGCACCAGCCCCGCGGGTAGCAGGAGCCGAAGACCAAGGCGTCGGATTCCTCCCATGGTCCGATCCTGGCGCGCCCGGGCCGGCGCGTCCTGATCCAGCCCGAATCCGTCGCCGATTCGAGGGATCGGACAGGGATCAGCCGGGGATCAGGACGCGCGGGGAGCGCCGAGGCAGGGTGCGTCCCCGAGACGGCCCGCGCCGGGCCGCCACCAGGAGGATTCTCATGCGTTCCCTGCTTCGCCTTGTCCCGTCCGCTCTGCTGCTCGTCACCCTGGGGGTCGCCTCACCGGGCTTCGCCACGAGCACGGGACCCGAGCGACCGAGCCCGCCGCCGGACGTCGTCGACTGCGCCCTCGACGCCGACAAGACGACCTGCATCGAGTGTGGCAGCGGCGGCATCATCGCCTGCTGCTGGGACGACCACTGCGACGTGAAGAACAAGCCGCCGAAGACGATCTACGTGCCGCCGCGCTCGCCCTACGGCCCCTCGCTCCCGGGATGGGGCTGGATGTCCTGGGAGATCCTCTAGAGCCGGGATGCCAGATGGTCCCGGATCGCCTGGGCCCACTCGTCCGGGCGGAAGAACATCGGGCCCATGCCGCCCTTGTAGGCGACGCGCCCGTCCTCGCCGATCAGGTAGAGGCGCTCCGGCATGGCCGCGTAGGCCGTGGCGACGGCGTCGTCCATCTCGTCGACGAGGGCGGGCGGCTCGAGGGCCAGCTTGATCATGCAGGCCTCGCCGACGAGGGCGCGCTCCTCCATGGAGCGATGCTGGCGGAAGAGCACGGCGTCCTGCTCGTTCTCCTTCACCTGCCAGCCGTCGGTCGGATGGATCTCCTTGATGTAGACCGTGTAGAAGGCGACCTGGTCGCGGAGCTCGCGGTAGATCTCGTTCAGGGTCCCAGCCTGGGCCCGGAAGGGAGGTCAGGTGTAGCTCCCGAAGATGAGCGCCACCGGACGCTCGCCGAAGTGGGACGAGAGCGTGACCGACTCGCCCTCGGTTCTCGTTCCGGTGCCGCTGCCGGGGATGCCGGGGAGATAGGGCAAGGTGAAGTCGGGCGCCGGATCCCCGGCCTTCACGGACGCGGCCTCGATCGGCATCAGCTCGGCGACGGTCTTCGCCGCTTCGGGGTGGGACATGGCGTCCTTCAGGTCGTCGAGGGTCAGGCCCTGCATCGCCTCGCCCTCGCCGTCCGAGAGGTTCGAGAGCATGCCGTCGATCATGTCGCGCGCCTTTCGATCCTCGGCCATGGGGTCCTCCCGACTCGTGGCTTTGCGGCCTAGTCGTTGCCGAACCGGGCGTCGATGTAGCCCTTGAGCTGGCGATCGTGCCGGCTTGCGGCACTGAAGGGCTTCAGGTGGGGCGCCCAGCGCGGCGGCGCCACGCCCTCGGGCTCGTCGCCCATCACCGTCACCCGCTGGATGACCCGTTCCCCGTCGAAGTCGCTGAGCACGCAGTGCTGCGTGCAGCGGTTGTCCCACATGGCGATCGTGCCCTCGGTCCAGTGGTAGCGGACGGTGAAGTCCGGCTGGGTGGCCCACTTGGTGAGGAAGCCGAGCAGGGCCTCGCTCTCCCGATGGCCCATCTCGACGATGCGGCGGGTGAAGTGCTCGTTCACGAAGAGCGACTTCCGACCGGTGACGGGGTGAACGCGCACGACGGGATGGACGGCCACGTTCTCGGGCTTGCCATGGGCGTGAGCGTCGTGGAGCGCGGTGAGACCCTCGCAGAGCTCCTTCATCGGAGCGGAGAGCCCCTCGTAGGCCTTGTACATGTTGGCCCACATGGTGTCGCCGCCGTAGGGCGGGCACTTCACCATGTGCAGGATCGCCATCACGGAGGGGTGCTCCTCGCAGGTGAGGTCGCTGTGCCACTCGTCGGCGATGGCGCCCGATCCGCCCTCGGCCCGCAGCTCGAAGAACTCGGGGCGCTCCGCGTCGAGGCTCAGGTTGGGATGCGCCTCGAGCTTTCCGAACAGGCGCCCGAAGGCGATGTGCGTGTCCGGCGTGAGATGCTGCTCCGGGAAGAAGAGCACGAGGTGCTCGGCCATGAGGTCGCGGATGGCATCGGCCTCCGCGGGGCCGGCCTTCTCGAGGTCGAGGCCCCGGACCTCGGCACCGAGCGCTCCGGTGAGCCGCCGGACGTCCCAGTCCTTCCCAACGTTGCTGTCGATCGCGCTCGCCATCTCGTTCTCCCGGGAGGTTGTCGCCGACAGCTTAGCCCGCCCGCCGGGGAGCGGCGTTCGAGCCGGAAGCCCCCGCAGACTCCGCGCCAGGTCCGCGTCGGGCCTGCGGAAAGCGGCAAACCCGGGGCCGGCCCGGCCCTTCCGCTGCCGAACGCGCGTCGCGCCCGTGGCCGCCCAACTGCGCCGGATTCGGTGATATGCTGGGCGCCGCCATGGCGACCGGTGCCGTCCAGAGCCAGGCCCCGCGTGGCTCCCTCTTCGGGCCTGCAATCGACGGGATGCTCGGGTTCGGAGGCATCTACCTCCTGGCCTTCGTGGGCTTCTGCGCCTTCGGCCCGAGCCTGCGCGCGTCCCAGCCCCTGTGGCTGTTCCCGGTGCTGGCCCTGCTGCTGAGCGCGCCCCACTACGGCGCCACGCTGCTGCGCGTGTACGACCGGGCCGAAGACCGCGAGCAGCACCGGCGCGTGGCGTTCCATGTCACCGCCGCACTGCTCGGACTCTTCGTCGTGGGCGTATACGAGCCCTGGGTCGCCTCGCTCCTCACGACCGTCTACCTCACCTGGAGCCCGTGGCACTTCTCGGCCCAGAACTTCGGTCTGGCGCTGATGGTGATGGGCCGCCGCGGCCGCGCACCCGACGCCGTGTCGCGCCGGCTCTTCCGCATCGCCTTCGTCGCGAGCTTCGCGCTCGTCGCCGTCGTGCTCCACGGCGACCAGGGCCCCCAGGACTACGGGCAAGGCGGACAGGTCGAGAACATCGGCTTCCTGTCCTTGCGCGTGCCCCCGATGCTGGCGGCGGTGGCGGTCCCCCTCCTGCTGGTCGTTCAGGGCGTCTGCATCGCGCTCTTCTTCTGGCGCTTGATTCGTCAGGGAGGACCGCGGCGCATCCTTCCCGTGGTCGGACTGGTGGTGATCCAGGCGCTCTGGTTCACCGTCCCGTTCTCGCTCGGACACTTCCAGGTGAAGACCGGAATGGATCCGCTCGACTACGAGATGCGTTTCCAGTACTTCGCCTGGATCTCGCTGGCCCACGCGATCCAGTACCTCTGGGTCACGACCTACTACGCGCGCTCGGGCCCCGGCTGGCCGGGGCCGGGCCGCTACTGGATGAAGGCGCTGCTGGCGGGCCAGGCAATCGCCGTGGTGCCGCTGGTGCTCTTCGGGCCCGATGCGCTGGGCGACGTGTCGTGGCGATCCGGCCTGTTCATCCTGATCGTGTCGACGCTCAACATCCATCACTTCATCCTCGACGGCGCGATCTGGAAGCTGCGCAGCCAGCGCGTCGCGAAGGTCCTGGTGCACGACGGGCGCAACGAGGGGCCGATCGACGTGGCGCGCAGCCCCTGGCCGCGACGCCTCGTCTGGGGCATTGCGCTCGCCGGAACCCTGATGGGGGTGGCGAACATCGGGAATCGCTGGATGCGGGTGGAGCCCCAGCTCCTCGCGGGCGATCTCGAGGCCGCGGAGCGCACGCTCGGCCAGCTGGCCTGGTTCGGGGCCGACGACGAGAGCCTTCGCTTGGAGCTCGGCAGGCGCGCGCTCCTCGACGGCCAGACCGAGCGCGCGGAGCGCAACTTCGAGCGGGCCGTCGAGCTCACGGAATCGCCGCAAGCGCTGATCGGCCTGGCAGAGGCGCAGCTGCGCAGGCGAGCCCCGGCCCGGTCGCTCGCCACGCTCGAGCGTGCGATCGAGCTGCTCCCCGACCACGCGGGCGCCCTCCACCGCGCCGGGCTGCTGAGCCGGCGGCTCGGAGACCTCGACAAGGCCGAACGCTACCTGGCGCGCTCCGCCGAGATCGACCCGAGCAACCCGCGGGTCCGCGAGGCGCTCGAGGCGGTACGCCGACGTCAGAGCCAAGCCACCTCGGGCTGACGCCGAGCCCCCGTCCCCTGCCCCCTGCCGCCTGCCCCCTGCCTTCGGAAGTGGGCGCTGCGCCCCGGCGCGGCCCAGGCTGGAAGGCCCTGGGGAGAACTGGGACTTCCCGGCCACGGCGTTGCCGGTCGCTGTGCGCGGTCATGCGCGGCCTTTTCACCCCAAGTCCCGCGCCCGGCGCGTCGATACACCGGGGAGACGTCATGACGGACCGCGACCCCGATCTCCTGCTGGCAGAATGGCTGCGCGCCGAACGCGGCCACACCGAAGGGCTCGACACCGCCCGCGAGCTCGCACGCGAGTCCCGCGTCTCGCTGCTCGAGGCCCTGTGCGAAGGACGCGGGGTCGACGAACGCCGGCTCTACCTGCACATGGCCAAGGCCCTCGGGATCGAGCTCGGCGACGCCGAGACGGTGCTCACCGTGCTCGACCCCAACGTGATGCGGTCGGTGCCCGCCGGCTACCAGGAGCGCAAGCGCCTGGTTCCCCTCGCTCGCCAGGACGGCACGCTGATCGTCGCGAGCTGCGATCCCCAGCCGCGGCTGCTCGATCTGTGCGACGCCCTCGACTGCCGGCATGCGCGTCTCCTCCTCGTCACGCCGACCGACCTGCGACGGCTCCGCTTCGCCTGCGACCTCGGGCAGATCCACGGTGGCGGCATCCGCACCTCGCTCCCCGCGCCCGACCTCCTCGACCGCCACGCGCGCACCGACTCGCGTCACGCGGGCCTGCTCGACGCCCTGCTCGTCGATGCGGTGGCCGAGCGCGCGAGCGACATCCACCTCGAGCGCTATTCCGAGCGGGTCCGCGTCCGCCTGCGCATCGACGGCGATCTCCACGACGTCGAGCGCTACCGGCTCTCCCCCTCGGAGGTCGCCGGTGTCACCAACGTCGCCAAGGTGCGCAGCGGCCTCGACATCGCCGAGCGGCGGCGGGCCCAGGGCGGACGCTTCTCGGCCCGGATCGCCGGCCAGCAGTTCGACCTGCGCGTCCAGACCCTGCCCTCGCTCCACGGCGAGGGGCTGGTCATCCGCCTCCTGCCCCAGGATCGCCAGCAGTTCGCGCTCGAGGCGCTCGGGTTCTCTTCGGAGCTCGAGGAGCGCTTCCGGAAGACCCTGTCCCGCCCGGCGGGGCTCGTGCTCGTCGTAGGTCCCACCGGATCCGGCAAGACGACCACCCTCTACGCGGGGCTGCAGCAGCTCGCCTCGGATCCGCGGCGCAAGGTCGTCACGGTCGAGGATCCGATCGAGTACGCCATCGAGGGCGTGCAGCAGACCCAGATCAACGAGGCCGTGGACTACGCCTTCGCCGGAGCGGTGCGTTCCTTCGTGCGCACCGACCCCGACGTGATCTTCGTGGGTGAGATCCGCGACCCAGAGACGGCGCTCGAGGCAGCCCGCGCGTCGCAGACCGGGCATCTCGTGCTCTCGACCCTGCATGCCTCGGATACCGTGGATGCCGCCCAGCGGCTCTTCGACCTGGGCCTGCACCCCAACTCGATCGCCGCCGAGCTGCGCGAGGTCTTCGCCCAACGGCTGGTGCGGCGGATCTGTCCCGCCTGCCGGGAGCCGGACGAGGACGCGGCGCCCCGGCTCGCCGAGCTGTTTCCCAAGGGCGTGCCCGACGGCGTCACGAGCTACCGGGGCCGCGGCTGCGACCGCTGCCGGGGCCGTGGAAGCTTCGGCCGGATCGCCGTCGCCGAGAGCCTCTCGTCGACGCGTGAGCTGCGGCTGGCCATCGCCCACCACCGCCCGCTGGACGAGCTGCGCGAGATCGCCGAGTCGTCCGGCCTCCACCCGCTCCGCCGTCACGCCCTCCAGCTCCTCGGCGATGGCATCGTCTCGGCCGAAGACCTGATGCGCGTCTTTCCGCCGGAGATGCTTGCCGCCAGCGACTGATGGCCGGCCCGGCTCGGGCCGCCGCCGCGCTGGGCAACCCGCCAGGGGCGGTCAGACTCCGCGTACGCACCGGGTCCCCGCAGGGTTTACAGCATAAATTTACGGGCTAAACCCCGGAAGTGCCCCGAACCCTCACCGCCGAGCAGGTCCAGGACTTCCGTCACGAGCTGTGTGACGTGGCCGCCCAGCGCTTCGCCCGCGACGGCTACGACGCCGTGACCATGCGGGAGCTTGCCGCCGACCTGGGCGTGAGCCCGATGACGCCGTACCGCTACTTCGAGGGCAAGGCGGACATCTACAAGGAGGTGCGCACCCAGGCCTTCGCACGCTTCGCAGCCCGCGTGGCGGATGCGGCGGCCGGCGTCTCCGACCCTCTGCACCGGCTTCGCGCCCTCTTCCACGCCTACCTGGGATTCGCTCTGGACGAGCCCGGCGCCTACCGGATCATGTTCGAGCTCGAGCCGCCCAAGGACGCGGACCTCGACCACGAGGCTCCCGAGCCGTCCGGAGATGCCTGGTCGCCCCTGCTCCAGACCCTCGAGGAGGCCGCGAAGGCCGGCCTCGTGGAGGGCGACCCGCTCACCCTCGCCAACCTCTGCTGGGTACACGTCCACGGCCTCGCGAGCCTCCACATCGCCGGCCGCCTGCGGTTCGACCGCTGCTTCGACGACCTGGTCGAGCCTCTCTTCCACACCCAGCTTCACGGAATCCTGTCGCGCCCCGACCAAGGATGACCCATGACCCGGAGCTCGATCTCCTTCCGGGCAGCCACACGGAGCCTCGCGTTCGCGCTGGCCGTGCTCGCCCTCGGATTCGGCTCGGCCGCGCTTCGCAGCGATGCGGCCGGCGACGACGCCGCTCCCGAATCTCCCTCCGCCCTCCCCGTCGAGCTGCTCGTCGTGCAGGCCGCCGGGCACTACCCGGTTCGCGAGCTACACGCCGGACGCGTGCAGAGCCGGCGCGTGAGCGAGCTCGGCTTCGAGCGCGCCGGGCGCCTCGTCGAGGTCACCCACGACCAGGGCGACCGCGTCGAGGCCGGGGTCGTGCTGGCGCGCCTGGACACGCGCGAGCTGCGGGCCCGACGCCGCGAGGCCATCGCCCAGCGCGAGCGCATCCAGGCCGAGCTCGATCTCGCGCGTTCGACCACCGCGAGGCGACAGCAGCTGCACGAGACGGGCGTGCTCTCCGCCCAGCGCTTCGACGAGACGGCCTACGCCGAGCAGAGCCTCGACTCCCAGCGGGCGGCCGCGGTCGCGGCCATCGAGCGGCTCGACGTGCAGATCGCGCTCTCCGAGCTGCGCGCCCCCTTCGCCGGCACGCTCGCCCAGCGCTTCGCCGACGAGGGCACCGTGCTGCAGCCGGGAGCTCCCGTCCTGCGCCTGCTCGAGGACGCGAACCTCGAGGTACACGTCGGCATTCCGCCGTCGGCCGCTTCTCGCCTCGAGCCCGGGAGCCTGCACGCCATCGAGGTGGAAGGGCTCGCCGCCGACGCCCGGCTGCACGCGATCCTGCCCACGATCGACCCCGACACGCGCACCCTGACCGCGGTGTTCCACCTCGAGTCGCGGGAGCCGGGCATCCGGCATGGAGCGCTCGCGCGCGTCTCCCTCGAGAGCCGGGTCACGGCCGCGGGCTTCTGGGTCCCGCTATCGGCTCTCGCCGAGGGCCGGCGCGGGCTGTGGACCGCCTATGTGGCCGTCCCTGCACGCACGGGCCTCACCGCAGAGCGACGCCAGGTGGAGATCATCCACGCCGAAGCCGATCGGGCCTTCGTGCGCGGCACCCTGGCCGACGGGGACCGCGTGATCGCCGGCGGGGTCCACCGGATCGTCCCGGGCATGGCCGTTCGCGCGTCGAGCGAGGGCTAGGCCATGGCCAACCTCTTCTTCCGCAATCCGCGTCTCTCGGTGCTGGTCGCGGGGCTGGTGCTCGTCGCCGGCTTCGCCGCCTTCCAGGCGCTCCCCCGCCAGGAGGATCCGAGCCTCTCGCGGCGTTTCGCGACGATCACGACCTTCTATCCGGGAGCGAACGCGCTCCGCGTCGAGACGCTCGTCACCGAGAAGATCGAAGAGGAGCTGCAGGAGCTCCACGAGGTGGTCGAGATCGACTCGGTGTCGCGCACCGGAGTCTCGCTGATCAGCGTCGAGCTGGCGGACCGCTTCGACGAGTCGACCGTCGACGAGGTCTGGTCGAAGGTGCGGGATCGGCTCGACGATGCCGCGGCGCTGCTGCCGGAGGGCGCGGGCGCGCCCGACTTCGAGGACCAGACCTCGAAGGCCGTGACCCTGCTGGTCGGCCTGTCGTGGGAGGGATCGGGCGAGGCTCCGCTGGCCGTGATGTCACGGCTCGCGGACGAGCTCGGGAGCCGCCTGCGCAACCTGCCGGGCACGAAGGAGGCCGAGCGCTTCGGCGAGGCGCGCGAGGAGATCCGCGTCTCGGTCGACCCGCTGGCGCTGGCGGCCGTCAACCTGACCGCCGCCCAGGTCTCGGCAGCGATCGCGAGGGCCGACGCCAAGCTCCCCGCCGGGCAGCTGCGCCACCGGACCAACGACCTCCTGCTCGAGGTGGAGGGCGAGCTGACCTCGGTGGAGCGGGTGCGCGACGTACCCGTGCAGCGGGACGAGGCCGGGCGCATCCTGCGCGTGGGCGACATCGCGCGGGTCGAGCGCGCGGTGCGCGAGCCGGCCGAGTCGGTGGCGATTCTCGGCGGGCGTCGCGGCGTCGCCGTGGCCGCGACGATGGAGGACCGCCAGCGCGTCGATCTCTGGGCCGAGAGCGCCCGGGACGTCGTCGCCGCCTTCACGCCCGAGGTGCCGCGGGGCGTCCGCCTCGAGATCCTCTTCGATCAGAGCGTCTACACCCAGGAGCGTCTCACGAACCTGGCCGGCAACCTCGTGCTCGGCATGACGATAGTGCTCGGCGTGCTCTTCGTGATGATGGGCTTCCGCTCGGCGCTGATCGTGGCGACGGCCCTTCCGCTCACCGTGGCAGCCGTGCTCGCGGAGCTCAACTTCCTGGGCATCCCCCTGCACCAGATGTCGATCACCGGGCTGATCATCGCCCTCGGCCTCCTCATCGACAACGCGATCGTCGTGGTCGAGGAGTTCAGCTCGCGCGCCCGCAAGGGCGAGCCGGCGGCGTCCGCGGTGGCCGGTACGGTGCGGCATCTCTTCGTGCCGCTGTCCGCGTCTACGCTCACCACGGTGCTCGCCTTCCTGCCCATCGCGCTCATGCCAGGCGGCGCGGGCGAGTTCGTGGGCCCCATCTCGATCGGCGTCTGCCTGGCGGTGATCAGCTCGTTCGCGATCTCCATCACCCTGGTGGTGACCCTGGCCGGCCTCACCTCGGGGCGCGTGGCGCCGCGGCCGGGCGAGGCACCCTGGTGGAGGGCAGGCATCTCGAGCCCGCTCCTCCTCCGGTGGTACCGCGCGTCCCTCCGCTTGGTGCTCGAGCGCCCGCTCGTGGGCGTCGCGTTCTCGATGCTGCTCCCGATCGTCGGCTTCGCGGTCGCGGGCTCGCTGCCCTCCCAGTTCTTCCCCGCCAACGACCGCAACCAGTTCCAGATCCAGGTGGCGCTCGCCTCCCAGGCCTCGATCGCAGAGACGCTCGAGACCGTCGCGGACGCCCGCCGGATCGTGCACGCGCGCGAAGAGGTCGTGGCCAGCCACTGGTTCGCGGGAGAGTCGTCCCCGCGCGTCTTCTACAACATGATGGGTGCCGACGAGGGCATCTCGAGCATCGCGAGCGCCTTCGTGACCACGAAGTCGGCGACGGCCACCGAGTCGCTCCTGCCCGACCTCCAGCGCGAGCTGATGGAGCGTTTCCCGAAGGCGCGAGTGATCGCGCTGCCCTTCGAGCAGGGCCCGCCCTTCGAGGCCCCCATCGAGGTGCGGATCGTCGGCCCGGATGCGGACGTGCTGCGCGGCCTCGGCGAAGAGGTGCGCGGGCTGCTCGCCGCGACCCGATCGGTGACGTACACGACGGCCAAGCTCTCGGGAGGCGAGCCGAAGCTCGTCATCGCCGCGGACGAGGACGAGGCGCGGCTCTCCGGTCTCGGCCTGGCCGACATCGCCGACCAGCTGAACGCCCGGCTCGAGGGCTCGCTCGGCGGCACGCTGCTCGAGGGAACCGAGGAGGTACCGGTTCGCGTGCGCGTCGAGAGCGGCGCGCGCGACACCCTCTCGGCCATCGCGGCGGGTCGCGTGCTGCCCCCCGAGCGATCGCCGATCGGAGACTCGGGCCGCGTCGCGGGCGTTCCGCTCGGCGCCGTGGCGGAGCTGCAGCTCGTGCCCGAGCTCGGCGGCATCACCCGGCGCAACGGCGAGCGCTCCAACACCGTCCAGGCCTACCTCGAGCCCTACGCGTTGATCTCGGAGTCCCTCGCCGACTTCGAACGGCGCCGGGCCGAGGCCGGCATCGAGCTGCCTGCGGGGTATCGCATCGAGTTCGGCGGCGAGGACGAGCAGCGCAGCCAGGCCGTTTCCAACCTGATGGCGTTCGCGCTTCCGCTCTTCGTCGTCATGGTCGGAGCCATCGTGCTCTCGTTCAACTCGTTCCGGCTGGCCGGAGTGATCTTCGCGGTCGCCGTACTGGGCGTGGGCTTGGCACTCTTCGGTGTCTGGCTGTTCGGCCACCCGCTGGGCTTCATCGCCATCGTGGGCACCATGGGCCTCGTCGGCCTGGCCATCAACGACGCCATCGTGGTCCTGGCCGCCTTGCGCGAGAGCCCCGAGGCGGCGCGCGCCGACGTCGACGGCACCATCGACGTCGTCTGCGGCGCGACGCGACACATCCTGGCGACGACGTTCACCACCATGGGCGGCTTCTTCCCGTTGATCGCCTTCGGCGGCCGCTTCTGGCCGCCCATGGCCACCGCCATCGCCGGGGGCGTCGCCGGGGCCTCGATCCTGGCGCTCTACTTCGTGCCCTCGGTGTACATCGCCATCCGGCGCCGTGACCTGCGGGCGAAGCGACGGCAGGAGGTGAGCGCGCCGCCCGCCGAAGCGGTGGCGGCGGCCGCTGCCGCGGCGATGGTGACGGAGCAGCGTTAGGGCCGGTCTCCGGGTCGGCTCAGACGCAGAGCTCCACCCTGCGCGTTCCGTAGAGGAACTTGTCCACGACGCGAAGGGCGCGAGCCTGCACCGGGGGCAGCTGGATCAGTCGAGCCAGGACGCTGCGGAGGACGCCGGCGACGGCTCCCCCGCGCAGCCCGAGCCTCGGAGGCATCGCGGCGAGGGCCTGGATCTCCTCGATCTCGGGGCGCCGCTCGGCGGCGACCCGCTCGGCCGCGGCATCGAGCGCGGCGGCGGTTCCTCCCTCGCGCAGCACCGGGACGAGATGGTTCGCGGCGACCACCGCATCGCGGAGGGCGACGTTCAACCCCTGCCCGCCGACGGGCGACATGGTGTGGGCCGCATCCCCGATGAGCAGGACCCCGGGGCGCGTCCAGCGCGTGACGTGATCCGTGGCGGCGCTCAGCAGGAAGGGGCGCTGGATGGATCCGCCGTGGGCCCGCAGGTGCGCCGCGAGGTCGGGCGTCACGTGCTCCGCCATGTCCTCCACCCATGCCTCGATGCCGCGGCTGCGCACCTCGGCGAAGGTGCCCTTGAGGAGCACCCAGGCGAGCTGGAGCTGGCCGTCCGGCGCCGGCAACGCGATGAGCAGGTGGCCTCCGGCCACGTGGGCCTGCACGCGCCGCTCCCCCTTCCACGCGTCGGGCCAGGGGAGCTTGCACCAGGCCACGTCCATCGGGGCATGGAGGTCCACCGCCTGGAAGCCGCCCTTCCTGCGCACGATCGATGTGCGGCCGTCGGCCCCGACGACGAGGCTCGCCCGGAGCGTCTCGTCGCTCTCGGCACCGTCCTCCCGCAGCCGCACGCCCGCGATGCGTCCGCCTTCGTCCACCAGATCCGTCACGCGGCCACCGCGGACGAAGCGAAAGCTCCGATGCTCGGACGCCTTCGTGACGAGGCGTTCGAGCAGGTGGGGCTGGGAGACCGTGGTCGGCGGCGCGCCCCCGCGGAACCAGTCGCGCGACACCTCACGGTCCAGGCTGCGATGGCGGCCGAAGAAGAGCACCCCGTGCGTCGGGACCTGGTGGGGGATCGTCGCCAGCTCGACGCCGATCTCGGCTAGCACCTCGAGGCCGCTCGGCATCATGACCTCGCCGCGGAACTCCCGCTCGAAGTCGCGCTGCCGCTCGATCAAGACGACCGGGACCTCGCGCGAGGCCAGGATCCACGCGAGGGCGGCACCCGCGGGACCGCCACCGACCACCACGATGGGTTCGACGAGGGGTCCGCTCGGGGCCATGGCGATCCTCCGCAACGACGAGGCGTTCCCAGCATACTCCCCACGGGAGCCGGCCGGGGCCTTCCTGGTTTCGTCATCTGACGCGACGCGGTGTCGCTGCGCAGTGGCTACGATCCGCCGGATGTCACCGAAGCAGCGCGTGGACGCCGGGATCTTCCGCGTCCTCTCGCGCTGGGATGCCTGGGTGCGGCGGCGCGCCTCCCTCGTGTGCGCCGCCCTCGTAGCCCTCACCCTGCCCCTCGGTGGCTACGCAGCCCTGAACCTCGGCGTCAACGTCGACACGGTCCGCGTCATCCACCCCGAGACGCCCTCGCGCATCGCGCTGGAGGCCTTCTCCAAGCTCTTCCCGGTGCTCAACGAGGCGATCATCGTGGTCATCGATGCGCGCACGCCCGATCAGGCGCGCGACGCGATCGAGGAGCTGCAACGCGCCCTCGAGGCCCGGCCCGAGACCTACCGCGACGTCTACGTCCCGGGCGGCGGCGACTTCTTCGCCCACAACGGGCTGCTCTACCTGAGCCTCGACGAGCTCGACGAGCTGTCGGAGGAGCTCACCCGCGCCCAGCCCCTGATCGCCGAGCTCGAACGCGATGCCAGCCTCATGAACCTGAGCCGGCTGGTGGAGCTCGGACTCGACGAGCGGGCGCTCGACGGCAGCGACGACCTGCGCTGGTCGGGCGTCCTCGATCGCATCAGCTACGCGATCCGCGAGGTGCGAGAGGAGCACCCCGTTCCCGTCTCCTGGGAGGACCTGCTCCTGGGCGACGCCTCGGGCTCCACCCAGCGGGTGCTGCTGGTGGAGGCCGACATCGACCCCAACTCGCTCTTCGATGCCGGCCGGGCGGCGGAGCAGCTGCGCGAGACCGCGGTGTCACTCGGCTTCGGGCCCGAGCGGGGCGTCGAGATGCGCCTCACGGGCAACCCGATCCTCAACCACGACGAGATCCTCGGGCTGCTCTTCGACATCGGGGTCGGCGGCGTCATCTGCTTCCTCTTCGTGATGGGGGTGCTGACCCGGGCCTTCCGCTCCTTCCGCATGGTGGTGGCGGCGACGGCGACCCTGGTCGTCGGCCTCGTCTGGACCGGCGCCTTCGCCGCGGCGACGGTCGGCAACCTGAACGTGATCTCCCTGTCGTTCGCCATCCTGTTCATCGGCCTCGGCGTGGACTTCACGATCCACCTCGGCATGCACTACGCAGCCTCGCGCCACGACGGCATGGACGACGGCGAGGCGATGCAGGATTCCCTCCGCCAGGTGGGAAGCTCGCTGGTGATCTGCACGCTCACCACGGCCACCGGCTTCTACGTCTTCGTGCCGACCTACTACTCGGGGGTCGCGGAGCTCGGACTGATCGCAGGGAGCGGCATGTTCATCGTGCTCTTCCTGACGACCACGCTGTTCCCGGCCCTGCTGTCGTCCTGGCTTCGCGTCGAGACCCAGAAGGCCGGCCCGGGCGCCTTCGCGCTCGAGCAGCGGGCGTTCGACCGGCTCGCTCGCCATCCCGCATGGGTGCGCCGCGCGGCCGCGGCTCTGGCGATCGCCGCCGCCGCCACCCTGCCCTTCGCCCGCTTCGACCCGAACAACGTGCTCCTCCGCGACCCCGGCACCGAGTCGGTGCAGACCTTCGAGGAGCTCCTGGGCGGGCGCGAGGAGGCCTCGCCCTGGTTCGCCAACGTGCTGGCGCCCGACTTCGAGGCCGCCGACGAGCTCGCGAAGCGCATGGCCGAGCTCGACCTGGTGTCCAACGCGATCACCCTCACCGACTACGTCCCCGAGGACCAGGACGAGAAGCGGGAGGTGCTGGCGGACATCGCCTTCATGCTCCAGCCGACCGACGTCGCCCGAAAGCCCGCCCCGAGCCTCGCCGAGGAGCGCGAGGCGCTGCGCCGGCTGGCAGAGCTGCTCGCGGAGCGCGCCGACGGCGGCCTCGCGCCCGACCTCTCGCGCAGCGTCGCCCGCCTGGAAGCCGAGCTCCAGGCGTTCCTCGACGCGCCCGATCCGGACGGCGCGCGCCTGGCGGAGCTCGAAGCGGTGCTGCTCGAGCCCATGCCCCGGCACATCGAGCGGCTCCGGCGAGCGCTCGAGCCCGACGAGATCACGCTCGACGACCTGCCCCAGGAGCTCGCACGCCGCATGATCGCGCCGGACGGTCGCATCCGCGTGCAGATCTACCCGGCCGAGGACCTGCGGGAGCGCAACGCCCTCACGCGATTCGTCCATCAGGTCGTCGAGGCGGAGCCCTCGGCCACGGGGATGGCCGTCAACCTCGTGGGCTTCGGCGACGCCACCGTGTCCTCGTTCCGACAGGCATTGATCTCCGCCCTCGTGCTGATCACGGTCTACCTCGTCGTCCTGTGGCAGCGCTTTCGCGAGACGGCACTGGTGCTGGCGCCGCTCCTTCTGGGAGCCCTCCTGACGGTCGCGGGGATGGTCGCCCTCGGGCTCTCGTTCAACTTCGTGAACATCATCGTGGTGCCGCTGCTGCTCGGGATCGGCGCGGACTCCGGCATCCACCTGGTGCACCGGGCGAGCGCGGGCGAGGCCGGCGGACGCGACATGGTCGGAAGCACGACGGCGCGCGCCGTCCTGTTCAGCGCGATCACGACGATCGTGAGCTTCGGGGCGCTGGCCCTCTCCTCCCACCGCGGCATGGCCAGCCTCGGCATCCTGCTCACCGTGGGGCTGTGCTGGATGCTCGTCTGCAACCTGGTGGTGCTGCCGGCGCTCCTCGAGCGCTTCCCCGCGCGCGCCCGGGCCGCCCGTTAGAGGCCTAGAACGCGCGCGTCTCGCCGACCTCGAGCACCCAGGCCTGCTCGAGCCCCTGGGCCCGGGCCGCCTCGAGGAAGCGGCGAGGCGGCTCGTCGAGGGGCTCGTCGGAGAGATCGAAGGTCCCGAAGTGGATCGCTATGGCCCGCTCGGCGCGCAGGTCGAGCGCGGCGGTCACGGCCTCCTCCGGATCGAGGTGCGAGGCGCGCATCATCGCCACCGGCTCGTACGCGCCGATGGGGACGGCGGCCAGGTCGAAGGAGCCGAATGCCTCGGCGATCCGCGCGAAGCCGTCGAAGTAGCCCGTATCGCCTGCGAAGTAGAAGCGTCGCTCGGGGCCCACGACCGCCCACGACGACCACAGCGCGGCGTTGTCGTCCGCGATGCTGCGCTTGCTCCAGTGCTGGGTCGGGAGACAGAACACTTCGACGCCCTCCACCTCGCGCGACTCGCCCCAGTCGAGCTCGGTGACGTTCTCGATGCCGTTCTTGCGGAGCAGCCCGGCGTTGCCCAGGGGAACGAAGAAGCGCGTCTCCGGGCTGCGCTCGGCCAGGGTCTCGAGCGAGCCCAGGTGCAGGTGGTCGTAGTGGTTGTGGGACACGACCACGAAGTCGATGTGCGGCAGATCCTCGATGGCGAGCCCCGGCGGCACGAAGCGCTTCGGCCCGACGAAGGAGACCGGACTCGCCGTCTTCGACCAGATCGGATCGGTCAGGAAGGTCACGTGGTCCATCTGGACCAGCAGCGTCGCGTGGCCGACCCAGGTGACGGTGGGCGTGCTGTGGAGGGCGTTCTCCCGCAGGAACGCGCCGTCGTTCTCGACCCGCTCGGGCGCGCCCGGCCGGCTGCCGAAGGCGCCCGCGATGCGGCGCATGAAGAAGGGGAAGCGCACCCCGAAGCCGCCATGGGAGATCTCTCCCACGCCGTTGGTGAAGCGTCCCTTCTCGGTGCGGGGCGCCGGACCGAGCGCGCTCGCGAGGAGCTCCCCCTCCAAAGCGGGCCCGGAGCGGGGCCACGCACCGACCAGAAGCAGGAGCACGCCCACGGCGAGCACGCCTCGGAAGACCGACCTCTGGGGTTTGGGCATGGGAACCTCTCGGCAGGCGCAGCCGGACCCTAGCGCCCCTGGCAGGGCCCGCCGGGAGGCCCGAGGCGTGGCCGGGAGCCTCGGGGTGGGGATATGATTGCCGCCTTGCGGAGCGAGGAGCGGATGAGCGCGGAGATGGAGGAGGCGGACGAGCTGCGGGAGCGGCTCGAGGCGTGGGTCGGCGAGCCGATGGCCCCGCCCACCGTGGCGCCCGACCCCGTCAACGTCCCGATGATCCGCCACTGGGTCGACGCGCTCGAGGACCACAACCCGGTGTACCTCGACGAGGAGGCCGCCGCGAAGACGCGCTTCGGCGGAATCGTCGCGCCCCCGGCGATGCTCCAGACCTGGTCCATGGCGCGACCCCTGATCGAGGGCATCGCCGAGCGCGGCGGCTCACCCGTCGAGATCAGCCGCGACAACCCGATCGTCGCGCTGGACGAGGCGGGCTACGTCGGCACCCTCGCGACCAACTCGGAGCTCGAGTTCGAGCGCTACCTGCGGCCCGGCGATCTCCTGCATACGTCGACCGCGGTCGAGTCGATCTCGAACCGCAAGAAGACCTCCCTCGGGCTCGGCTACTTCCTCACCTGGATCACGACCTACACCGACGGCGCGGGCGAAGTCGTGGGACGACAGCTCTTCCGCATCTTCAAGTTCGATCCGTCGACGATCGAGGGCCTGTCGTGAAGGCCTCCCTGCGCGGTGCGGACATCCGGGTGGGCGACGAGCTCCCGCCCTTCGAGCTCCCGCTCACGTCCACGCGGATCGTGGCTGGCGCCATCGCCTCGCGCGACTTCATGCCCGCGCACCACGATCCCGTCTTCGCCAAGGGCCAGGGCGCCCCCGACATCTTCATGAACATCCTGACGACCAACGGCTACGTCTCGCGCTTCGTGACGGACTGGGCGGGGCCCGAGGCCATGGTGCGAAAGATCGCGATCCGCCTGGGTGCCCCGGCCATACCGGGCCAGGCGCTCCGCTTCAGCGGCGAGGTGGCCGCGGTGACGCCCGACGCAGACGACTGCCGGGTCGAGGTCCGGGTGCGGCTGGCCAACGACCTGGGCGACCACGCCACGGGCAGCGTGCACCTCACGGTTCCGCGTTGAGCCTTCGCAAGGCGCACATCGTGGGCGTCGGCGAGTCCGCCTACGCGCGGTGGGGCCGGATCGGGGACGTGACCGAGCACGCCCTCGCCTGCCAGGCGATCCAGCGCGCAGTGGACGACGCGGGGCTCTCCATGGACGACGTGGACGGTCTGGCCTCCTTCGCCGAGGACCGCAACGAGGCGGTCTTCCTCGCGGCGGAGCTCGGGCTGCCCGCGCTGCGCTTCGGCAACATGGTGTGGATGCCGGGCGGCGGCGGAGGCTGCGCGGCGGTCGCCAATGCGGCGATGGCGGTGGAGACCGGGCAGGCCGAGGTGGTGGTGGTGTACCGCTCCCTGTGCCAGGGCCAGTTCTTCCGCTTCGGCGCCGCGGGACGCGACGCGGCGGCGCCTCCGGATCCCGAGCCGCCCACCGTGAAGCAGGCGGACTCGCTGCTGCTCGCCTCGATGGGCTTCGCCATGCCCTACGGCCTCCTGATGGCGGCCGCGGCCTATGCCCTTCCGACCCGGCGCCACATGCATCTCTACGGAACCACGAGCGAGCAGCTCGGACACATCGCGGTGACCTTCCGCGAGCACGCGAGCCGCAATCCGCGCGCCGTGATGGGCGGCCGCCCCATGAGCCTCGAGGACCATCAGGCGTCCGCGATGATCGCGGACCCCCATCGGCTCTTCGATTGCTGCCTCGAGAGCGACGGGGCCTGCGCCGTCGTGGTGACCCATGCCGAGCGGGCACGCGACCTCGCCAAGCCCGCCGTCGAGATCCTCGCCAGCGAGCAGGGCGCGCCGAAGGGCTACGCCTTCGGGCACTTCACCAATGCGAGCATCCCCGACGAACTGTACGCCACGGGCGGCACCGAGGATCTGGCGAACCGCCTGTGGGGCAAGGCCGGAATCGGGCCTTCCGACGTGGACGTGGCCCAGATCTACGACCACTTCACCGGCTGCGTGCTGATGCAGCTCGAGGATTACGGTTTCTGCAAGCGCGGCGAGGGCGGGCCCTTCGTCGAGAGCGGGGCGCTCTCCTGGAAGGGTGGAAGCCTGCCGACCAACACCCACGGCGGGAGCCTCTCGGAGGCGTACATCCATGGCCTCAACCACGTGGTGGAAGGCGTGCGCTCCCTGCGTGGCGAGTCGACGAGCCCGGTCGAGGACGCGGCGGTCTGCCTGGTGACGAGCGCCGCCTGCGTCCCGTCGAGCGCGCTCGTGCTGGGGCGCCCGTGAGCGAGCGCTTCTTTCCCGACGGCATGCCGCCCCCCCTGGCCAATGCCATCACCCTGCCCTTCTGGGAGGCGGCGGCCGAGCATCGCCTGGTGGTGCAGCGCTGCACGGCCTGCGGACACATGCAGCTGCCGCCCTCGCCGGTCTGCTCGGAGTGCCGCTCGGACGTGCCCGAGTGGCACGAGGTCTCAGGACGAGGCGAGGTGTTCACCTTCACGACCGTGCACCGCCCCATCGCCGCGAGCCAGGAGCTGCCCTTCTTGATCGCGGTGATCGCCCTCGAGGGCGCCGACGGCGTGCGCCTGATCTCGAACCTCGTCGAGGTGGAGCCCGACGCGGTCGAGATCGGCATGCCGGTCGAGCTCGTGTGGGAGGACATGAGCGCCGACCTCGCGATTCCCCGTTTTCGTCCCCAGCGCTCCTGACGCGCGCCCCTCTCGGGGCCCTGGAGGCCCAGGAAGCCCACTCGAACCCCATTCGAAGGAGATCTCCCGATGCTCGGATACGCCACGATTGGAACCAGCGACATGGACCGCGCCGTCGCCTTCTACGACGCACTGCTCGCAGAGGTCGGCGCGAAGCAGCTCTTCGGCATGGACCGCATCAAGTTCTACGGAACCTCGACCGACGCCGCGATGCTGGCCGTCTGCATCCCCTACGACGAGCAGCCCCACCACCGCGGCAACGGAAACATGGTGGCGATCCCGGGCGGCTCGCGGGAGGGCGTCGACAAGCTCTACGCCAAGGCCATCGAGCTCGGCGCCACGGACGAGGGCCCGCCCGGGGAGCGGCTCCCCGTCTTCTACGGCGCCTACGTGCGCGATCCCGACGGCAACAAGCTCTGCTTCTTCGAGATGAAGTTCGGATAGCCGAAGGGCGGACCGGCATGGACGCGGATCGGCTCGACGTGCGCATCGAGGAGGGGCGCCTCAAGCCGAGACATCTGCGCGCCATCGCACGCGAGCTGGCGGATCGACACGCGGCGGCTGCACCGTGCCCGGATCGGGGCGGGGAGCCGACGGCGCTCCTCGAGCTGGCGCGCCGCGCGCTCTCCGAGATTCGCGCGCGGGGGAGCCTGCCCGATGCGGTCTGCCGCTCGCTCGAGGAGCGGGTCCAGGGCGCCCTCGTCGAGAGCCTGCCCCGCATGCTCGAACGGCATGCGCGCGGCCGGGTCCGCGACGTGGCGGGACAGGTGCCGCCGCGCGCCATCCACGTCCGCGGACGCGTCGCGACCCTCGACGTGACGGCACCGGCCTCGGGAGGCACGGACGTGGCGGCGCCGCTGGCCTGCCTCTCGGCCGCAGTGCGCGCCTTCCTCGGCGACGAGCCGGCCGAGATCCTGCTCGCCGCCTACGCGCTTCGCAGCGACGACTACGGCCTGTATCGCGTGATCGACGGGCTCGAGCTGTTGGCGGCGCTCGAGGGAGCCAGCGCCGAGCCCACGGCCGCGCGCCAATGGGTGGACCCCTGGCTCCGCAGCTCTCGCCCCGATGGCGCCAACGCCTTGATCGTCACGGTCGGAGGCGTGGCGACGGGCAAGAGCACCCTGGCCAAGGCCCTGGTCCGGCGTCTGGGAGCGCCGCGCATCGTGGCCGACAAGGTCCGCGCCGCGGTCCTCGAGCCGGTGGCGGATGTGGCCGGTCCGAAGGCCGTTCTCGAGCGGGCCTGGTCGAAGGAGTTCGACCAGCGGGCCCTCGCGGCGCTCCTGCTTCGGGCGCGCGACGTGCTGAAGAGCGGCCGGAGCTGCATCATCGACTCGTGCTCGGCCTTCCGGCGCTACCGGGATCGCTTCGCCGAGCTGGCCCTCGAGGAAGGCGCCACCCTCCTGCTGTGCAGCTGCATCGCGTCCCCCGAGCGGGTCGCCGAGCGTCTTGCGGCCCGCGACGCGCGAGACGGGGTGGCCACGGGCGACTGGGCCGAGATCGCCCGGCGGCTGGGAGGGCCCTTCGAGGCCGTGTCCGGTGAGGAGCCGGGAAGGCACCTGCTCGTCGACACCGATGCGCCGGTGTCCGTCGGAGTCACGATCGTCGAGGCCGCGCTGCGCCCCTCGCGCCGCACCTCGGAGCCCGCGCGATCGGGCTTTCCGGCCGCCGTCACCTTCGACTGCTGGAACACGCTCCTCACCGAGCGCGACTGGCCGAAGGCCCACGCCCTGCGCGTGGATGCCCTGTGTGCGGCCGTCGAAGAGGATGGCGCCCGGCTCGAGCGCGCGCTCGTGGCCGAGGCGTTCGACGCCGCGTGGCTGAAGCACATGGAGCTCTGGCGCGAAGGGGTCGTCTCGGGTGCGCGCGAGGTCGCGCGCTGGAGCCTCGAGCACCTCCGCCTTCCGCTGCCCGAAGCGGTGGTCGAACACCTGACGGCCCGCTTCCAGGAGGCCTCGCACACCGGACAGGTCGTGGCTCTGGACGGCGCCCGCGAGACCCTCGAGACCCTGGCGGACGCGGGCGTCCGCATGGCCCTCGTCTGCGACACCGGCCTCACGCCGGGACGCGTGGTGCGGAAGCACCTGGACCGCGTGGGCCTCCTCTCCTCCCTCGACGTCGAGGTCTTCTCGGACGAGGCCGGCATCCCGAAGCCCGACCCGCGGATCTTCCGGACGGCGCTGCAGGCGCTCTCCGTCGACCCCGCCGACGCCGTCCACGTGGGAGACCTGCTGCGCACCGACGTCGCGGGCGCTCGCGGCGTCGGCATGGGGAGCATCCGTCTCGCATCGGCCCACGACGATGCGGGCGAGCCCCATCCCGAGGCCGATGCCGTGGCCGACAACCATCGGGACCTCCCGGCCCTGCTCGCCGCGTGGCGCGAGCGGCCACTCCGGCGCTGACGTCCGCTCCAGCGCCGAGGCCAATGGAGCCCTTCCAGCCGGAGCCCCGCCGATTTTTCATTGACGTCGTTTATTTTTTGTTGTTCACTAAAAGCCATGGGCCGACCCGCCCTCCACCCCGACGAGATCCACGAGTTCCGCGAGCGCCTGTGCGACGCGGCCCTGCGCCTGTTCGCCGAGCGGGGCTACGCCGGCTTCACCCTGAGGGCCCTCGGCAGCGAGCTCGACTGCAGCCCGGCCACCCCCTACCGCTACTTCCGCAACAAGGCGGACATCTTCGAAGCCGTCTGCGCGCGGGCATTCGAGGACCTCTGCGCGGCGCAGGAGGTCGGCCGCTCCGAGGCGCTCGGCGGCTGGGAGGGGATCCGGGCCCAGGGCCGGAGCTACGTGGCGTTCGCCCGAAGCCACCCTCACGCGTATCGGGTCATGTTCGACCTGCGCAAGGACGACCGGCAGGAGCGGACGGTCGAGCTCTACCTCGAGCCCGTGGCCCGCTCGTGGGAGATGCTGCTCGAGGCCTTCGAGCTCACGGGGCGCGCCGGCCGGCTCGACGGAGACCCGAAGCGGCTCGCGTTCTCCTTCTGGGCCTCGCTCCACGGCGTGATGTCCCTCGAGCTCTCGGGCCGGATCTTCGCCGAGCTCCCGCCCGACCAGCTGGTCGCCGACGTCTTCGACCGCTTCGAGCGCGCCTACCGCATCGAACCCCGAGCCACGGGAGAACCCTCGTGAAGCACGACGAACAGGTCCGACTCCTCAAGCAGCTGATCCATCAGCTCGACACCGGTACCAACCTCGACGCCGGCACGGTGCTGCGCAATCCGGCCAGCGCCTACACCTGCCCGGAGCGCGCGGCCCGGGAGCGGGAGCTGTTCTTCCGCAAGCACCCGCAGATGATCGGGATGAGTGGAGACCTGCCCGAGAAGGGCTCGTTCCTCACGCTCGAGGAGTGGGGAGCCAGGATCCTCGCGACGCGAGACGAGTCGGGTCGTTTCCGCGCCTTCCTCAACTCCTGCCGCCACCGCGGCGTGCAGATCGAGAGCGAGGCCCGGGGGCGTCGCAAGCGCTTCGTCTGCCCCTTCCATGCCTGGACCTACTCGAGCGAGGGAGAGCTGGTGTCGATCCCCAAGGCCGACCACTTCGGCGAGATCGACAAGAGCTGCCACGGCCTGATCGAGCTTCCCGCGGTGGAGAAGCACGGCGTGCTGCTCGTCCACCCCGAGCCCGAGGGCGTGATCGACACACGATCCGTGCTCGAGGGCATCGGCCCCGACTTCGACAGCTGGGGCTTCGACCACTACGTGAACGTCGGCTCCGACGTCTACGACATGCCGCTCAACTGGAAGCTCGCGATCGACACCTTCGGCGAGACCTACCACTTCCCGTCCCTGCACCGGAACACGCTGTTCCCGATCTTCCACGGCAACGTCCAGGGCTTCGACCACTGGGAGCGCAACCACCGCATGATCCTGTGCGTTCGCGAGATCGACCAGATGCGCCACCGCCCGGAGAACCAGTGGAACATCCGCGAGGGCGCCTTCCCCGTCTACTACCTCTTCCCCAACGTGATCTTCAACGTGGGCCGTCACTCGCTGACGATCGTGCGGGTGAGGCCGCACCCGGAGGAGATCGGGCGCTCGATCTCCCACGTGGGCTTCTACTTCGACCCCGAGCAGCTCGACAGCCCCGAGGCCGAGGGGACGCCCCAGGAGTTCTTCGAGAGCTTCGCCGCGATCATCCGCGACGAGGACTACGCGGCGGCCTCGCTCTCCCAGCGCAGCGCCGAGTCGGGGCTCCAGAAGGAGTTCCTCTTCGGGCGCAACGAGCCGACGCTGCACCACTACCACCAGACCTACAACGAGGTGCTCGGCCTGCCGCCGCTCGAGCCCGCCTAGGATCGCCGCCTAGTTGACGTGGAAGTCGTAGGCCGGCGCCTCGGGACGGCCGCCGACCCACCAATCGAAGGCCCGGTCGTCGGCCTGGCGGAGCCTTCGGCTCAGCTCGCGCGCCAGGTTCATGTGCAGGATGGCGAACTGCTCCATGTCCCGCTTGGCGACCTCCAGCAGGTCCGAGGGACGGATCTCGATGGCCGAGCACGGCTTCTCCGCGCGAACCGACGCGCTGCGGGGCCCGAAGTCGAGCAGCGCCACCTCGCCGAAGCAGTCGCCGACGCCGAGGTGGCCGAGGAGATGCTCCTGCCCGTCCCGGTTCTTGAGGACCGCGGCTCGCCCCCTCTCGAGCACGAAGACCGACGTCCCGGTGTCCCCCTCGCGCATGAAGTAGCTGCCGATGGTGGCGACGTGGGGCGTCGCCCGGTCGACGAGCTGGGCCAGGGTCTCCGGTGAGAGCCCGCCGAAGATGGGCACCCCGTGTACCAGACGCTGCCAGTCGGAACTCATCGCCGCCTCCTGGCCCCCTCGGCGAGGATACGACGGGCGCGAGGCCTTTGCCGCCGCGGCTCAGCCCTTGCGCTCGGCCCCGACGAGGAACACGACCATGCGACACGGCTCCGAGTACGGGTTGCGCCACGCGTGACGCGTCCCGTTCTGCACCACCGTGTCGCCCGGGCCGAGCTCCACCGTCGCTCCATCGTCGAGCTCGAGCACCGCCCGGCCGGAGATCACGTACTCGAAGTCGATCGTGTCCGTGGTGTGCATGCCGGGCGCGTCCGGCTCCATGTGCTCGGCGAGGCCCGGGAGCTTGGCCTCGACCTCCTGGGCCACCACCTCCGGGTTCGAGCCCGGGGGCAGCTCCGTCGCGTCGGGCGGGACGGTGAAGAGGGCGAATCGGAAGCCCCCGACCGGCGGGAAGTAGCGGGGGCACTCCGGCGGCGCCCCGTCGTCGGGGAACACCGACACCCGATCTCCGCCCCAGAGACGGTGGAACTCGTTGCCGTGGAGCTTCTCGAGCACGATCGGGTCGACCCGCTCGTCGCTCGCGAAGACCGCCTTGCCCTCGGGCGAGTGGCCGGTCACCACGCGTCGGATCTTCATGCTCCTGCCCTCCCTGTCTTTCTCGTGCTTCTTCGGGTCCGAGGCGGCGAGTCTACCCCGGCTCCGTGGCATGGCGGGGCGGCTTTCCGGATGCTCGCCGCACATCGTCGATGCCGTGCGCTAAGCCCGGTCCTGGAGGATTTCGCCGTGTCGTCGCATCGAACAGCCTGCATCTGGATCCTGATCGTCTGGGTCTCGGCGGCGCTGCCGCTGGCCTCGGGCGCGGAGACCGGCGACACGCCCGACCCGGCCCCCGCCCCGCCGCCGAGCCCTGTCGCGAACCACCAGTTCGACGGCCCCGCCGACCCGCTCGATCGGGGCACGCCGCGGGGCGCCATGGAGGGCTTCCTCCAGGCGGCGCGATCCGGCGACTACGAGCGGGCGGCCGAGTATCTGGACCTGCGCCGCCTCCCGCAGACCGAGCGCGGCCGAGGCCCCGAGCTCGCGCGCTGGCTCAAGGAGGTGCTCGACCAGAAGCTCTGGGTGGACACCGTCAATCTCGCCCACCGGAACGCCGGCATCGCCGACGATGGTCTGCCGGCGTGGCAGGACCGGGTGGGTGAGATCCGCACGTCCGACGGAGAACGCATCCCGATCCTCCTGCAGCGGGTCCCACGCGAGGGAGACCGCGTGCGGATCTGGAAGGTCTCGGCGGCCACGGTCGAAGAGATCCCCGAGCTCTACGCGCGCTTCGAGCCCTACTGGCTCGAGACCCACCTGCCGCCCTTCTTCTTCGAGCACTCCTTCCTCGGTATCTCGGCGTGGAAGTGGGTCGCCCTGGCCTTGCTCACCATGGCCGCCTCCCTTCTGGCACTGCTGGTGGCCGGCACGATCACGCGCTTGATCGGCAGCGTGTTCACGCGAGGGGACGCGTCCTTCGACGTGCGTATCGTCCGCCACGTGGGCGGGCCCGTGCGGCTCTTCTGGACGGTCATCTTCTTCGCGCTCGGCCACCGCTCCCTCGGGCTCTCGCTCGAGTTCCTGGCGACGCTCCGCGTGGTGGAGCGGCTGCTACTCGTGGTCGCCGTCGCCTGGCTGATCTTCCGGCTGATCGACCTGGCCGCGCTCAGCCTGCGCGTCCGGGCCGAGCGGCGTGGCAACCGGAGCATCCTGCCGACGCTGGTCCCCGGTGCGCGCTTCGCGAAGATCGTCGTGATCGCGATCGGTATGCTGGGCGTCCTGGGGACCCTCGGTGTGAACATCTCGGCCGCCGTCGCGGGCCTCGGGGTGGGCGGCATCGCCGTCGCCCTGGCCGCTCAGAAGTCCCTCGAGAACCTGCTCGGGGGCCTCAACCTGTTCGCGGACCGACCCGTCGAGGTGGGGGATTTCTGTCGCTACGGCGAGCAGACCGGTACCGTGGAGGAGATCGGGCTGCGGTCGACGCGCATCCGGACCCTCGACCGCACGGTGGTGAGCATTCCCAACTCCGAGTTCGCGAACCTGCGCCTCGAGAACTTCGCGCGGCGCGATCGGATGCGCCTGCACACGCTGATCGGCGTCCGCTACGAGACCACCCCGGAGCAGCTGCGCTTCCTGCTCGCGCGTCTACGCCACGTCCTGCTCGCCCATCCGAGGATCACCCCGGACCCGGCCCGGGTGCGCTTCGTCGGATTCGGGGCGTCGTCCCTCGACCTCGAGGTGTTCGCCTACGCCGACACGAGCGACTGGAACGAGTTCCTCTCGATCCGCGAGGACGTCTACCTGCACTTCATGGACGCGGTGAAGGAGGCCGGCACCGGCTTCGCCTTCCCGTCCACCACGACCTACGTCACGCGGGACGATGGCCTCGCCCAGGACGAGATCGACGCCGCCGAACGACGCGTGGCGCTCTGGCGCGAGGAAGGCGCCTTGCCCTTCCCGGGATTCTCCGACGCCTTCACGCAGGAGACGCGCGACACCCTGCCCTGGCCGCCCCGGGGCTCGTCGGCCGCTGGCGCTGACGGAGCACCAGATGCTCGCACCGCCAAATAAATTGACACAATTGATTGGTCGCATGTCAATATTTCCTCCACCGGAGGAGAACCCATGGCGCCCATCATCCCGTTGCTCCTGATCTGTCTCGTCCCGATCGTCGCCGGGGCCGAGGAGGACGCTCCCGCCGTACCGACCTTCCAGGAAGGCGACGTGCTGGGGCTCGACCAGATCGAGAAGCTGCGGCCGTACCTTCCGCAGCAGTTCTGGTCGAACCGCGACTTCTTCTTCTACGAAGGCATGCGGATGGAGATCGGGCCCTCCTTCCGCGACTACGCCCCGGCCGACGTCTACCTGGAAGCGACGAAGCGCTACGCGGAGCAGGTGCGGCTCGGGCCCGACAACGGGCTCGAGGACTATCGCGCCGGCCAGCCCTTCCCGATGGAAGACATCGAGTGCCTCGAAGACCCCGAGGCGGGTGTGAAGATCGCCTGGAACTTCGTGCGTCGCTGGGAGGGCGCCGGCGGACGCGCCCGCTTCTACTACTCGTACTGGGACCGCGGGGAGGAGCTACCGCTCTACTACCAGGGCCACTCCGCCGGCGTCTCCCTGGCCTTCCGGCCGGAGCCCCAATACGACGAGCACGACGGCGACCTCTTCCGCGGGGAGAAGCGCTACGTGGCATCCGGCCCCGAGGTGGAGGCCCCCTTCGACGCGCGCGGCATCGCCCTCCTCTCCTACCGCTACAAGTCGTCCTACGGTTCGCCCAAGACCGCCAAGAACGACGACACCTGGGTCTACGTGCCGTCGCTCCGCCGCGTGCGCCGCATCTCCTCGGCCCAGAGGACCGACTCGATCTCCGGCACCGACTTCACCTTCGACGACCTCTTCTCCTTCAACGGCGTCGTGCCCCAGTACGAGTGGAGCTGCCACGAGGAGCGCGACATCATCGCGCCGATCAACTCGACGATCCGCGGCTACCCCTACCAGAAGGGCCGCAACTTCGGCCCCTACGGGCTCTCCTTCGCGGATGATCGCTGGGAGCTCCGCAAGGCGGTGCGCATCCGCTTCGATCCCCTGAACCCGAACCACCCCTACCAGTACAAGGACATCTGGATCGACAAGCAGACGCTCGAGCCACTCTACTCCTTCGCCTACGACCGCAAGGGCGAGCTGTGGAAGATCATCTGGCACGCGCATCGCTGGAGTGACGAGGACTTCGAGGAGTACGAGGGGTGGGAGAACGTCCCGGAGCCTCGCGACCTGGCCGTGGTCTCCGACATCATCGTCAACGTCCAGACGGGCACCGGAAACCGCATCGAGTTCTTCGATCGCCGCGGCACGCCACTGAAGAGCAAGGGCAAGATCCGGCGCTTCATCGACGTGGGCCGTTTGACCCGGGGGCGCTAGCCGGCTGCTGAAGAACGTCTGAGCATCCTGCTAGCCGAGGACGCGCAGCACGCCGGCCCGCAGGATGCGAGCGGCGCCCTCGGGGTCCTGGGATCCGACGCTTCGCAGATGGTTCCACGACGAGGCAGACAGGAGCGCGGACAGGATCTCGAGCTCCTCCTCGCTCGGATCGAGCGCCGCGCCGACCACGCCGCGAACGATCTTCTCGAGGTTCTGCATCGCATCTTCGTACTCGGTCATCCTGCGACGGCGCAGCATCGCCCGGAGCACGGGCCCCATGGTCTCGAAGACGCCGGAGAGACGCGAGAGAACGTCGTCCACCCGCTCGGCTCGATCTCCTTGGAAGGGCCCGCGATTCAGCTCGGCCATGACGCGGCTCCGCACGAGCTCGCGCATGGCATCCACCAGCCCCTGCTGATCGCGAAACAGCCGCAACACCGTGCTCACGCTGAAGCCCGAGCGGGCCGCGATCTGCTCGATGCTCACGTCGACCGTCGGGTCTTCCAGCGTCTCGGCGAGGACCTGGAGGATGTGCTCGCGCGTGCGCTGGGAGCGGCGCCGTCGCCCGTCGCTCTCGGGCGCGTCGTGCTCTGCGAGATCCTGATCCATCCCTGGGGCCCCCGCGCACTAATGCAGGTATCGCGCCCAGTATAATCAATACCGGCCGAGGAGACCCGATCAGTGCTCGAGCAGGGACCGGCTGGCAGGCCAGCACTCCACGGCGATCTCCTCGTTGACCTCGCGCTCCTCGCAGTCGACCTCGGGAGGCGGCTCGTCGAGGCTCGCACAGCCCGCGGTCAATGTGGCCGTGGCCAACCCGATGACGGCGTAGCGCATCCGAGATCGTCGCTCGACCATGCGTCGAGCCTAGCGCCGCCGAGCGGGACGACCGGGCGCGCCACCCGGACGGCTCCTGCCACCAGGCTGACAAGAGCCCCGTGGTAGCCTCTCTGCCCGCCCGGAGAGAGGAGAATCCGATGATGCAGCTTCACGTGATCCCCCCGGCCTTCGGGCTGCGGAACACGGGCCCCTTCGGGCTCAAGTCCGAGATGGCGCTCACCCATCTGAAGCAGGAGTTCGAGCTCGTGCACACCGCGGATCCGCGGAAGGCGCCCAAGGGCAAGCTCCCCTTCCTCGTCGACGACGGCGTGGTCGTGGCCGACTCGGAGCTGATCGTCGAACACCTCGACCGCAAGACGGGCGGCGGGCTCTTCGGCCACCTGAGCCCGCGGGAGATCGGCGAGGGGCGCGCGTTCCAGCGCCTGGCCGAGGAGCATCTCTACTGGATCATGGTCGCGAGCCGCTGGCTCGACGACGACTGGTGGCCGAACATCCCGGCCGCCTTCTTCGGCTTCCTTCCCTTCCCGTTGAAGTACGTGGTTCCCGCCGTCGCGCGTCGCGAGGTCGGGAAGACCTACCACCTCCAGGGGCTCGGTCGTCACAGCCTCGAGGAGCAGAAGGGATTCGCGAGGCGCGACCTGGAAGCTCTCGCCGGAAAGATCGGCGACGATCCCTATCTCCTCGGCGACCGGCTCACCGGCTTCGACTTCGCCGTCGCAGGGCTGTTGGCGGGAACGATCGACAACCAGCCCGCCACCTGGATGACCCACCTGACGCGGGAGTTCGAGCCGGTCGTCGACTACACCGAGCGCGTGCAGGCGGCGGTCGGCGTCTACGGCCGGGAAGCCGTCTGAGCCGGCCGGCACTCGAGGAGCTGCGACCGGCCACCCGCCAGGTGCTCGATGCCTGTGCGGTGCTCGGCGAGACGTTCAGCTTCTCGCAGCTCTTCGCGATCCTGGGGAGCGAGGCGGAGCAAGGGACCCACCGCTTCCTGCAGGTGATCGCCCTGACCGAGCTCCGGGAAGCCGGCTTCGTGGTGGCGGACGACCCCGAACGGCCCGACCAGTGGCGCTTCGCGCGCGAGAACGATCGCCAGGGCGTGCTCGAGGCGCTCGGCGATGCCGAGCGGGAGCGGCTCCGCGGCCGGATCGAGCGCTCCACGCTCTAGCCCTGGCGATTCTCGCCCGAACGCCGTCGATTCCGGCCCTCGTCGCGCAGCGCCGCACGAGCCAGGCTCGGAGTGGAGGTGCCCGATGCCCGAGCCCGGCTTGCATGCGGACGATCCCCTCGACGACTTCGAGACCCGCGAGATCACCCTCTTGGAGGCCACGAAGCGGGTCCACGTGAGCGGCAGCGGCCCCGCCGTGATCGTGATGAGCGAGATGCCCGGCATCAGTCCTCACGTCGCACGCTTCGCCCGCTGGGTGCGCGAGGCCGGCTTCACGGTGTTCCTGCCGTCGCTGTTCGGGCGGGACGGGGCCGTCGCGCGCGCGGACGAGGGGGCGGAGGTGTTCCGCCGCGCCTGCGTCAGCGCCGAGTTCCGCACCCTCGCCGGAGGCGGCTCGAGCCCGGTCACGAGCTGGCTCCGGGCGCTCGCGCGACGCGCGCACGAGGAGTGCGGCGGGCCCGGCGTGGGCGCCATCGGGATGTGCTTCACCGGCAACTTTGCGTTGTCGATGACCCTCGAGCCCGCGGTCGTAGCACCCGTCCTCTCCCAGCCATCGCTCCCGCTCGACGACCCCGCCGCCGTCGAGAGCGACGCCGAGGAGCTCGCCCGCGTCCGCGATCGCCTCGAGCGCGACGGTCTCCGCGTGCTCGCGTACCGCTTCGAAGGGGACCGCTTCTGTCGGGCGGAGCGCTTCGCCGCCTATGCCGAAGCGCTCGGCGACCGCTTCGTCCCGCGAGTGCTGCCCGACGAGGCCGCGAATCCCGACGTGGCCCCCTTCTTCGCGAGGCACGTCGCCTGCCCGCACAGCGTGGTCACGGCCCACCTGATCGACGAGGCCGGCCAGCCGACGCTCGCGGCGCGGGACGAGATCCTGGCCTTCTTCGTCGAGCGCCTTGCGGGCTGAGCGGCGCGCACCCCACGGGAAAATCCCGAAAGATGGGGACCCGTCGGCGAAGTCCCGGGAGCTGGCTCGTAGAGGAGAGCAGACGCGCCCGACCCATCCATTGGGAGGAGCCCATGCGCCTCGTTGCCATCTCCATTCTCGCCCTGGTCACCCTTAGCGGCTGCGTGTCGCTCAACGCCAACGTCCCCGAGGACGTCGTGCGTCGCCACATGGCCAAGGAGGAGGGGCTCGAGCTGGCCTCGATCTGCTCCCACGCCGGGCAGACCTACTCCGAGGGCGCCGTCGCCTGCATGGCCGATCGCCGCATGACCTGCGATCCCGAGGGTCGCTGGGTGCAGGACGGGGACTGCTAGCGCGGAGGACCCACCGCCTCGTCCGGCGGGGCTTCGCCCTGGGACTTCGGCTTCTCGAACACGAGGATGTGCTGGATCGGCAGCGCGTCGCTGCGCCGCACGAAGCGCAGGCCCTGCGCCTCGATCTCCTTGCGAGCCTGGGCCTCGGTCATCTTGTGGAGGGGCTTGATCGGAACGGCCGGGTCCTCGCCGCGGTACTCGACCAGCACGAGGCGGCCGCCGGGACGCAGCGCCCTTCGGATCGCCTGGGTCATCTCGAGCGGGTGCGAGAACTCGTGGTAGGCGTCGACGATCAGCACGACGTCGACGCCCGCCTCGGGGAGGTTCGGATCCAGCGGCGTGCCCCGGATCGGCTCGACGTTCGCCACACCCTCGCGGCGGCGGCGGGCCTCGATGATCGCCAGCATCTCGGGCTGGATGTCGACCGCGAGGACGCGGCCCGAAGTGAGCCTCGAAGCCATGCGGAAGCTGAAGTAGCCCGTGCCCGCGCCGATGTCGGCGACGACGTCGCCGGCGCGAAGACCGAGCGCCTCGACGAGCCGCTCGGGTGCCTCTTCGCGCTCTCGCTCGGGGCGCTCGAGCCAGCCCGCGCCGCAGTGGCCCATGACCTGCGAGATCTCGCGGCCCATGTAGACCTTGCCGATGCCGTCCCGGCTGGGCGGACGAAGCGAGTACGGGCCCTCGCCCGCGTCGGCGCCGGCTGCGATCGACGCCGCGAGCACGACGGCCACGAGGGCCGTCGCGCGGAGTGCCCGCGCGACGCGGCTACCAGGGGATCTCGGAGCCATCCCAGGCCAGGAAGCGGCCCGAGCTTCGCGGGCCCTGCTCGAGCGCGATCTGCAGGAGCTTCTCGGCCGCCTGCTCCGGGGCGAAGCGGCGCTCCATCGGGACGCCGCCGCGGAAGGGCCGCGACAAGGACGTGTCGACGGTTCCCGGGTGCAGGGCGATGCAGTGAACGGAGGGCGCACGGCGGCGCAGCTCGATCGAGAGGGTCCGGGTGAGCATGTTGAGGCCTGCCTTGGAGGCACGATAGCCGTACCAGCCGCCCATCCGGTTGTCGGCGATGCTCCCGACTCGCGCCGACAGGTTCGCGATCACGGCCTCGTCGGCCTTTCGCAGGGCCGGCAGAGCGGCCTTTGCCACGAGGATCGGCCCGACGGCGTTGACCGCGAACGATCGCATCAGCGCCTCGCCATCGAGCGCCTCGAAGCGCTTCTCCGGCTGCTGTGCGCCTTCGTGCAGGAACCCGCCCACGTTGAAGAGGAGGTGCAGGGGGCCTTCGACCTGCTCGGCCGCGGCCTCGATGCTCTCGGGTCGCGCGAGGTCCATGGCCAGCGGCTGGACCCGCTCCGGGGCCCGCTCGACGAGCGCGTCCAGCGCCGGGCTCCGGCCCGCCCGGCAGGTGGTCGTCACGTGCCAGTCGCCGCGATCGACGAGGTTCGAGGCGAGGGCCAGTCCGATGCCCCGGCTCGCCCCCTGGATCCAGGCGCGCCTCATGCCGAGTCTCCCTCGGAGCCGCCGATCTGCAGCAGGTCCGAGCGACCGGCTCCGAGTACCTTCCTGCGCAGGTAGGCGTACTGGTCGAGCAACGGGAGCTCCTTCGGGCAGACGTCGTGGCACGCCATCAGGCCGAGGCAACCGAACACGCCGTCCTCGTGCGCGACGAGCTCGAACCACTCGTCTTCACCACGCGCGTCCCGCGGGTCGAGCGCGAAGCGCGCGATGCGGTTCAGACCGGCCGGCCCGACGAAGGTGGGGCGCACGTTCGCCACGCCGCAGCCGGCGACGCAGCAGCCGCACTCGATGCAGCGCTCGCCCTCGTAGATGGCCTGAGCGAGATCGTCGTCCATCCGCTCTTCGGGGGCCTCCGGATCGAAGGGCGCCCGCTCGTGGACCCAGGCCTCCACCTGCTCGGCCATGCCGCGGAACCAGGTGCCCGTGTCCACGGAGAGGTCTCCCACCAGCTTGAACGCCGGAAGGGGATGGAGTCGGATCTCGTCGGGGAGCTTCGCCGTGAGCGTGCTGCAGGCGAGCCCCGGCCGGCCGTTGATCATCATCCCGCACGAGCCGCACACGGCAGATCGACAGGCGAAGTCGAACTGCAGGCTCGGGTCCTGCTCCCCGCGGATGCGGTTGAGCGCGATGTAGAGGGTCATGTAGGGCTGCTCTTCCAGCTCGAAGCGGTCGAGATGGGGCTCGACCCCGGGTCGCGCCGGGTCGTAGCGGAAGATCTCGAAGCGAAGCTTCCGTGCGGGACGGGTCTCTTCGGGCTCGTTCGAAGACGCGCTCATGATGCCTCCTCTACTCGATGCGATCCGGCGTGGGCCGGCTCAGGTTCCGCTCTTCCCAGTCGCCCTCCGGGAGGCGCGAGCCGACGGGCTCCGCGGTCGGGAGCCATCCCTCGGCTCGCCAGGCGGTCTCGACGCCGGCGTTGTACGCCTCGATCGAGACGCTCATCTCGCGCGTGGTGGTCTTGCCGTAGCCCCGATCGCCGGGCGGCAGATCGATCAGGCCGACCGGCTCGCTCGTGAGCTTCGGCTCGTCGGCACCCTCCGACCAGCGGGCGAGCGTGCGCGTGAGGAACGCGGCGTCGTCGCGGTCGGGGTGATCGAGTCTTGCGTGCGCACCGCGGCTCTCGGTCCGCTCGAGGGCGCCCTGGGCCGTGATCCGGGCCAGGCGCAGCATGCCCTCGAGACGCAGGGCGAAGGTGAGCTCCGGGTTGAGGCCCGGGCCCGTGTACCGGAGGGACGCCGAGTCGAGGCGTCGCTGCTGCTGGCGGAGCGCCTCGACCGCCTGCTCGAGCTCGGGGCCCGTCCGGAACACGCCCACCTGCGAGAGCATCACGTCGGCCATCGCATCCCGGACGTCGAAGACCGACGCCCCGCCGGAGGGCCGCGCGAGCCACGCGGCGACGCGCTTCTCCGACTCGACCGCGAACTCCGACGCGAGGGCGGCGCTGGCATCGAGGCTCGTGCGACGTGCGAACTCGACGATCCGCTGGCCGACCACGCGGCCGGAGACGACGGTCTCCGCCAGGCTGTTGCCGCCCAGTCGGTTGAAGCCGTGCATGTCCCAACACGCGGCCTCGCCGACGGCGAAGAGCCCCTGCATGGCGTAGGCCTGGCCGTCCTTGTTCACCCGGATGCCGCCCATCGAGTAGTGCTGGGTGGGCCGTACCGGAATCCGCTCGCGAGCGGGGTCGATGCCCAGGAAGTCCCGGCAGATGTCCTTCACCTCGCGGAGCTTGGTGGCGAGGTGCTTCTCTCCGAGGTGCCGCAGGTCGAGCCACAGGTGGCTTCCGACCGGGCTGTCGACGCCGAGGCCGTCCTTGATCTGCTGCATCATGTGGCGCGAGACGACGTCGCGGCTGGCCAGCTCCTGCTTCTCGGGCTCGAGGTCGACGAGGAAGCGCTCGCCCCGCGCGTTGAGCAGGTGGCCGCCGTCGCCGCGGCAGCCCTCGGTCACCAGGATGCCGCTCGGAACCAGGCCCGTCGGGTGGAACTGGACTGCCTCCATGTTGCCGAGGGGGACGACGCCGGTCGCGAGTGCCAGGGCCGCGCCCGTTCCCTCGTTGATGGTCGCGTTGGTCGTATGCGCCCCGTAGATCCGGCCGTGACCGCCGGTCGCGATCACCGTCGCCTTGGCCAGCAGCGCGCCGAGCGTCCCGGTTCGGAGGCAGCGAACGACGGCCCCGAAGCAGCGGCCCCCCTCGTGGACGAGGGAGAGCGCCTCCATGCGGTCGAGCACCTCGATGCCGAGCCGCACGACCTCGCCGTCCACGGCGTACAGGACCGCGTGACCCGTTCCGGCGGCGGCGTAGCAGGCCCTCCACTTGGCCGTCCCGCCGAAGTTGCGATGCATGATGAGCCCGGCTTTGTCCTCGGGCTCCTCTATCTCGACCCGCTCGCCCTTCACGAAGTACGTGTTGCGGCCGGGGCGCACGCGCGTCCACGGCACGCCCCAGTGGGCGAGCTCGCGGACTGCGACGGGTGCCTCGTCGGCGAAGATCCGCGCCACCTCCTGGTCGGCTCCCCAGTCGGAGCCCTTCACCGTGTCGACGAAGTGAAGGGTCGGATCGTCTCCCTCGGCCTTCGTGCAGTTCCCGAGAGCGGCCTGCATGCCTCCCTGGGCCGCGCAGCTGTGGCTGCGACGCGGCGGAACGAGGGAGAGGAGCACGACGTCGAGCCCGGCGGTGGCGGCCTCGATGGCGGCGCGCTCGCCTGCGAGCCCGCCTCCGATCACGAGCACGTCGGTGGTTCGAACCCCCTGCATCAGTTGCCCCCCTCGAACAGGAAGGCCAGGGGCGGATCGATCCAGCCGGCCAGCACCACGAGGGTGACGAGTCCGAATCCGAGGAAGCTCCAGAGCAGGACGCGCTCGATCCGGTGCAGGGTCTTTCGGCCCAGACGCGCGCCGGCGCCCCATTTGATCGCGAGGCGGTACAGCCCGACGCTGGCATGGAACTCGACGCACAGGAGCAGGAGGGCGTAGGGAACGACGAGCCCCGCACCGACCCGCGCCATCGACGTGGACGCCTCGATGCCGACGCGCTCGCCGAGCGCGGGGGAGAAGAGGTCGAAGCCGACCAGCAGCAGATGGGCTCCGCCGAGAACGAGCACGACCATCCCCGTTCGGACCTGCCAGATCCAGAGCTCGGACTCGAGGTGAGGAGCACCGAAGCCCGGGACTCCGCGGGGAGCCTTCGGGACCGTGCGCAGGGATTTCGCGAGACGCAGCATGCGTCGCCGCTCGCGCAGCTGGGAGGGGATCTTCCGGCTGGCGAGCGCGGCGTGCAGCAGGAAGAGCGCAGAGATCGCGAACACCGTCGGCTGGGCGACGTAGATGTGCTCGAGCCCGGCGGCGATCCAGTCGAACCCACGCTCGCCGGTGAGGATCGAGCCCACCATGAACATGTGCCCCCACATGAACACGGCCAACGCGGCGCCGCTGGCGCCGCTGGCGATCTCGTAGAGGAGCTGCCGCCGCGCTGCCGATCGCGCGGCGCGAGCCGTGGTCACGGTACGAGCACGCGTATCGGGGCGGCTCGGCGGGATCGCGAGACGCTCGTGGGGGTCGGGAACGATGGAAGGCTCGGCCAACGGGGGGCTCCAGAAGTTGTCGAGGGGCGTTCAGCCGGCGGGGCCGCTCTAGGGGGGTCCGGTGGGGATGCGGCCCCGCCGACTGGGGGGTTCAACGTGAGGCTCCGACCTTCCGGCCGACGGAGTCGACCCGGCCCTTGCGGTCGAGGGCTCGGACGGCCGTGTCCCGACGAGGACGCTCGAGGTCGCGGGAGAAGTCGTACGGATGGCGACCCTTCCGATCTTCGAGCTGGGCCGGGTCGAGGACGGGTCTCTGCGACTCGCTCGCCGCGGGCTGCTCGGCCCACGCGGAGGTCGCGATCAGGGCCAGCGCGAGCGCCGGAAGGCGGAGCCAGCGCAGGATCGAGCCCCCTGTCACGGTCGGGACTCCGCCGGCCGGCGCGTCGCGGGCCCGCGCGGCGGCTCGACGCGGACGGGCTCCCGCACCCGCTCGGGGCCCTGCTCGTACTTGCTCTGAACGAAGATGAAGGCGCCGCCGACCGCGATGAAGGTGACGACGCAGCCGAAGGCGGCGATGGCGGCATCAGTCATCACGCTCTCCCACCAGAAGGAGGGCGCCGGCAGCCAGGATCGAGGGGACCCAGAGGCCGACGAACATGCCTTCCTCGCGGGCGCCGCTGAACCAGAGGCCGATCGAGCCGAGGAACGAGAGGCCGGCTGCGGTGAAGATCAGGGTCTTGCTGCGAAGGACCGCAGCGCGCGTTTCGGTCGATTCCATTGGGAACTCCTTGTCTAATGACCGTCGATTCGGTGTTTAGACAACGACGAGACAAGGACAAGTCGAAACTTCAGGTAGACAGCGCTTTGACAACCCCCTGGGGGCGGCTAGACCCTTTCCATGCCGAACGTCGAAGCCATTTCTACTCGTGGATTCTCGATCGGGGCCGCCGCTGGCGTGACGGGCCTCGACCCCCACACGATCCGCGCCTGGGAGCGCCGATACGGTGCGGTCGCCCCGGAGCGCAATGCCCGGGGCGCGCGCCGCTACCGCGACGAGGACCTGGTGCGCCTCCAGCTGCTGAAGGCCCTGGTCGAGTCCGGCGAGGCGATCGGTGGGATCGCCCGACTGCCGGATGACGAGCTCCGAGATCGGCTCGCGCGCATGTCCCAGATCTCGGGCCCGGTGGCCGGAGCCGAGACGGCGGGGCGTCCCGTGCTCGCCACCCTCGCCCCCGGCGTCACCGCCCAGCTCGCAGCCGACCCGTCCACCGAAGCGCGCGTCGACGTGGCACTCGCGTGCGAGGAGCTGAAGCCCTTCCTCGACGCCTTACCGGACTGCCCTTGCGACGTCGTCGTGGTGGAGCGACATCGGCTCGGCAGCGAGCCTTCGAGCGCCCTGCAGTCGATCCAACGCGCGAGCGAGGGCTCGCTGGTCGTCCTGCTCTACGAGTTTGCCACCGCCGCCGAGCTCACCCGACTCAGCCGGAGTGGCGTCCGCCTGGTGCGCTGGCCGTTGCGAGCGGCGGAGTTCCTGCGCGCCATCGACCACTACCGGACCCTCGATACGGCCGCCGTCGCGCTCTCGCCTCCGCCGCCCTCCGCTCGGGGCGCCGGCATGGCCCCGCGCGTCTTCGACGACGGCCAGCTCTCCCGGCTGCTCGAGACCTCGACGTCGGTGGAGTGCGAGTGCCCCAGCCATCTCGCCTCTCTCGTCTCGAGCGTCCTCGCCTTCGAGCGCTACTCCGCCGAGTGCGAGAGCAAGAGCGAGCCCGACGCCCTCCTCCACCGACGCTTGGCGATGGGATCGAGCCGCATCCGGGCGGAGCTCGAGGCACTCCTCGAGCAGGTCTGCCGCCACGAGGGCTTGCTTCCCTAGGCGGGCTCGTCTCCCCGCGCGCGATGCGCTTCGGCGCGCCCCTGCGAACCGTTCTATCCTGCAGCCTCCTCGTCTCGGGAGGCTCCCATGGTTCGATTCGCGACGCTCTGCCTGGCCATCCTCGGTCTCTCCGTCGGCTCCGCGGCCGCGGACAAGCCCAACATCCTGGTGATCTGGGGCGACGACATCGGAATCACGAACCTCTCGGTGAACAGCCGCGGGATGATGGGCTACCGAACGCCCCACATCGACCGCATCGCCAACGAGGGGATGATCTTCACCGACTACTACGGTGATCAGAGCTGCACGGCCGGTCGTTCCTCCTTCATCACCGGCCAGAGCCCCTTCCGTACCGGACTCACCAAGGTCGGCGTCCCGGGGGCCGAGCTCGGCATCCAGCCCGAGGACCCGACCATCGCCGAACTGCTGAAGCCCCAGGGCTACGTGACGGGCCAGTTCGGGAAGAACCACCTCGGCGACAAGGACGAGTTCCTGCCGACGAACCACGGCTTCGACGAATTCTACGGGAACCTCTACCACCTGAACGCCGAAGAGGAGCCCGAGAACGAGGACTACCCGCAGTCACCCGGCTTCCGCGAGCGCCTCGGGCCCCGCGGCGTCATCCGCTCGTCGGCGGATGGCAAGATCGAGGACACGGGCCCGCTCACGCGCAAGCGCATGGAGACCGTCGACCAGGAGTTCCTCGACAGCGCGCTCGGCTTCATCGATCGCGCCCACGCGTCGGGCAAGCCCTTCTTCGTCTGGTTCAACTCGACACGCATGCACTTCCGCACGCACATCCCCGAGGAGATCCGCGGAATCTCGGGGCAGGACTTCTACTCGGACGCCATGGTCGACCACGACCGTCAGGTCGGCGACCTGCTCGCGAAGCTCGACGAGCTGGGTATCACCGAGAACACGATCGTGTTCTACTCGACGGACAACGGGCCCCACTACAACACCTGGCCCGACGCGGCGAACACGCCCTTCCGGGGCGAGAAGAACACCAACTGGGAGGGTGGCTACCGGGTGCCGGCCATGGTTCGCTGGCCGGGCAAGATCGAGGCGGGCTCGGTCTCCAACGCGATCATGTCCCACCTCGACTGGGCCCCCACCCTGCTGGCAGCGGCGGGCGTTCCCGACCTGAAGAAGAAGCTGCTCGCCGGTCACCAGGCGGGAGGCAAGCGCTTCAAGGTGCACCTCGACGGCTACGACTTCCTGCCGTACCTGACCGGAGCGGCGGACAAGGGGCCGCGCCGCGAGTTCCTCTACTTCAACGACGACGGCCTGCTGGTCGGAGCCCGGGTCGGCGACTGGAAGACCGTCTTCGCCGAGCAGCGAAGCCGCCGTTTCGACGTCTGGCGCGAGCCCTTCGTGTTCCTGCGAACGCCCAAGATCTTCCACCTTCGGCGAGACCCCTTCGAGCGCGCCGACACCGACTCGAACATGTACAACGAGTGGTGGGTCGATCGGGTGCCGCGGCTCTTCGAGGCCCAGGAGGTCGTGACCCGGTTCCTTGGATCGCTGCGACAGTTCCCGCCGAGGCAGCGTCCAGCGAGCTTCACCATCGACCAGGTGTTCGAGAACGTGATGCGCCAGCTCCAGCGCTAAGGAACGACGCGGGCACGAGCTCGCCGTCCAGCCGGGCGCAAATCCGCGCCTGCGCGTGCGGCCGCTCGGCCGGCTACTCGCGACGCGCCTTCTTGCGGCGGGACTCCGAGGGCGGGTTCTTGGGCACCCAGCGGTGGCTCTCGACCAATGCCAGGAGATCGAAGCTGCTGACCATCCCCACGACCTTGTTCTCGTGGGTCACGACCACGCGGTGGATCTTGTGGTTGCGCATCACCCGGGCCGCGATGCTCACGTCGTCGTACTGGGGGACGGTGTAGACCTTCTCGGTCATGACCGCGCTCACCGGAGAGTCGGCCTTCAACGTGGGAACGAGATCGCTCGCCGAGACGATGCCGACCGGCTCGCCGTCGGGGCCCACGACCGGAACGGCTCCGATCTTGTTGCGCTCCAGAATCTTGCGCACGTGGCTCACGCTCACGTGGGGCTCGGTGGTGACGACGGAGGTCGTCATCAGGTCATGGACCTTCGCGTTCATGCGTCCTCCTCTTCGCCCGGGTCGATGGTAGCAGGCGACGAGGCGCCTCCGCTGCCCGCCACCTCGTCGAGCCACTCTTCGGCCGAGGCCAGGTCGCGGAACACCGAAAGGTCGTACGGTGGGTCCCGGAGGAACTGGTACATCCGCACGACGCCGAACACGGCGCGCTGTGGGGCGACGATGGCGACGCACGAGTTCTTGAGCAGCGACTCCGACTCCCGGGAGAAGTCGGCCAGACGTCGGATGGCCGGAGTGGACACACTGCCGAGATGGACGTCGCGGCACTCGACGAGGCCGCTCATCCCCGGTCGGTAGTCGGGATGAGCCAGCAGCTCGCGCAGGTACTCGACCGGATCGGAATCGAAGATCGCGCCTTCGATCCGGGTGCGGATCCGCCGGGCGGAGCGGTCGATGGTGAACGAGATCGGCATGGCTCCCCCACACCGGATCTGCCGAAGCTAGCCCCGGTAGGCGCCGCGGGCCGCCCCTGGCGGCGCGTCGGCTTCGTGAGGCGCGATTCCTCCCTATGCTGGGCGCACACTCCAACCCACCCCGTCGTACCCGAGACCCGAATGATCGAGCTCTACTACTGCCCTACGCCGAACTGCCAGAAGATCTCGATCGCCCTCGAGGAGCTCGCGCTCCCCTACGCGGTGCACCCGATCGACATCGTGGCGGGGGACCAGAACGACCCGGCCTACGCCGCCCTCTGTCCGAACCGCAAGGTGCCCGCCATCGTCGACCCGGACGGCCCCGGTGGCGAGCGGCTGGTGCTGTGGGAGTCCGGTGCGATCCTCCTCTACCTGGCCCGCAAGGGCGGAGCCCTGCTCCCGGAAGACCCGATCGGGCTGGCCCACTGCCACCAGTGGCTCTTCTGGCAGGCGAGCTACCTCGGCCCGATGATGGGACAGCTCCACCACTTCGTTCAGTACGCGCCGGAGCGCCTCGAGTACCCGATCGAGCGCTACACCCACGAGGTCGAGCGGCTGCGGCGGCTGCTCGACGGGCATCTCGCGGGCCGCGAGTTCATCGCCGGCACCTACTCGGTGGCGGACATCGCGTGTGCTCCGTGGCTCCGGATGTTCGGCTACCGCTATCCGCACCCGGAGCCCTATCCGAACCTCGACGCGTGGCTCGACCGCGTCTTCGCGCGGCCGGCCGTGCAGCGGGGTGCCGCCGTCGACCTCGACAAGATTCGACCCGTGGTCGTAGGCGCCGAGCCCGTGACCGACGAGGTCCGCCGCCACCTCTTCGCGAGCTACCAGAAGGACCTGGGCGACGGTCCGACCCGCTAGTGCGCCGAAATCCGCACCCTCGCGTCAAGGGGAACCCCCAGTCGACCGAAACGGGCGGAGATGAGCGCCGACGGCGATCAGCCCTCCGGACGGGGATACGACGCCCTCGAACACCTCGTGGACGAGGTCGTGTTCATCCACTCCGAGGACCGGCGCATCGTCTTCGTGAGCCCGTCGGTCCGCAACGTCCTGGGCTACACCCAGGAGGCCTTCCGCGCCCTGCGAACGGTGGACCTGATCCATCCCGACGACCTGCCGGAAGCCGTCCGCACGGCCGTCGAGCTGCGCGAGACCGAGGGGGCCTCCTACCGATCCATGCTGCGCATCCGCAGTGCCGAGGGAAGCTACCGGTGGTGCGAGATCGTCGGCCGCAACCTGCTCCACACGGACGTCGCGGGAGTGGTGAACACCCTGCGCGACGTGAGCGACCGACGCGCCCACGAGGACCGGCTCCGTCACCAGGCGCTGCACGACGAGTTGACGGGGCTCTCCAACCGGCGCGGCTTCACCGAGCGCCTCGAAGCGGAGCTCGCGCGTTCGCGAGGCCGGCACCTCGGCCTGCTGATCCTCGACCTCGACGGCTTCAAAGCCGTGAACGACGAGCTCGGGCACCTCGCTGGCGACGAGCTGCTGGCGCGCTGCGCCCGGCGCATCGACGAGGCGCTCCGGGTCGGCGACTCGGCCGCTCGGCTCGGAGGGGATGAGTTCGCCGTGCTGTGCCACCGCGTGACGAGCGAAGAAGCGCTGCTGCGCGCCGCCGAACGCGTCCGCGCGGCGGTCAGCGGGTGCCACGCGTTGGCCGACGGGTCCGGCGTGATCGGCGCCTCCATCGGCGCCGCGCTGCATCGCCCCGGGGATCCGCCGGAGGCACTGCTGCGCCGCGCAGACGATGCCCTCTACGTAGCCAAGCGCGCCGGAGGGGAGCAGACGGTCTCGGCCGAGGGAAGCGCCGGCTCCTCTCGCTGAGCCCGCTCGCCGCTCCGCGCGTTCGGTCGGCGGCACCGCGAACGCCACGAGCTATCGTGCCCGGCGAAGGAGGCTCGCCGATGGGTCGATTCGTGATCACGGGCGCTGCGAGGCGCGAGGACGGACGACGGGGCATCGGCGCCGCGCTCGAGGCGCGCCTGCGCGAAGAGGGACACGAGGTGATCACCGTCGACCGCGCGAACGCGGACCTGGTCGCCGATCTGTCCCTCCCGGAGGAGCGGGCGCGCGTCGTCCGCGAGCTCCACGAACGCGCCGCCGACGGGCTCGACGGGCTCGCCACCTGCGCGGCCGTGGGCGGTGCCTCGGGGAGCGTCGCGCTCGTCGAGGTGAACTTCTTCGGCACGATCGAGCTGATCGAGGGCTGTCGCGACCTGCTGCGCATGCGAGGCGGGAGCGCGGTCATCGTCTCGTCTCATACCTTCGTCCTCTTCCCGAAGGAGGACGTCGTGGATCTCTACATGAGCCTCGACCGCGAGCGGATCCTCGAGGGCGTTGCGAAGCGGGGCGGCATGACGGTCTACGCCAGCGGCAAGCGGGCCCTGGTCAAGTGGATGCGCGAGCAGGTCGCCTCCTACGCCGGCGACGGGATCCGCCTCAACACGGTGGTGCCGGGCTACACCGACACGCCGCTCTCCTCGCTGGACGGACGCGACGAGACGGCGGCGAAGTGGGCGGAGGACTTCCGCAGCAAGATCCCGCTCGGGCAGCGCATGGGACGGCCCGAAGAGGTGGCGGCCGGCATCGCTTTCATGCTGAGTCCGGACGCGAGCTTCGTCTGCGGCTCGGTGTTGTACGTCGACGGCGGCCACGACGTGAACCTGCGACCGGGCCCGATCGAGTACTGAGCGCACGATGACCTCGTCGGGGCCGAGCGACCGGACGGAGGGCGAGGAGTATCGGGTCGTCCTCGACCGGGCCGGCACGCGAACACCGGAGCACCCGACCCGCGACGACGTCCTGCTGCTCTCGCCGGACTTCTACGCCGACCCCGACGAGCGCATGACCTGGATGCGCGAGAACGCCCCCGTCTACTGGGACGACGCCACGGGCATCTGGGGCATCTCGCGCCATGCCGACATCATGCACGTCTCGAAGAGCTGGCGTGACTTCGGGTCGGGCCAGGGCTCACGCCCCGACAGCTTCACTCCGATGATGATCAACTTCGACCCGCCCGAGCACGGCCATCGCCGGCGCATCATCAGCGCCGGGTTCACGCCGCGCCGGGTCGAGGAGCACGAGCCCTTCCTGCGGCGCAAGGTGGGCGACCTCATCGACGCGATCGTCGACCGCGGCGAGTGCGACTTCGTGCGCGACGTCGCCACCCCGCTCCCCATGTACATGATCGGCGAGCTGATGGGCCTGCCCGAGGCCGACCACGAGAAGCTGCTGCACTGGTCCGACCTCTTCGCCACGGGCGGCGACGAGATCCGCGAGGAGGTGTTCCCGGCCGTTCAGGAGTACGCCGAGTACATCCTGCGCTGGATCGCGGAGCGACGCGGGGGACGCGGTGAGGACCTGGTGAGCCTCGCCGTCAACGCCGAGGTCGAAGGCCGCCCCCTCTCGGACACGGACCTCGTGTGGGAGACGATGCTGGTGCTGGTCGGGGGCGACGAGACCACCCGGCACGTCATCTCGGGCGGGCTCGACGCACTGCTGCGGAGCCCCGACCAGATGGACGCGCTCCGGTCCGACCCGTCCGGGCTCCCCATCGCCATCGAGGAGATGCTGCGCTGGACGACGCCGATCCAGAACATGAACCGCACGGCCCAGCGCGACGTCGAGCTCGGAGGGCAGCGGATCCGCGAAGGCGATCGGATGCTGCTGCTGTACCCGTCCGGAAACCGCGACGCCGCCGTCTTCGACGATCCCTTCCGCTTCGACACGACGCGCCAGCCGAACGAGCACCTGGCCTTCGGCGGATACGGACGCCATCACTGCCTCGGCGCCCAGCTCGCGAGGCTCGAGCTCCGCGTGCTCTTCGAGGAGCTGCTGCGGCGGCTGCCCGACCTCGAGCACGCCGACCCCGAGGCGACCCCACCCAGGCGGCGCGGGAACTTCGTGCTGGGGATCGAGTCCCTTCCCGTGCAATTTGCGCCAGGCGGGGCCCGCGCGACCACCTGAGCATCCCGCCCCTGGACGCATAGGTGCGTATACACTAGTGTGCCCGCATGGATCGGGACTGCAGCGCCTTCAAGATCCGCCGGCTCTCGCGCCAGGTCACCCAGTTCTACGATCAGGCCCTCCGCAGCGAAGGTCTGAAGTCGACGCAGTACCACCTGCTCACCGTGATCGGCGAGGAGGGCCCGCTCACGGTGCGGCAGCTGGCCGACCGCATCGGTGCCGAGCGCACGTCGGTGACGCGAGCACTGCAGGCGGCCGAGTCCGGCGACTGGGTGAGCATCGGACCCGGACCCGACGGGCGCTCGAAGTCGGTCGAGCTCACCGCCAGGGGCCGCGCCCTGCTCGCGCGCGTCGAGCCGCTTCGCGCGCGACAGGAGGCGGCGTTCCGCGCCGCCCTCGAAGGCGTGACCTCCGATCGCTTCATCGACGATCTGGTACGCGCCGCCGACCGACTGCAGGACCTGAACGAGAGCGGCGACACCCCCTGACCCCGCCCTCCGGGCGCGCACGAGCGAGGAGACCCCCATGGCCATGGAGCTCTTGACCTCCCCCACACCCAACGGGTGGAAGGTGACGATCATGGTCGAAGAGCTGCGCGAAGCCGGCTTCGCCCTCTCCGACCTCACCATCACACCGATCGACATCATGAAGGGCGACCAGTTCACCGACGCGTTCACCGCGGTGAACCCGAACCAGAAGATCCCGGCGCTCGTCGACGGAGACCGCCATGTGATCGAGAGCTGCGCGATCCTCCAGTACCTGGGCGAGAAGTTCCCCTCGCCGCTGCTTCCCGAGGGCGACGCGCGCTGGGACGTACTGCCGTGGGTGTACTGGCAGGCCGCGAACGTCGGCCCGATCTTCGGCAACAAGCTGGCCTACACGCGCTACATCACGGACGTGCCCGAAGAGGCGAAGGCCCACCCGCTCGAGCGCTTCGGCAAGGAAGCGCGCCGCCTCTCGGGCGTTCTCGACCGCAAGCTCGAGGGCCAGCCCTTCGTGTGCGGCGAGGACTTCACGATCGCCGACATCGCGATCTATCCGTGGCTCCGCGGCTGGAAGTGGAGCAAGGTGGACATCACCGACCGTCCGCACGTCATGGCCTGGATCGATCGCGTACGTGAGCGACCCGGCGTCGGCCGCGGGCTCGCCTACGGCGTCCCCGAGGACGAGATCGACCGCTGGAGCCCCGAGCGCCGCAAGTCGTACGCCAGCGGTGGCGCCTCCATCGCCTCGAACGAACGGCTGCGTTCGGACCTGTAGGCCGCGGGATGGAGGTCACGCTCGACTGGAACGATCGCGTCGCCTGCATCCGCATGGACGACGGCAAGAAGAACGCCATCACCCTCGCGGCCGCGCAGGAGCTCCACGCCGCGCTCGACGAGGCCGAAGCCAAGGCGGACGCGCTCGTCCTGGCCGGGCGCCCGGGCTCCTTCTGCGCCGGATTCGATCTCGCCACCATGATGGGAGGGGACGTCCAGGCGGTGAGCGAGCTGGGCCGGACGGGCGGCCGCCTCGCGCTCCGGCTCTACGCGTGCCCGAAGCCCGTCGTGGCGGCCTGCACGGGCCACGCCTTCACGATCGGAGCGCTCTGGCTGCTGGCCTCCGATACCCGGATCGGTGAGGACGGGCCCTTCAAGCTCTCCATGACGGAGACGAAGATGGGCGTCCCCCTGCCACCCTGGGCGCTCGAGCTGCTGGAGGCGCAGATCGCGAAGCCCCACTTCGTGCCCGTCGTGGCCCAGTCGAAGGCGTACGATCCGCAGGGCGCCCTCGCCGCGGGCTTCCTGGACGAGGTCGTGGCGCCGGGGCGCGCCGAGGCCGCTGCTCTCGAGCGCGCCGCACAGCTCGCCACCCTCCCCGCCCAGGCCTACGCGACCAACAAGCTCTCCCGTCGTTCCGGCCGCCTGGAGATCATGGAGCGCGACCTCACGAGCTGAGGCACGCTCGAAGCCCTTCCCCACCTTCCATCGGAGCCCGACTCATGCCCGTCTCCTTCTACGACCTCACGATCGGAACCTACCTCCGCACCGTCGGTGCCTTCGCCGGCATCCTGCAGAAGGGCGCCGATCACTTCGGGGCGGAAGGCATCGACCCGGCGGAGATCGTCGAGGCCCGACTCATTCCCGACATGGCCAACTTCCACTTCCAGGCGACGAGCGTCACCCACCACTCCCTGGGCGCGGTCCGGGCGTTCGAGTCCGGAGAGTTCCGGCCGCCCAGCTACGAGGCGTGCAGCTACGCCGAGCTCCAGGAGATGACCCGGACGACCCTCGCCGAGCTTCAGTCGCGAGATCGGGACGCCTTCGAGAAGCTCGGCTCCGGCGAGGTCGTGTTCAAGATGCGCAGCGCCGAGATCCCGTTCACGGCGGAGAGCTTCGCGCTCTCCTTCTCCCTGCCGAACTTCTACTTCCACACGACGACCGCCTACGACATCCTGCGGATGAAGGGCGTGCCGCTCGGCAAGATGGACTTCCTGGGCGCCCTGAAGGGCTGACGCCGCCTTCGGCGCGGATCACTCGAGCCCAAAGCCCTCGCGCGGCTTCTCGAAGACGGCCCGCACGGCCGGCTCGAAGTGCTCGAGCGGCAGCGTGTCGTAGTCCGGGTCGAACGCGCACTGGTCGTACTTCTCGCAGAACTCCGCGGTGTAGTCGAACCACGGGTGGCCCCGGTAGCGGTCGCGCAGGTTGCGATCCTCGCCGACCAGGTGGAAGTAGTAGTAGCCCTGGAAGATGAAGTGCTGCTGCACCATCCAGTGGTTCTGCTCGGAGACGAACGGGCGCAGGATGGCCGCGGCGACGTCGGAATGGTTGTAGCTCCCGAGCGTGTCGCCGATGTCGTGCAGCAGCGCGCAGACCACGTACTCGGTGTCGCGCCCATCGCGCTCCGCGCGCGTGGCCGTCTGGAGGGAGTGGGTGAGGCGGTCCACGATGAAGCCTCCGTGGTCGCCGTCGAGCAGGCGCAGGTGATCGAGGACGCGATCGGCGAGCCCGGCGCGCAGCGGCTCGGAGCCGTCGGCGATCCTCCGCCAGTCCTCGGCGGTCCCCTCGGTCATGGCGCGGAAGGTGGCGCGCTGAGAAGACGTTTCGTTCTTCGACATGGGGGCTCCTAGGGATCGATCCGCTCCAGCGGGGCCATGCCCAGCGCCTCGCGGAAGTGGGTGTGGTAGTGGTGCAGCGCGGGCTCGTTCCGGCCGAACACGAGGTGCTCGACCTGCCCGCTCTCGGCGGCCTTCTGCTGGTGCTCGCCCATGAGATAGTCCTCCTTCTCGATCGTGCTGTCGAAGACCTCGGTGAAGGAGGAGAGGGTCAGCACCATCTCGCGGCCGGCTTCGTACTCGTAGGCGTTCTCGGCCGTGACGCGATGGACGTCGTCGCCTGTATGCTCCGCCTGGGCGATCAGCTCCCGCGAGAAGTAGTGGACCACGCGGGTCCGCGAGCGCCCCGGGTCCTCCGGGTGCTCCGGGTCCGGATACATCTTGATCAGGCTCGCCGTTCCCCGGCCGAAGCTCAGCTGGATGTTCGGGAACAGGTAGTAGAGCGGGCTCGTGGCCTCGAGCAGGCTCCACTCGTTGCGGGGCCGGGTGCGGAGCTCGTCGATCGCCCTGGTGGCGATCACGAAGCGATGGTTGCGGCCGAACTCCTCGTAGCCGAGCGCGTCGCCGTGGAAGACCTGGCCCAGCGTGTTCCTGTGGAGGCGCGAGAAGTGGTACGTCTCGCCGAAGGTGTCGTTGGCGAGCTTCCAGTTGAGGCGCCCGTCGATCACCGTCTCGCCGATGGGAACGAGCTCGCCGAAGCCCCACGAAGCGATCTCCTCGCCGAGCTCTCCGAGC